>Ga0208303_1000409_pt1 | contig 17748 bp, 24 predicted proteins | sample CB_VirMetaG_2_FD_184537 | JGI IMG/M metagenome (GOLD analysis project Ga0208303, IMG submission 184537) | Freshwater to marine saline gradient viral communities from Chesapeake Bay - CB_1504_2 Viral MetaG (SPAdes) (version 4) | ecosystem: Environmental > Aquatic > Marine > Coastal | place: USA... | reverse complement strand
ATACGAGCTTAGGTGTGCGCTATTCAGAACTTTTAGCCTTCATCATCGCAGCAATTTAACAGGAGACAAACATGACAACTTGGACAATCTCAACTTTAGAACGTGAGTTATCAGACGGTGGCGTAGTAGTAGCCCACTGGCGAGCTACTGCGGTAGACGGTGACTTCTCTGCTTCTAGCTACGGCACTGTAGGCTTTACACCAGATGCTTCTGCTTCTGGGTTCATTGCTTACGACTCGCTGACTGAAGCAGACGTAATTGGATGGGTGCAAGCAGAAGTAGACAAAGACGCGATTGAAGCGTCACTGGCCGCTCAGATTGAAGCAGACAAGAACCCAACTCAGGCAGCAGGAGTACCATGGTAATGGACTTCCTGTTATCGGCCTTCAACATTATAACCGCTGTGGTAACCCTTGCATCTGCAATAAGTGCGGCCACACCCAGCAAGAAAGACGATGCGTTTGTGGCTAAGTATCTTCTTCCAGTCGTCAACGCCCTAGCAATTAATTTCGGCAACGCGAAGAACAAGTGATGCAAGAGGAAGCCAAAACAGTAGTGGATAGCTTGGCAGTTGGAGGCACTGTTGCCACCCTTGCTGGTTGGCTCCCATCCATAGCATCTCTATTTACCATCATCTGGTTGTCTTTGCGGATTTGGGAAAGCGACACGGTTCAGAAAATATTTAAAAGGGGAGACAAAAGCAGCGACGTTGCAAATTCATGATTGCAGAAATTTCGGCTGCAATCGGAGCAGTTCAGTCCGTCAACTCAGCTATCCAGGCATTAAAAGAAGCGAAAGGACACGGAGGTGATCTAAGTCAAGTTATAGGGCGATGGGCCAACGCAACAGAAAAAGCGAGGGACGCTGAAAAAAAAGGCGCTGGAAAAATGAGCTACCAAGAAGCGCTAAAGATGGAAAGTATTACTAGGCAGCTTCAAAATTTTGATCGGCAGTTGCAAGACATTTGTCTAATGCAAGGCCAAGGAGATTTGTATAACAGCATCAAACGGCGGATGGAAGAAAGCAGGCTGGCGCATGAAAAGGAAGTCGCCAAAATTCGAATGCAGCGCAGGCAGTTTAAAGAAAACATGAAACTAGTAGGCATTATTTTCGGCTGGGGTGCTTTTTGTGTGGGTTTATTAGTATCAGGGTTGTACTTATACACATCTATGTAAAGGAAAGGCGGCTTCGCCATGTCGGCGAAGAAAAAGGAGTGAGCAATGCAAATAAAGATAGACAGTGAAAAGCTAACGTTAGGTGATTTAGAAGTTTTAAAAGCCGATCTTAGTGATAACAACAAAATGTACGTTAATCGCGTCGAAGTGTTGTTAAAAAATATGGGCGAACTAGATCTTCAAAGATCTGAATTAGAAGTCTTGCTGAATGCTTACAGCAACACGCTAGAAAAAAGTTTGGCCCCACAAGTAGAGGAAGTTAATTAATGGTACTTGGCGAGCTACTAGGTTCAGCAACAAAGTTGCTTGATAAATTTATACCGGACGCTGATGAAAAACAGCGCATCGCGTTTGAGCTTAGTACCCTCGCCGAGCGTCATGCGCAAGAGCAGGCTCTCGCGCAAATCGAGTTAAATAAACAAGAGGCAAAAGGCAACTGGTTTCAAAGTAGTTGGCGCCCAGCGATCGGACATGTTTGTTGGATTGGGTTGGCCTACAACGTGATCGTTCAGCCAATGCTGGGGATTTGGTTAAAGGTTCCTCCCGTCAATACTGACCTGTTGTACCCAGTGATGCTTGGCATGCTCGGCATGTCCGGCATCCGCGGGTTCGAAAAAGTTAACGGAGTCGCTAAGTGAAGTTTTTCCACGAAGACGAGTTCAGATGTCAACATTGTGGATCGCACAAAGGCATGGATTGGTCGTTTGCTGCGGAGATAGATCAGCTCAGAGAAAAACTGGGATTCCCCCTTATTCTCTCGTCAGCCTACAGATGCGCAGATCATCCGATCGAGAAGCGCAAAGCCAAGCCAGGATCGCACAGCACTGGACGAGCAGTAGATGTTGCAGTGACCGGCGAGCAAGCGATCAAGGTTATTGAGGCTGCATTACAAATGGGCTTCGAGCGAGTAGGAGTTAATCAAAAGGGATCAGGTCGATTCATCCACCTGGACAAAGCGCATGGGTTTCCAGCGCCGGCAATCTGGAGTTACTAGATGGCATTGATGTCTTTAAAAATACCGCCAGGCGTTCACAAAAACGGCACAGACTATCAACAGTCGGGCGTGTGGAATGACAGCAATTTGATTCGCTGGTACGAAGGCAGCCTTCAGCCCGTAGGCGGGTGGAGAAAGCGCACGTCGTCAGCAATGACTGGCGCGTGCAGAAAAATCATCAGCTATCGCGACAATAGCGGCGGTCGAAGAACGGTTGCCGGTACAAGCAGTAAGCTGTATGCGATCGATGAATCAAGCGCACTGCACGATATCACCCCCGTTGGATTTACAGCCGGCTCGGATGATGCGGTGCAAAATTTAGGCTGGGGTGCATTGACTTGGGGATTGAGCTCATGGGGCACAAGCCGACCAGACACTGGGCCATACGTGCCAGCAACCACCTGGTCAATCGATAACTGGGGTGAGTACGCAATCGGCTGCTCAACTGCCGATGGCAAAATCTATCAGTGGACCAACAATACAGCGACAGCCGCGGCAGTATTGACCAACGCGCCAACAAACAACACCGCAATAATAACGACCGACGAGCGTTTTATTTTTGCGCTTGGGGCGGGCGGTGAGGGCGATCGAGTCGAGTGGTGCGATCAAGAGAACAACACCGTTTGGACAGCCACAGCGACTAACCAGGCGGGTGGTTTTACGCTGACAACCGGCGGCAATATTCTTACGGCAGAACAACTGCGCGGCGAAACGCTAATACTAACAACGACAGATGCACACGTTGCTCGATATCAAGGACCACCCTTTGTTTTCGGTTTTCAGAGAGTCGGAACAGGATGCGGTATCGCCTCGGGAAATGCTTGCGTAAAAGCAGACGGCTTCGCGATTTGGATGGGCACCAATGCGTTCTACGTCTATGACGGCGGCGTGCGCTCACTGCCAAGCACTGTCGGCGACTTTGTATTTAACAACATGAACGAAGCACAGCGAAGCAAAGTTTACGGTGTATTAAACAGCAAATTCTCAGAGGTCGTTTGGTTCTATCCAAGCAATGACAGCTTAGAAAATGACAGCTATGTGACCTACAACTACAAAGAAAAATTCTGGAGCGTGGGCTCTTTGGTCAGAACGGCCGGGGCTGATGTTGGCGAGTTTATTTATCCAAACTACGTTGGCTTTGACGGATACATTTACGAGCATGAGGTCGGTTTTGATTACGACGGCGCGACTGTTTTTGCAGAGTCTGGTCCGGTTGAGATTGGGCAAGGTGATCGACTGGTCGTTGCAAAGAACCTAATTCCAGACGAGAAGACACAGGGAGACGTTACAGCCATCTTTAAGACACGCTCTTATCCCAACGCTACCGAGAGCGAACACGGCCCCTATACGCTGGCTAATCCGACCTCGGTTAGATTCCAAGGCAGACAGCTCAGTATGCGTGTAACAGGCAATCGTCAAACCGATTGGCGAGTTGGCGTTATGCGGCTCGATGTTGTGCCAGGGAGCGCCAGATGATTTTGCCAACAGCCCCAGAGGTCTATGACCCAATCGACACTAACAAAATGAATTTGTTGATCGAGCAAGCGGACGGCCTGAACCATAAGAAAAATCAAGACATTGAAGTTGGCGCAGCTCGGTTGATATTAAAGTCTCCCAACGGGACGCGCTACAGCATTACGGTCGATAACTCAGGCAACTTAGGAGCGACAGCGTTATGAATGCGAAAGAAGCCTTAGCCGCACCAAGCACGTTAGAGGCGATGTTTCCGTACCGCGAAATGCTTGAGCGAGCGTTGGAGTTTGCTGGTGGCACTCATTTGTTCGAAGACATTGTGCAGGCAGTCGATGACGGCCGTATGCATTTTTGGCCGGCAGAAAAAAGCTGCGTGGTAACGGAAGTCGTTTGCTACCCACGCGCCAGAGCTATCCATATCTTTTTAGCCGCAGGCGACTTAATGGAAATAAAAGATATGGATGAAACATTCCAAGAATTTGGCCGGGTTCTAGACGCCAAGTTTATAACTTTATCTGGCCGCAAAGGCTGGGTGAAAGCGCTTGATGACTTAGGGTATTCGATAAGTCATGTGAGCTTATACAAGGAGATTGAAGATGGCAGGAAGTAAAGGCGGCGGCGGAGGTGGTAAGGGCGGCTCAGTCACTCCACCACCTAATCAGTATTCACCACCTAATCAGTATAGTGGCGGTAATAAGTGGTACAACCAACAACCTCAAGCTCCTTACAACCCTATGATGGATGTATATGGGAGTGGGCAAAATGTGATGCAGCCGATGATGGGGTATTACAATCAGTTTCCTGTTGGCGGCAGCAACTATCGACCTTACCAACCGCAACAGCAACAGCAGCCTGGCCCACCTGTTTCGTCGATGCCTACAAATCCAGGCCCGATCGGAGGTCAGGGCGGGCTAACTGGATTTCCAATTGGGTTAGAGCCAGGCACTGACTTTAATAATTACAACATGAATGACATTGCTACCGCAGTGAATCGATCACAGTTCGGTGATTACTATCCTGTGTACAGAAATGAGCCTCAGACTAACTCTTATTCAAATAACCCTTATTACGCCAACCACGGAGAAGCGCAAAGGTCTGATATTCCTATGAACAATCCTTTTTCTGTTAGGGATAGATCTGTAGAAAACCAAGGTCATGCATTTACAGGTGATTTAAGTTCGCTCACAAATCAGATGCGTGGTGGTCAAACTGCAAATGAGCCTTCGATGGCTTTGAACCAGCAGGGTCCAAGAATAGCTACGCCGATGGATGCGCCGCCTCAGTTTGCAGCGACAAGAACAAGACCAGATGGTCGCCCAGTCAGTAGGGTTGGAATGCCCATATTGGATGCGGCAGATCGTAGAGGCGGGAAAGGTCGCGACAGCGGTCCACGTAGTGGATACGTTAAATATAATCAAAATCAGCCGGTAGTATCGCAAGATATTTCTATGGATGAGTATTTGTCTAATTTGCAAAGGACGGGTGGGTCTTATGGCACCATCGCGCCCCCAGATAACCCAGGTTTTGGTGGCTATGACCAGAATGCGAGAGCGATGATGTACGGTGCGCCAAGTATTATGTTTGGAGGGTTTAGATAATGAGTTTTGGAAAAAGTAGTTCAAGCAGCAGCCAGGAGATGGACCCTCAAATAAAGGGTGCATTACTTGATGTGTATCAGACGGGCAAAGGCTTGTCGCGAACACCTTATAACGCATATCAAAATGCAACGATTGCACCTATGTCGCCCTTTCAGCAGCAAGGAATGCAGGCGACTCTAAATGCAGCAAGGGCCGGAATCGGCCAAAATGAAATGCAATCTGCGATAAATGCCGCACAAGGCGTCAGCACTTATCAACCAAGAAATGTATACAGTGGTCGGGCAGCCGGACAAACAAACGTTGGAGTGGGAAATGTCCCAACCTATTTTGGTGGTCGAAATGCAACGGTCGGCAATATCAACACCGGCACAGACGCAGGCAATGTTTACGGTCGATATGCGAATGAGCGTTTTAATAGTCAACAGGTAGGTGTTGGTGATGTAGACACAAACATCGGATTTGATCAGGTCAGCGCGGGCTCAGTAAACGACCCTGGTCAAATTAGAGAAATGCAACAACAGTCTCAAGACATTGGATCACTTGGGTTGCTCGGGCCTGGACCGCAGGCTAGAGATGCGCAACAAATTGACGCACCCAGCTCCATCAATGTAGGTCGAGTTAATGCTGGAGATGTACGCGGAGTTGACGCTGTACAAGTTGGCGATATAAATCCTAGCACTGTCGCGGCGAATGATGTCAATGCAGAGAGAGTTCAAGCAGCTCAGTTTAAAGATGCAAACCTGTCGGATTACATGAACCAATATCAGACGGGTGTAATCGACAGTGCTCTGGGCGATATCGAGCGCGCAAGACAAATGCAACAAAACCAAAATGCTGCTGGTGCAATATCAGCAGGCGCCTTTGGTGGAGATAGGGCGGCAATAATTGATGCCGAAACGAATAGAGCCGCACTTGAGCAGTCAGCAAAAACTGCCTCACAGCTCAGATCGCAAGGCTTTGAATCGGCCGCGCGTCTGGCGGAGGCAGACCTGGCTCGGAGGACAGATGCTTCGCGTGCAAATCAACAAACTAACTTGCAAGGCCAGTTAGCTAATCAGCAAAGCGGTTTAGCAGCCAGCCAAGCAAATGCACAACTGGGATTACAAGGACAGACAGAGGCAGCTCGACTCGGGTTGCAAGCAGGCTTGTCAGCACAAGATGCGAACATGCAGGCTGCTCTCGCAAACCAGCAAGCTGGATTGTCGGCGAGTCAGTCGAATGCTGAGTTGGGTTTGCGAGGTGGACAAGCTAATCAACAGGCTAATCTGCAAGCAGCTCTTGCTAATCAGCAAGCTAGTATCTCAGACGCGGATCGGGCATTGCGCGGCGGTCAGATCAATCAAGACGCCAGTTTGCAGGCGCGACAGCAGGACTTGCAGCGCATGATGAGCAATCAAGATTCTCAGCAAGCGTTTGCGCTAGCGAACCAGGCGCAGAACCTTGCGGCTCAGCAGAGCAACGCGCAGAACAGTTTGTCTTTACAGCAAATGAATCAAGACGCTGGCTTGCGAGCAGCTCTTGCTAACCAGCAGGCTCAGCTAACTGCTGGACAGGCTGCGAACCAAGGTCTGCTACAGTCGCAAGCGTTGGGGGTTGATGCCGGGCAAAGCAACCAAGCGGCTAATTTGCAAGCGCAGCAGCTACAAAATGCAGCCGCGCAAGCGAACCGAGATCGAAACTTGCAAGGCCAGTTGGCTAACCAACAAACAGCCCTCGATGAACAACGCTTGCGAAATCAAGGGTTGATGCAAACGCAATCTCTTCGAGCCGATGCGAGCCAGGCAAACCAAAATAATCTCTTGGCTAGGCAGCAGCTTGGAAGCCAAGCAGCTCAAGCTAACCAGCAAGCGAGACTTGAGGCGGCTCTTGCGAATCAAGCAAATGCGCGAGCCTATGGATTTCAAAATCAGGACGCTAGATTGCAAGCTCAGTTGGCTAATCAGAATGCTGGCTTGCAGGGTGCGCAACAAAGGCTTGCAGGGGCTGGAATGTTAGGTCAATTGGGTCAGGATATGCGCTCGATGAGGTTTGGAGACGCGCAACAAATGCAGGGAGTTGGAAATCAACAGCGACAGTTTGCTCAGCAGATTATGGACGATCAATATCGTCGATTCCAAGAGCAGCAAAATCATCCTTTCAGAATGTTCGACGTGCTGCGTAGCGGTGCCGGCATGTTGCCTAACCCGACATTGAGCAGCAGTAGAGGTCGATCAAGCACTTTCGGAATTTAATTATGTTTAGCATGGCAAGTTTATTTCAAAATATTATGGCTAAAAAACTTGGCGACAAGATGGACAAGCTGTCGAGTGCTGGCGATGCAGGTGCGTCTTTACTAGATGATCCTTCACAAATCGGCGGCATGATGAAAGATCAGTTTATGAATCGACCGACTATCGCTGCTGGGACGATGTCGCCTGAAGAATACGAAGAGTATATGCGCAATCAGATTTTGATGGGGCAGGATCAAAGTCCAGGAATGGCAATGCCGCCTTTGCCGCAAATGGACGTACCATTTAGTGCTGGAGGTTTCGTTCGCCAGACTCCTAATTATTTAAATTACGCGCAACAATCTTTGGGAGGTCCGTATGGCTGAAATGCCTTTTGACATAAACACGTTAAGCGAAGAGCAGCGAAGAATTTTGTTGGGTCAGCTCCAAGGAGGGCAGATGCCGCAAATGAATCAGATGCCGTCAGCACCAGAACTCCCCACAATAACTGACCAAGAAGATCGAGGGTTTTTAAAAAATTTTGCGCAGCGAAGAATCCTTAATCCTTTGCAAGTTCGCCTGGGTCTTCGTGATTCGCCGCAAGACGTTTTGCGAAAGCAGCAATCGATATTAAATCAATACGAGCTACAAGGTATGCAGCAAGATCGGCAGCGAGATAATCAGGCTGTAGATTACATAAGAGGCTTAACGGAAGAGCAAGGCCAAGCGCTTGGTTTAAATGCAGCTCAATTAGCCTTAGCTAAAGCAAATCCAATGCAGTCTTATGACGATATCGTCAGTAGATCTTTTGCTAGAGAAACCTTCAGCACAACGCCGCAATTTGGTATGGATGCTACTGGTGGAAGAATCGCTTATCAGTTAAGTGATAGGGGTGGCGCAAAAGTATTAGATTACACGCCATCGCAAGAATACAGAACCATTGACGATGGGCAAAGCATTCAGGTTTATGATAAATATTCGGACAAATTAATACAGACAATCCCTAAGCAGATGACGCCTGAACAGCAAGAGCGGCTAATCATAGAAAAGAGAAAGGAAACTAAAGAGGACAAAGAGAAACAGCAAGCAAGAATCAAAGGTCTTCGAACAGAGTTTAACAACCTCACTAAAACTGATCGTGAAATTGCAGTGGCCTTCCAGAAGGTTCAAAAGTCTGCTCAGAATCCGAGTGCAGCTAGTGATGTGGCGTTGATTTTCGCTTACATGAAACTGCTTGATCCTGGTTCTGTGGTAAGAGAGGGCGAGTTCGCGACAGCGCAAAATTCTGGAAGTGTACCTGACCGAGTTGTTGCTCAATACAATAGGGCTCGGACTGGTGAACGATTGCCTGAAGAAGTCAGACAAGATTTCTTGCGGTCCGCTGAATTAGTAATTGCGCCCTACAGAGAACAGTTCGAAGCGACCAAAATTAGATACTCAACGCTTGCTGAACAGCAAGGGTTGCAGCCTAGTCAAGTCATAATAAACGATCCGTATTCTAACTTGCAGCAATATAATTTTGATGACGATTATTTAAGGCGTAATGGCTTGCGTGGTTCTAACGAGCGGAGGAAATAATAAAATGGAGACTGCATTAGAAATTTTGTTATCAGATATAGATCAACTCATCGCTAACGGAAAAAACCAAAGAGAAATTGAAGCCTATGCGTTAGATGAGTTTGGATATACGCCACAGAGATTAGAACGCGCTCTTACTATGATGGAGAAGAGCGGTGGAAAAATCACACCATCGTCTGCCGCATCAAATTTAGTTAGAGGTCTTACGCTTGGTGCGTCCGATGCAATCGAAGCTGGCGCTCGCTCATTAGTCGGCCCAGAAAGTTATGAGCAAGAACGTGCCGCGATCAGACTGGGGGAGCAAGAGTATGCAGAAGACTACCCAGGAAAAAAAATAGCACAAGAACTCATTGGCAGTGTTCCTACAGGCATAGCGGCTTCAATGCTGGTGCCAGGATCTGGCCCAGCGGTTGCTGGATCTCGTATCGGTAACTTTTTAAAAGTGGCTCCAGTAGCAGCGGGAGAGGGCGCTGTCGCAGGATATTTTGGCGGGGACGCTGACCCGATTAGCGCTGAGGCTTTGCAAGATGCAGCAATAGGTGGTGGGACAGGCTTATTGTTCGCAGGATCAGGGGAGATGATTGGCGGTCTCAAAGACGCTACTACTCCAGCTTTGATGAACTCTGCACAAGAACGGATTGTTGGCCAGGTTCTTAATCGGCAAGCAACAAATCCAGAGCAGGCAGCACAAACTTTAGCTCGGGGTGGTGAACAGCTTGTTCCAGGTAGTGTGCCGACCACAGCGCAAGTAGCGAGAGATCCTGGGTTAGCCGCAGCAGAAACAGCAGTACGAGGAATGGATACGAGCAACAGGCTTGGTCAAAGGATTCTTGATCAACAGACTGCTAGAGCTGATGAAATGCAAAGGTTGGCAGGGTCACAAGACGACCTTGATCGACTGAAAGATTACCGCAACCTACAAACTGCCGGCATGCGGGAAGCTGCTTTTGATGAAGGCGGTATGATTACTAACCCTCAAGATTTAATCGATTCATTTAACGCGCTTGCAAATCGTCCGGGTATCAAAGGCAAAAGGTCGGTACGCGAACTCATTCAAAAATTTAAAAAAGAAGTCGAGCTGCTTGCGACGGATCCTGACGATCCAGAAGTATTGCTGCCAATCGATCCCAGAGACATGTATGCAGTCCGTCAAGAAATGAGCGATATGCTGTACGGCAAACTGGGTAACGATGATAAAGCTGTTGCAAGACTTTCGCGGCAACAGATTGGAGAGTTACAAAGCATTATCGATGATGAAATTGAAGCGGTTGCACCTGGGTTCCAAGATTATCTTGCGACATACACAGCAAAGAGTAAGCCTGTTAATCGAATGGAGACACTTCAAGACATTCAAAGAAGAGCACAATCATCTAGCACCAACTTGCAAACGGGTGACTTGGTGCTTACCGGGCCAAAATTTCGTAACGCACTAAACGCGCGCAAAAAAGAAATTGCAAGGCTGCCCCTGTCTAATAAAAAAAGAATCAACGCGATCATGAGGGATCTTGATAGATCTAGCTCTGCGACAGCTCCTGGTATCAAAACGCCGGGTAGCGACACGTTTAAAAATATGTCTATGGCGTCGGCAATTGGTACGGTATTTGGTGAAGGTCGAGCAGACAGCTCGCTTCCGAAAGCGATATCAACTTCGTTTCAGCCTCTTTACGCTATGACGGGATCTGACGAAAAAATGACTGAGATGCTAGTGCAGGCGATGATGGACCCTGAATTGTCTGCTCGACTGATGAGCAGGGCCACAGAGCAAAATGCCGACAATTTTATGAAGGCAATAAGAAGAAGACTGCCAACATTCTTCTACGGGACTGCCGCTGCTCAAGTGGGAATGAACGTAGATTGATCGGTCAATAAATTACACCAAAATTACGCCAAACGCGGGATGAGCCCAGTTAAAATGGGCTCTTTCGATTCCGGCCCCGGGCACCATGTCTTCCTACACTTACTTACACTTACCTACATAAAGCCCCATAATTAAAGGGTTTACGAGCTTTACATTTGTCTTGTAAACCATTTAGATACACTTCTGTACACATTTTTACGTGTTTAATTACGCCAAATTACACCAAAAATTACGCCAGGGGTGAGCATGAAAGGGACGTATACGAAGCGAGGCAATCGTTTGCGTGCGGAAATCATGGTAAATGGTCGCCGCAAATCAAAAACATTCGATACCAAGCGCCAAGCGCAGGCTTGGGTGGCGGAGATGGTCACAGCAGGCACAGGGGTCGCGATAGCGACGGGCACGCTTCGCGAGCTCTCCGAGCGATACAAAAGCGAGGTGAGCGAAACAAAGCGGGGAGCACACTGGGAGGTCATTCGTTTAAATATGTACGCACGCGAGTATGCAGATTTATTCGATCGGAAGCTGACAACAATTCAGCGAGAAGATATCGAGCGCCTAATTAAAGATCGATTAAAGCAAGTCAAATCAAGTACAGTAAATCGAGACCTAAATCTTATCGGTAATGTTTTTAAGTATGGCCGACGGTGGCGAATGATGAGTCACAATCCCATGACGGACATCAAACGACCAAAAGATCCAGAGGCTCGTAATCGTCGCATCTCAGATACAGAGATAGAGCAACTGCTAGTGGCTTTAAATTATTCCGATGATCTGCCGATCACCAGTCAAAGACAAAAAGTCGCGATAGCATTCTTGGTTGCGCTGGAGACAGCAATGCGCCAAGGGGAACTAGGGAAGGTGAAGTGGTCAGATGTGCATCTTGATGAGCGCTATGTGTTCCTGCCGCACACGATCACCAAGACCGCTGTGTCGCGGAATGTGCCGCTGTCAGCTAGGGCAGTAGAGTTGATACAAAGACTCGACCACAACAAAGAAACGATGCTAGGCGTCTCTGCCGGCGTTGTGAGCACAATGTTCAGGAAGGCTGTCGCGGACTGTGGGATCGAAGACCTCACGTTTCACGATAGTCGGCATGAAGCGACAACTAGGTTAGCAGGGAAGCTGCAAGTGTTGGACCTAGCTCGCGTAACCGGGCATCGAGACATCAAGCAACTGATGACCTATTACAACAAAGACGCGCGCGAGCTCGCAGATTTGCTTTAGTTTTTAGCCCAACGCACCACATCGACTTTAAGCCAGACTGAGCCGGTGCCCCGGGCTTTGGGGAATCCAGGCTGCTTCGCGACTCGCTCTGCAAAATATCGTTTTTTGAAATGTAGATAATCTGCGCACTCTTGTGCATCCCATAACACTTCATGATCTTTTGGCGCCTTGCTGATTTGATGCGCGATCTTTTCGGCAAGCAGATCGTAATCTATAGCGAGATCCATAGTGCCACCACCATGCTTGTAATGACAGAAGCTATTACAAAGTTTAACAGGCTGTTCTTTTGCGGGAGGTTATCCCCCCATCGTCTTTGCTTAAACATCGTTATCAATCCTGGTTATCTCTTCTTCTTCGCTAAAGTTTTTGAAGCCTCTGGAACTTCTGAATTCTTCTTGTTCTGGGCAGTCGCCCGTCTCCAGCTCCATCGCAATCAGTATCTCTGCGTAGTGAATGATCTTTCTTAGATCGTCTAGGTTGCCTGTGTGTTTGCGCTTCCATCGACACGCATACTTCACGATGTTGCTCTCTGCTGCGCCCAAACCATTCTTTTGGCAGAAGCGAATTGGTTCTATCGCAAAATTCTTGTAATGATCACCAGAAATTTGGCGGTCGAATGGGTTGCTCATTGTCTTGCTCCTCTTCTTCTAATTTTGTCTCGTCGAAATCGTAGGGTCGCCATTTAACTCTGACCCAATAATCTGCTGGCTTGCAGAGCCACACCTCTAAATCAAAACTTTTCTTTCGAACGCACCGCCTGCATAACGCCGTCTTCTTCTTAATCCAGTGATCGCAACCTGGGCACTTCTTGTAATGCTCTGCCGAATAACTATGGGGCAAGCGCTTCACAGAAGTGCTCACAATCGTTTTTTTTATGCAGAAAACTTTTAGGCACGGCGTCATCGAAAATCACGCACCAGTTGAATATCAGGTTTTCGCAATAGCCGCAGGATTGCCTCGGGTACTTGAACTGAATCTTCGTTGCACTGACTTCTCGTTTAGTCGTTTGACGCTTCATCAACCAAGCCTTCTATGATTGATAAAAGTCGCGACAGCGTTTCTGCTATCTCGTCTTGCTGATTCAAAAAACGATCCATATCTTCGCTTTCAACTTGTATAAATATTTTGCTCACCCTGTTACCTCCGCATTAAAATTTTCCCGAAACTGATCGACGCCAGGATCGCCGATGGCTTTAACGTCGCGTGCTCGGCTTATCTCTTTCGACGAGTACCCGCCAAGGCCATTGATAAATTCATGGCCAGTCAATTTATTTTTATAGGTGACGTGCTCTTCTGTGCCGTCTTGCACCTCGGCCCAGGTCTCCAAGAGCTCAGGGATAAACAGGTGCTTGTCGCAGGCAAGTCGTTGATCTTCGACGCTGATATCTTTCTTATGACGAGCGCATGACCACCGCGCATCACCATCGATCTCTGCTGTCGCGAAAGCACAGGTGCGGCAGCTCAGTGCTGGCGTTTCGTATCCGTGGCAGAGGAAGCTGTGGTCGCAGAATTTACACTTGTAGAAAGAAGGATCGTTGCTTATGCCCTCGGGCGGACGATCGCTTGTGATGATATGTTCAGCCTTGCGGATAAGAGCCTCCGCAGCGGGCTTGTCGTACTCGACGCGCTCGTAGTACAGCGCATCGTTATTCTTATTGACTGCCTGGTAAAACGCCCAAGGTAAATCCATTAGATGCATATAAACTTGCATCTGCGCGTAATGCTCGGGCTTTGACTTTTCGACGCCTTTCTTCTGTACGTCTTCGAAACTTTTTGCAGCGTGCGTCTTTTGCTCGCTGACGTGCGGTACTTGCGGGGCTTCACGCAGCCCCATGACTACGCCGTCTAGGCTGCCTCCGAAATGACCACCGACTGCCTCGACCCTAAATTGCTGTTTAGTATCAGGATCGACATCCCAAACCGTTACGCCGGCCTGAGTGAGCAAATGATTAAACCAATCCTCTTCTCGGGCGCCGCGTGCAAAGAGACGCAATAAGCGTGCAAGATGTACAATTACGGTCCCCCAGCGAAAACTAAACCACAACTCTCGCTTGCACTCGCGACCGATAATGCTGCCCCCGAGGTGAGCCCGGCCACCATCGGTGGCCTGACCCGACTCAAGCGCTCGCTCCACGGCGTTGAGTGTTGTGTCTGCTGGCTCTGGTAGCGCCACCATGCTTACTCCCAAGGCTTCTTACCAGCAGCGGCTGGTGCGGGCTCTGGGGTAGCAGCAGGGGCAGGAGAGGGCGCGGCAGCAGGAGTCGCGACAGCCTGCAATGCATCGGCTGGGGAGTACGCTTTAATCTCGTTAGATGCGGCATAATCACCATTCGCTGGCTGTATCGCGACCTTGATGGTCATTGGCTTATGGTGGAGCTCTTCGCTGTCACCGATTGCACTTTTTCCCACCGCCCGACAGATGCTCGAAAGATCGCGCTGCGCAATCTCTACGGCTTTAGGGTTAGGGTTGTCAAGATTTAGCCTAGAGCGTATCCACTTACCAGCGTACTGGTTGTCGATCACTTCAAACTTCAGCTCTAGGTAATTGCCAGTCCCAGCTTTCGTGGGCTTCATTTCACTGTCGATAATGACAGCCTTGTACAAACCCTCTGGGATCGGGTCGTACTTGCTGGGCTCGTCAGTGAAGCTAACTTCATCTGCTTGAAAACTAAGTGTCGCCATTTTTACTTCTCCGTACTCGTTGCGTTAACTATTGCTTGCTCGAAGGCTGCCCAGGTGAGGTCAATCTCATCAGGTAAGCCGTATCGATTTTTCGCGATGTAACCTGGTGTCTCTGTTGTGCAGAGCACTCGCTCGCCAGTGCTAATACCGCGCACTCGCGTCTGGTTAAATCCTTTGTCTTCTTTCTTGGTAATGATCTTGTGCTTCGCGAACAGCACGCTATCGACTGACTCTTGAATGAGCCCGCTGGCTTTTGCGTGCAGCTTGATCTCGTAGCGGTCGTAACTTTCAGTGTCTGGGCTGTTGTAGGCGCGAATGTGGGTGTGCGCGATTAAAATCAACGACATGTTTTTGTGCATGCGCAGTGAATTAATCGCAGCTAAAAATTCACGCCAGTAATCAAGCGCAAAGACATATCCCTTGCCGTAGCCAAATTCTTCAATCGACTTCTTGCCTTCAACCTGGCAGACCTTTTTCCAGATCAAGGGCTCTAAATGATCAAGGCTGTCGAGCACTAACGTCTCGTAATCGTGCTCCTGCTCAATGAGCGCAGTGATTGCCTCGATCAGCTCGTCATAGCTTTTGATCAGCGGAAACGCCGATAACTCAAGCGCACCTTCGCCGGCTTCGGTTTGTAAAAAGATCGGGTTAGGCGCGGCAGCCGCGAACGTGGTTTTACCCACGCCAGCAGAGCCGAATACGATCATGCTTGGCGGCTTGAGGCCGCTGGTCTTTTTGATTGCAGATAGATCAATCGCCATCAGATCTCACCCCCTGTAATTGAAACGTTGGGCTTTGCAGGAGAGTGAGTGAAGGCTCTCGCGATCTTGCGATACGTGTCAGGCTCGTTGTTTCGCAGATACTTCAAGCGAGCAACGTCGATCGTTTGCGTGAGTTTCAATGGCAGCATGTTCGCTGGCACACTTTCGCGAATTGCTTGCAGCGCAATGTCATCGAGCTTGTAGTTGTTTTTTGTGGTTAATTTGATCTTGCGACCAAACGTTGTAGTGGTTGTCGCACTACCTTCCTCGCGTTGCGCGAGATGCGGGATGAGCTGTTGCTCGATCTCAATGCGACGGGCCCGGCAGTTGTCTTCCAGCGTTTTTTGCTGGAGCCATTGCTCGGCTAGTACGTCTAAGTTTGGTTCGTTATGGGAGGGTGTAACTTCGTTTCTGTATGCATCCATCGTTCATCTCTCGTTTCATGTCGAAATGAGAGCATAAACTATTACTGTAATCTCTGTCTACCAAATGGTTACATAAATTATGAGGCGCACATTTTTTCGTTGATGTACAAGCCCAACACTGGCGACCGAGAATAAGTTTTATCACGGGTAGCCGCAGCTACAATTTCATCAGCAAGCTCGTTAGGGATCTCCTTGTCATATATCCGATCGCCATGAGCCCAAAGAAAATGCGCTTTCCTAATTTGCATGACGCAACCAGCGGCACCATTCCTTTGTAAGTTTTTCAAGAAGTTGTTTTTTCGCATGTGCTGCGAGACGAGTGACTTAGAGGTCCAAAATTCATGACAGGTCATAATTTGGCCTTGCCTTTCGCCATCAGCACAACAAGGTTCTGAGCATGTCCCTACGCAACAGGTGCCTACGTGCCAGATTTCGTACTTATCGGTAGTGCAGCAATGATAATTATCGTTTAAGTAAATTTGGTCTACCGTTTCTCGTATAAATTCTGATGCCCGCTTACTGATAGTCAGGCTGCCTATCTCGTTCATTTTTACCCTGCTTTTTCCTTTCTGGATTTTATAAATAAATCTTTCACATTGAGTAAAGCCGTAAATTCTTCTTCCGTCAATAACTCTACGTCTAATAATTTCGCAATTCGATCAGAATCGCTTTTCGAGCGAACGTTAGAAAACATTTCTTCAACGAGAAATGAGGGTTTCACGTTAAACAATTTGCACAATGCTGCGATAACTTCTTGGCTTGGCAGTCGAGTGGTTCCGGGCATTTTTTGTTGCTCCCACTTAGCGATCGCGTTGTGAGAAACTTTCACACCATATTGTTCTAGCTCTTCGGCCATTTGCCGCAGGCTAAGACCTCGGGCTTGGCGTAGTTCTTGAATCCGTTGGTGAAACGGCACCCTGCTCATATATGTACTCCTGTCTATTTAGTCTCTCGAATGTAAACTTGTAGTTGACTAATAGCAATACTAATTTCACTTCTTGTAACCGCAAAGGTTCACATGTGTAACCGTTTGGTGTACATTTGATTTTTTTTAATTAGGCGAGCGAAATGACACCGAGCAGTTTTTGGCAAGATATCAACGTAACGGACATGGCCGCGCAGCTCGGTTTATCGAGAAATGCCGTGTACAAGTGGAAGAAGAGCGAGAAGGGGATACCCGCTGAAAGAGTGATCGAGATATCTTCATTATGGGATATAAAAAAATCTGCAATTCGGCCTGATTTATGGGCCGAAATAGATGATTGAGGCGCATTTGGAGCCTGTAGAAAAAGCCCGAGCGCTTTTCGAAGAGGGCTTGACGGTTATCCCAGCGCACCCCCAGCAAAAGGTGCCGCTCGTTAATTGGCAAAAATACCAAGGCAAAGAAGTCTCGACAGACGAGTTCGAATACTTTGCCAGCAGCGCTCGGTTTGCCGGATGCAACTGGGCTATTGTCACCGGGAAAGAGGTTGTGGTGGTTGATGCTGACAGCGCAGAGGCCGAAGCCTGGGTGAAAGAGCACCTACCTTACACCAGCAGAACAGTTGCGACAGCACGCGGTCGGCACTTCTATTATCGAGCCAATCCGAATCTAGAGATCAACAATTCGACCGACCCTGACAGCAAGATTGATGTGCGCGGTCGGGGCGGGATCGTCATCGCTGCCGGCAGTATCCATTCGACTGGCGCCATCTATGAAGAGACGATCGACCAGGGCGTAGACGGCGACTGGCGAGAGCTGCCGATGCTTTCAGCGATGGACCTCGAAAA
>Ga0208303_1000405_pt1 | contig 17805 bp, 20 predicted proteins | sample CB_VirMetaG_2_FD_184537 | JGI IMG/M metagenome (GOLD analysis project Ga0208303, IMG submission 184537) | Freshwater to marine saline gradient viral communities from Chesapeake Bay - CB_1504_2 Viral MetaG (SPAdes) (version 4) | ecosystem: Environmental > Aquatic > Marine > Coastal | place: USA... | reverse complement strand
GCCGCTGGCTTGTATTGACACGCCTTGCAGAAATTGACGTAACTGGGATAGAGAGCACCATATGCGTTGGACACAAACCAACCTTTTTCTTTTTCGTCGGTGTTTGGTGTAAGAGCACCTCGGCCGATAGGCGTCACAGAGTTTGGTGCATAGAGAGTGCAGTCAGCAAGCCAAGCAGCAAATTGGCTGTTGAATACCAGAGCTTCGATATTCGTCTTGTTGATGGATGGTGCATGTTTAGAGGGGTTAGCAAGGACATCACGCATTTCCTCATGAGTCATCTTGAGTGCCCAGCTGACAATACCGCTGAGCTCTGGCATAAATTCACCTTCGATCCGATCGTCGTGGACACTGATTAGTTCTACGCGGCTGCTGGCTGGTACAACCTTGTCCATCACGATCGTTAAACGCCGACGCTCAAGACCACTTGTCGAGTCACTCGACGAGATGTGCTCATTACTGGCGATACAGACCAAACACTCAGGTTTGAAGTTAATGATTTCCTTTCCGTACTTTCGCTCGGCTCGGAGCGTATCGGAGGCGGACGTTAGCTTTTTAAGCGTGTCCATTCGTTTGTTGTAGTTGCTTTCGTCAGTGAGCAGGAGCAGTCTTTTACCAATGAGGTTGAAGGTTTCGAACTGGTTGTCGTGAAGGGTTTGGAGACTTGAGGTGTGAGTTGAGTGGAAACCCGCAAGTGCGACCAACAGCTGCTGCATTGTGGATTTACCCGTGCCACCGGGACCCACGAGGTGTAGGAACCGCTCTCCAGATGTATATCCCGTAAGAATCGCTCGGCAAAAAGCCTGGATTAGGATGTCCTGTCCTGGGTCGAGAGCCTTCTTAAGCCAAGTAAGAAACTTAGGGCACGAGGACTTCTCTACGTATTCGTAACCCAGTTTGTGGCGAAGGTAGAGCTCTTTATGAAGTCCTTCTTTGAACTCGAGAGTCTTTAAATCGAGCACTCCATTGCTGAAAGGCACGACATTTTTAGACGTCGTCCAGATGCTTTCCCTGCCGTTGCGGACAGACTTCAGGAGTTTTGGCTTGAGTAGCTGGTAAATACTCGAGACCGTGGCAGCTGTATAACGTGATAGAAGACCAGCCTTAACAACGATGTCAAGGCAGTCGGAGACGAGTATGCTGCTCGTCGTATAAGTACCAGACGCCTAGTTCTTGGTCGTATCTATAAAACTGATCGAGCGTGTTGTCGTAAAGAAGATTACCTCCAAGATTGGAGATAAGTGTGTCTGCAATAGTGTTTTCTGTGACCTTCTGGTTTGCAGAACCACCTCCTTGGAGGTCAACCAGCTCCTTCGGGGAATCAGGAGTTTTCATTTGTGTGAGGTTTGATTGAGTTTGATTTGATGTGTCCTCTACCTGAGTAGAGGTGGAGAGCTCGAAAACTGACGCGTCGAGAACCGAGTTGATCTGCTTCTTGCGAGCTGAAGCGAGTTTCTCCTTATCTTCGTCGGTCGCGTATCGATCAAAAGTCGAACGGCTTACCGACTTTACTTTCTTCCAGATCGCCAAAGGACCAAGCTCAGAGGCGAGCGAGATCGCTGGCAGAAGGGAAGCAGTGTCTCTTACCGAAGAGAGGATGCGGTAGAACTTGCCATTTTCATCGTGATGGTACTCATAGATGTTATAGAACGCATCCTGTGCTGTTGTCAAGGGTGAGACGCGCACAGCGATCTTGCGCTCGTTCAGCCAGTTCACCCAACCGACAAGCTCTTTGGCAACAGAAGCCATCGTCGAGCTGCGGTCTAGAACCTCTTCTCCGTCTAAGACCGAGCGAACCGTGTGGGAGACAAGAGAAGTGAGGTCAATCCCTCGAGGAGAGACCTGAGCACTTTTAAGTATCTCGATCGTTTCGTCACCTTCATCGGTGCTTTTTACGGGAAGTGTGGCAAAGAAGCGCAAAGCATCGTCGGTCTTCTTCGCAGGGATGAATCGACCTGGAGTGCAGATCAGATCAGTTTCTTTTTTTGGTCCGTAGAAAAGGTTTGGGATCGTAGTGGCTCTAACGTCAGATCCAGGAATCTGTTTGTAAATCTCTTTAGAGAACCACTGATAGAAGTTGGCATCGATTATTGGTTTCTCTAAGCCAAAAACTAAACGAAAGCGAGGCCAACCCTCAGATGTGGAAGGCGAGTAATAAGCAATCGTCAGATATTTTTTACAGATATCAAGTTCAAGAGCTTCTTCAACCGTAAGCTCTTGTTTTTGTACTTTGTTTCCGTCTCTATCCTTGTGGTCTGCTTGATTATCAATATCGACAATAATCAGACCTGCTTTAATTACACCCGTTCTATTTGCTTTGCGCTTCCCTTCGTGAAGGTGCCACGCACAGAGACCACTCTTTTGTTTTAGATGCGCTGCCAGCTCCTCCGTTGAAGCCTCAAGAGCTTCCCAGTTCTCGTTGAATGAGGTGAAGTTACCTTTTGCTTCAATCTTGCCCGTAATCGCATCAACGTGCTTAGCGACTACAGAGTTGATTGAGCAGATGAACTTCATGGAACTCACGGAGTGATGTGTATTATGGCGCTAGTGCGCAAAAAAGCCAAGGCTGCGAATCTAAAAAGATTATGGAGCGGCTGCCCTTCCTTTCCCCTGGGTTCAGTTATTTTGTCACTAACCTTTCCTAAGGTAAAGCGTTCTGGTTGTCGTAATACTGTTTTACGACTTCGAACCAATTTGCCTCATCTTTTTCTACATCTTCCTCGTTAAAAGTGAATATTTGAGTGTTGTACTCTTTGATCGCTGTGGTAACAATGATCTGAGTCTTTTTAATTTTAATTCCGAGGCAGGCTTCCGCTGCAGCTTTATAAGCGGCCAGCTGTAGTCTTGTCTTCTTTGTTTTAAACACTCCTGAGATGAGTGCCTTTTTGGTTTTTTCGTCGAGATTTTGATCCTTCTTAGGGAATCTAGCTGAGTAGGGACCGTTGCTAGTTTTAAAGTCGGCAAGGATTATCTCTGCGTTTCGATCCATGTAGATAAGGTCACAGCAGCCTGCGTATCCGTGACCGGTCTCTGGGTCGTAATAGTGAATCCTGCCAACCCCGTCGTCACCGACGTATTTTGACCAGGCTGGTTGGTTGAACGGTTGTTCGGACCAGAGAACCCTTCCTCCGTCAAGAAGATTATCTAGGAGTTCAGGCATCCCCTCCCAATAGAGACGATACATCTCCGGAGGGACAACCCTAAGACCTCGAAGATAATTTTCAACACTATTGTGAATCCAAGTCCCCCGTTCGGCTGCTTGTTCAGCTCCACCGGGATTCATCTTGTTCCAGTGAGCTAGTTTTTTCCGCGTGGATTCTGATTGTGTCGCACTAAGTATCGACGTTACCGACGGAAGTGGCTTAGGTACACCATTACAAATGTAATGTCGTAGTCCGTTTACAGTTACTCTAGTATCAGACACTTTTTTATAAGTCAGAAAATTCCGGTAATTTGGTTTGGACCTGGCTCACCCTTGTCGTCCTCCGTCTCTAAGAAGAACTCTTGTTTTTGATACTGATACTCACGATTTCTTTGATCTATTTCAGACATCAAGCAAAGTGCTGCTGAGAATCCCTCGAGCACTATCTCCGCGCACTCTTCAGGTCCCCGAGCTTTACCTTGGTAATCAACGCATTCCGTCAGTAACTGGTTTCCAGCCAACAGACCGGTAAGCTTGTCCAGTTTGATGTTCTGCTCTTTGAGCAGCTCGCTGATCTGATCAAGCTTTTGAGAGAGCTGCTTGCTCACGGGGCTAAGATTTTTGGTTGCTGCCAGCCTACTTCGTATTCAATAGATGTATTAGTAGGTGCTGCTCCTAATGGATAGAACACAAACCACGCAGAAGTCACAGAGTCTTTTAGTTGTTTGTTATCCGCACGAAAAGATGGCCGAGGACTGAGAATCTTTAGGTTTACAAGGTTACTTTCTTTAAGAAACGACTCTCGCTTCCTCGTGGGCTCTAGCAGGGACAACCGATCGAGCACGATCACACCGCGTTGTGTTACGTCTAAACCGTACTGAATTATCCAGTTTGTCTTATCGCCTAATCCCTGGGTAATGGCGATGATCCAGTCAAACCTACCTCTCTGAGCTTCCCACCATTCGGGGTCTTCAATATTGTCAGGGTCTTCGTTAGTAGTAATACTATCGATACTGTACTTCTCTACTTGTTTTTTAAGGCCTCCTGTGAAATCTGAAGGAAGTAAAATGTTTCCATAACAGTGGCCCGACTTTCCGATAGGGTCAAATACAAACTTAGGGACTTGGTAGAAGGACATGACAGAGGAGAGTATGGTTGATACGCTGAGGAGTTACATGACTCTTGAGCAAGATTTTGCGCTTCGTAGGTTTCAGGATTCTTTAGCTTTACTTGAGACCAAAGAAACAGCTGAGGCGCTCAGCATAGTTTACGCCAACTATTTAATTCGGGGTGCTTTGCTTGAAAACATCGTCAAGTGGTGCATCGAAAATGATGTCGAACTCCCTTGTTTCGGCGACCTCATAAGCATGTAGACAAAAAAAAGGAGAGGCTTTCGCCTCCCCGTGGGTGCGGTTGCAAGGAGGTCAGAACTCTAACCCAGCGGCTTTTAGGGCCGCTTTCTGGTCGTCGGTCAGCTCCTTGGGGTCGCTCTTCTTGTTTGCAGAAGGAGGCTCTGCTTTGGCTTTCTTAGGGTCGCCTGCCGTGGGAGGAAGAGACTGGAGTGAAGCCGGAGCTTCTCCTTCAAGACGCTTCGGATTAGCCTCGATAAATGAGGCCTTTAGTGCCGAGTGATCTTCTCCCAGAGGAAGCTCAACCAGATTCGCACCGGGGATATGAGAACGAAGTGCAGCTGATACCAAGTCTCCTCCATCCGACTCCAGCCAGGTAGAGATGTCCTCAATGAGTTGCTTTTCGTCGTCTGTTTGGACAGGCCGGTCTTTGAACTCAAGGGCGTTGTAGTTAATCTTTGCACCATCAGCACCCGTTACAGAGTCCCTTTCAGTGAAAGATTTTTGCACAAACTTGGTGCTGGTGATCACCTCACCAACATTGATGCGGTTGTTGTAGAGCGTCTGGAAGTACGAAATAAAGTTCTTCTGGCTCGACTTACCACTAATGATGCTCGTGCAAACGCATCGTGGAGGAAGAAGACGGTGAGAAGGTGTAACGCCGATATAACTAATACGAATAAACTCTTCATGCGAGCGCATGCCGAGGTTACCAAAAAACGGCGTGAACCCAAGTAGGACAAACTCGATGGGTATACCATTGTCGTTGCTGTCCACGATGGCCGCGTCAGGGTCATTGTCGGACTTCCAACGACGCGCTTGAAGATCGATGCGGAGCGTGTGCGGCGGTACTTGACAGAGAATTTCATCGGCCGAAAACTTGCCTGCGATAAAAACCATGACGAATCAGAGAGAAAAATCCAGAGAACCGAGAGCGGCAGTTGAAACGCGACCCTTTTCTGGGTCGGCAGCTTTTTTAGGTGTGGAACGCTGAGTCCGAGGCAGGTAGACGATCTTGTCTACTCCGTAATTAATGAACTTCTTTTCCTCTTTCTCTGAGGTGCTGACCCGACCCACAGCAATAGTTGGTGTTCCGGGTGGAAGTTCTGCGAGCTGGCCCGAGAGTTCGTTCCAGCAGCTTAGCTTCATCCAAGTAGTCTCCTGTTCTTCCTCGCGCCAAGCGATAGACCTATTGGTGACAGTAAAGTCCCCAAGCTGAGTCTCCTCTGCTTTAGGACCTAAACCACCAGTAGCTAGGAAGAGGTTGACTGCTAGCAAGTCATCCCAGTTGTCCTTACGGACAATCAGAATTGGTTGCATCTTTAGAGTTCCGTCGGGGTCTGACTTAGTAGGTCCGATCGCGAGGAAGGTCTCGTCTTCTTTAAGTTCCTTTAGAAGCTTTCCCACATAGTGATCCGCTTTCTGAACGAGAGAGATCCTCGTGGTCGTCTTCTTATCACTGGAGGGCAATGCAACTGCATTGACGTTCACAGTGCCGTCGTCTTCGAGAGGCTCATCTTTAACTTTGAGTCCAAGAATGAAAACGTTCATGTTTGAGGATTCGGTATACCGTTGAAGTGTGGACTTTAAGCGCCTTGGCGATCTCTTTGACAGGGACGCCTTGGCTTGCGAAGACTAAGGCCAAATCCCTTTCAGCGCCAGTGGTTTTAGACGCCTTCATGTTCTTGTAAGAATTGTGGAAGGGGTTCACACAGTTCTTACGTTTGCAACTGTTCATCACAAACACGTCCTTACCGATGTCTAAGTAATCTTGTACTAATCTACGCACGTAAAATCTTCTCTTGAGTGCATATATGGCAGGCGTTCCGTTCGTATAGCTACCTGTCCATGGGCAGCATTCTTTCTTGGGGAAATCGCTGTAGGCGAGTCTTCTGAACAGCTCGCTGAGCTTGCAGGGAGCGATCTCCTCGTAGGTCAAGGAGAAAGCATCCGCCTTTAAGGCCCTGGCGATATCGGATGCCTGAGCCTGAGCGTGGCTCCCATCGTTTGCCGTCAGATCAAGTGCTATCTCTTGATTGTCTCGTTCGAGAATCAGACAGTACTTAATAAACGTCATTCGGCTGCCAGTCCGCAGCCTGTTTTAGCACTAACTCAACGTCCCAAGCGGGAGCTGTTAAGAGTGGGCATAGCGTGCGCCATACCCACAAGCGACGCTTAAGCGCCTGCAAGAGCTTTCCACTTTTCATACTCTGATCCTCCAGGTGCGTTCGGGCCTCGGGTTTTACCTTGGGCCGAGTAGTCTTGGAAGGCTTTAAAGATATCAGCGGCAGAACGACCAGCAGATTGAGCTGCCGCAACGTCAGCACCACCAAAATAGTTAGCACCTTCCGGGTTTCCTTCTACCGTGGCGCTTAAACCAATACCAGTAGAGCTTCCACCACCACCACCGCTGCTCGAAGGCTGCGGTTCGGGCTGCTTAAACTCGGCAGTTAGTTGTCCGAGTTCATTCTCGCCTCCGGGAACGTTACCCCCGCGAAGCAGGTTGATGTTTTCCTCCAGGAAATCTTTGATCTCCTGATCGCTGTACCCAGACATCCGTGCGGCTTTTAAGTCTTCCCCGCCGAAGTACTTGGCGTCTTGACCAAAGAGTGTCGAGATTTGAGGGGCTCCCTCGTAAGCCCGAGCCTCTTTGAAAACCTGCGTGGCACCCAGCTCACCGCCAGGGGGCTGAAAAGTTTTCATCGCATCAGCAAACTCACGGGTCGTAGCCTGCGCAGTGTTGACTGAACCACGAGCGAGCTGCTCGTAGAGACCACCTTCAGCACCAGGCCGATTGACCGGGTTCACTAAATCGGGGTTTTTCCTCATCCAGTCACCGATTTGTTCGTCGGTATACCCCTGATCCTTTGCCTTGACGTAATCCATGTGGCCGAAAAGCCCCGTGGCACCGTATTGTGCGGCAATAGAACCCAGATCGGCTTTTGCTGTAGACGCGGAGGGCGCACTCGAAGCGCTTTGCTCAGGCGTCAAAGAGAAGGCAGAGACCCGCGAAAACTTTGGAGCGTTAGGGCTCGTTTTATAACCGAGAACTCCACCGCGACCTTTCTCGAGGTTCTGCGTGGTAAACGAAGGAGCAAGACCCTCAAACCCGCTCAGGGAGTACCCCCCACCATCTTCATCTTCTTTGAAAAGATCGAAGAGATTCAGGCCAAAACGGTTTCCCGCAAGAAAACCTTTAGGAGCTTTATAGCGAGAAGCGGTCATTGTCTACTTGGTCTTTGGCTCCAGTATAAGTCAATTCCCGCGACGTTATTTAATATCTTGCAGTGTACGAGGGCATACCACCGAAGGAGGGTGGTGCACTTTGTTCGTTCTCCTTCTTCTCAAACTGTCGGAAACCGCCAAAAGCTTCTGGGGTTTTAGGAGCGCTGTACCGAGTTTGGTCTGCTTCGAACTCTTCGAAAGCTGTTTTTTTCTTCGCCTTACCCACTTGAGCCAGCTCTGGGTAGTACTTAAGTAGCTCTGAACCACTATCGTTCTGAGGTGTCAAAGAGAACCCAAAGTAATCTCCTGCGAAGCGAGTCATAAAACTTAGATTTTTACCCAGTCTAAGCCTTCAGTTGAATGAAGAATCGCTTCAGATCGAATCCAGGACCTACGACACCTTTAAGTACTCGCATTGTCATCTTTGCTTTTTCGTGGTCAGCGAAGTATTTAGCTTTGTCCCTTTCGCTGGTGAACGAAACCAGCTTTTTCTTCTCTTTATTTAGACAGTCGCTTACGTACTCTTCACCTCTTACGATGACCCACACTTCTTGGAAGCTAAGAAGCGGCATCGCCTGTGTGTCCGCAAGGGTGTAGAGCTTTTCCGAACACCTTACTTTCTTTTTTTTACTTTTGGTAGTTATTTGAATTTTTTTATCTTTTGCAGGCTTGCTGTTTACGTGAGCATCCCTGAGTTTTTTTTCTAAACTTCGTGCTCCGTTTGCCGCCTTTAATACTGAGTCATATACGTCTACGGTAAAGCATACGTAGTCTTCTTTTCTTACGCAGCCCACATAACCTTCATCTGTTTTGGCTGTAAATATAGTTTTGTCGGTAGTCTTTAAAATTTTTGTAATTTCCACGGAGTGGTGTAGTTTGCTTCCTTGGACCATATCAGTCTTCTGGCGGCGAGTCGAGTGGGGCTAGCCGAATTTGCAAGTGTTCCGAAGGGGTTTTGAATCCGTCCCAGAGGACTTCTACATAGATATGTCGAGCGCCTTTTTTATTCGGTTTTAAGAAAGTCCTGACTACGGTTCCTACACGTTGGTTGTACCCCATCTCAACGCATTTTTTAATCCGATCAGTATGTCTATTGAACGGGTTGGTGATGTTGTGCTGGAACTTCCGAATCTCTTTGACCCTATCTCCCTCTTTGAATTTGGGTTTGGGCTCAGGCCTTTTTCGTTTCGTTGTCGTGGTCATCACTTCTCCGCCCATGTGGGTCCAGTGCTTGCGTCGGCCTTTGCAGGCACGACTTTGAGGATAGTCTCCGCTGCCTCAAGCATGCATCGTTCGAGAATATCTTTATATTCTTTCACTCTATCTTGCTTAGCTTCCAACACAATTTCATCGTGAACACATGCTACAAGGAAAGCATCTTCGCCAAGATGTTCATTCAATTTAGCCAGAGACAACTTGAGGATGTCCGCTCCTGCTCCTTGGATCAAGGTGTTTGCGCTGACGGTCATAGTCGCGTCGTCGTAACTAAGTAACCTCCGTCTTCCCGTTGGAGTCCTGACGTAAGTCCATCCGTCTTCGACAAGTGCTGCGCGTTCCCTATGCCACTGCTTGAGTCGTGGATATGCCCTGTGGAAAGCTGAGTGAGCAACCTTAGCGTCCGACAGTGATATCACCTTTCCTGACTGCGCTGCATACGTTTTGTACTTGCGGAAACCCATGCCGTAGAGCAGCGCAAAATTGAGCGTCTTGCCGTCTTGTCTTTGATGCTTTTTGACCTCTTCGAGTGGGACCTGATAGATCAGACTTGCTGTAACCGTATGAAGGTCGTGACCCTCCTGAAAGGCTTTGATCATCTGAGGGATATTGATCAGCTCTGCACCCAAGCGCAGCTCAATCTGACTGAAGTCGCAGATGATCAGCTCAAACCCAGGAGTTGCTACGAAACACTCCCTAAACTCTGTCCCTCGTGGGATTTGCTGGGCGTTAATAGCGAAGTGGTCTTTGATCTTCTTGGCTGTGACTTTTTTAGCTCCAGAGGAGGTAAAACGACCTGAGTTAGCTCCGTACTGGTTATATCCGCTGTGTATCCGTTGAGATACAGGATTGATATTTACCAGGAGTTTTTCGACGTGCTCTAGTTTGGTCTCGATTTTTGTGCGCTTTCGGTAAAGGTTTAAGAATTTGTCATCACTGTCGAACTCCGACAAGGTGACTTGATTAAGCGTTGGTTTACCTGTTGCTGGAGCGATAGGTAGTTCAACACCAAGAGCCTGGAAGCACCTGATGCACTGCACACCAGATCCGGGATTGAAATCCTTTCGCTGTCGCTTTCCGATTGCCAGTGTTCCATCTAAGTTTCGCGGAAGTTTCAGTTCCGGAGGAAGTGCCTGATCAAGCTCAGTGCAAAATTCTATAGTAACTTTGTCTAGCTCTTCGGTAATAGTTTCTTTTAGTGCTACTAACTTACTAACATCTACGTTAAATCCTCTATGGCACATTAATGCCACTGGGCGAATACATTTTGACTCCAGTCCGTAGACGTCGACTAAGGATTCTTCAACGAGTTCCTTCAGTTGGTCCGCAGCTACAGCCGGGAGCAGATCAACGTCTTTGGCCGCATATTCAATCTGTTCGATATCGAGATCCTCTTTACCCCAGTCGCTTACCTGCTGTTCCTTCGAGATCTCCAGCTCTAAGCGTCTCTCTACCACTGCCTTCAACGAGCATGAGACGTCTGCAAAGTAGGGCTTCTTAGCCTGTGGCGATATCCGCTTTTCCTTAAAGCCAGCGCGGAGGCACTTTTCCGCGATGAAGGTGTCGAAAATCTTTCCCCTAAAGTCAATCCCCATCGCCAAAAGAAACTGGAGATCAAAGTTGAGGTTGTGCCCGAGGAGCATTTCTCTTGACTCAATGAGCTCCTTGAGACCCTCAGTCGAAGGAATTTTAAAAAGATCAAGAACGTAGACAGTCCTGTCTTCGATCTTGTCGTCAGTGCTGCAGAGCTGAAGCAGTCTTGCCTTGGCTATACGAGCGTCTAACCCCGTGGTTTCGAAGTCAAGGCAAAGTTTCGGGACTGTTTGAAGTTCTTTGAGAGCTTGGTCGAACTTATTTTGATTTGATGCGAGAAAGATTTTCATGGGGTGTGTAGAAAGGGGTGCTCAAAGCACCCCGTTTTGACTTCAAGCTACAGCTGAGTAACGAGCTTTGGTACGTACACGCTTAGACCAACCTCGTACGATGAAGTCGCTAACGTCGTTCCAGATCTCAGCTGTCGTCAAACCTTCCTTAGTCAATTCGACCTGATAGACCACCCGCCGCAGCAGTTTGGAGTTTCCGTTTAGGCGACGATCTTTGGAACCAAACTCAGTTGTTTCGTGAGCCTCGACCATTCCCCACTCGGCAAGTTGGGTAAGTCCTTCGCGAAGAGCAACGTATACCGGTGACGCGTGGTAAGCCTCGGTCTTGCTTTCTTTAGCTCTAACCACGATCGGCTTGAGGTTGCCATCGGAGTCTCTAGCGAAACCACGGAAGCAAGACGAGTCTGCAGAAACTTCGCCACGAAAAGCAATCTCGTTGACTGTGGCAACGGCGATCTGCCTCAGGGTCATTTTGTCTGACTTTTGCAAGGCCTTGAGGATCATCGCAGCACCCAGTGCCCTGAGGCTGTCTTGGGAACAGAGTTCCATGATCGCCTGATCGCTGCTGATGGCGATCCTTTTGTCTTGCTGGATCTGCGTGATGCGGACCATGGGAGCCCTTTTCTTACGCCCTTTGGTTTGAGGGAAGCCTTCGATCGCTACCTTCGCTGCCAACGACGCGAGCTTGGGGTTCTTTGACTCAACACTGAGAGCGAAGAGCTTGGAAGCGTCAAGCTTGCTGAAGTCGACGTGGTCTGCAAGATCGATTACCACCTCATTGGTATTGGAGGTTGCTTTGATGAGGGCGTCTGCTTCGTTGTTGTCGAGACAAGTTTCGCCAACCTTGAAGAGCAATTTCATGTGAGATGCAAAATGATGCTGCTTGAGCCTACAAACCTTTATGTGAAATGGAAATAGTGGGTTGGCTTCTTAAGATTCTTTTTGGTTTTGCTTTCTTGGGAACATTCTTTCGACGGCATCGACGAGCTCCACATGCGCACACCAATCAACTATCATCTCTGTGAGCTGTATGGCCATCAATTCGAAGTCGCAGCTTGCAAAGCGTACTCCACAGTCCTCAATAGTTAGATTTTCAACTCCATAGTTTTCCTCGATAAAATTCCTCAAAGGTATTGAGCATTCGATCAGCTCTGAGTTCTCAGTTAGTTTTATTACATTAAACATGTAAGACTCGCGCAAAAACTTTATATGAACCCCTTGATATTTGATACTAGTTTCGAGACTGGGGCAACTTAGATCTGCGTAACACCATTCAAGTTGATCCTGCACCCAGCTTTCCAGCTCGAACTTCGTGGTGTGCGGGTTGTACTCATTAAGGATCCTGGACACTTCCTGGCTTATCGCTAAGCGTTCCATCGTTATTGACTTCCGTCCAGAAGCGTTTCCCTCCAAAAATCTTATTGCAGATCCGCAGTTTGCCATCGTCTCCGAGCGATAGGTCGCCCAGTTTTACCTCGCGTGCGAGCTGTGCTGTCTCGTATTCATAAAACTCTATAATTTCTTGTATGTCTCTTTTGTCTTTTTGTTGTTTGGTGAGCACAGGGGACGCTTCCTAGAAACAATTTTCAACGTAGAGCATCTTGAAACAAGCCCGCACTGGACGGGTCATTCAGGATGTCCACGAGCTGAACGTTATCACTGAACTCCTTAAGTGACTTGGCCTTCGTCCCTATACAAAAGCTATTCCACTGCAGATCTCTATCTTCTTTGAATCTATTTAAACGACGGATAAAAGCATCGGGGACAGTGGCGTCTCCATCGGTGATCATCAGTACATCTGTCTTGTAATCGATAGCTGATTTTGTAAGAGCGTGGTTAAGCACCTCTGCAAAGGATGTACCACCGTGAGTGACCCAGGTGAGAATGAAGTTCAAAAGCTCTTCGGCGTTATTGGGGTTCCCCGCTGTTAGGTCGACTGTCTTTTGAATCTTGGTGTCGAAGAGGTGTATCTGAACATCTCTCTTTTCTTTCAAACACTCCTCTGCAACTGTGTAGGCGATAGCTTTACTCCAAAGTTCAGCACCACCGGACATAGACCCACTGATATCTACGTACATAACTACGGGTCCTTTGGAGATATCTTTTACCTTTGCCTCGTAGTTTTTAGTGAGTAGTGTCTTCTGAGAATACTTAAGAGCAAAGAGAGCCTTTCCTTGTTCGGTTGCAGCAAGAGCTAACTCGGACGGAAAAGTGTGAATGACGTCATCTGTGAAAGAGGCGCCGACGATGTCGCTGTAGTTCGATTCCGCACGCTTGGCACGTTTGCGGTCGTTCCACGCTCGACGAAGTGCGCCAAGTTTTTGAATAAATTGTTTCATGCTCGGGTTGTGCGCGAGCTTTTTGGCAAGTTTCTTTTTTGCCTCCAGGTCGTCAGCGTGGCCACCGACACCCTCTTGATTGCCTGCTAAAGAATCCATCGCTTCTTTCAGCTCCTGCGCGTCTTCTTGGACGCCTTCCATGGCTTTTGATATCTCTGTTTGTAACTCTGCCCTCACATTGTCGACTGCTTTCTCGATAGCTGCACCGAGCTCTTTGCCTTGTTTTCGCAGCTTCGCTGCAGCTTCATCATCACCTCTTTCCTTTGCTTGAGTGAACTCTTCGCGAAGCTTTTTGAGTTTGTCGCCTCCACTTATGATCAGCTCTACATCGATCTTGTTGTTTTCGACGTAGTTCTCGAGGATCTCACTTATTTCATTAAGGATATTCACCGCGTTGTTACCTGAGGTGAACTGGTCTCCCACAGATAAACCGAGAATGTACTCCCATGCCGATGAGCTAATTACATCCGCGAATAAGCCATACCAAAGAGAGTTTTCTGGTTTGTAACCTTCAGGGAAGTTAACCGGATCTCCATTTTGTTTCTGACGGAAGTAGTTTTCTAGTGCATCGAACGTGACGAGAGGCGTGGTCACCTCTCCGTTGTACAGATAATCGAAGAGCTCTTTTCCGAAACGAGAAAGTTGAACAAAGTCATACTGATTTATTAAATATGTGACAGCAGGTCTTGTTTCTCTTACAAAGTCATCCCAAAGAAAATCTGATAGTGCAGAAACAGAAAGAACCAGTGGCTCGTTGTTAACGAGGCGAAGAAACTCGGTTTGTTTTTCGATAGTCATGATGTGATGTCTGAGATTGATTTAGCTACAAGTTGTTTGGATTGGTCTATCAGCTGAGATACTTTTGTTGCTTCCTTACGGGCAGCTGCGGTAACTCTGTAACTTCCACCATCAAGTATCTCGTCGAGCTTATTCGCAAGGGTTGAGAGATCCTTATAGTGTCGTTTTAGTTTCTCTACAGTCGAACTGAGTTCGCTCAAAGACTTAGACGTCTTTGTAAAAACACCGTGGTAGTCAGTCATGATTGCGGTCTGAGCCTTTCTGATTTCCTCCATCTGCTTCTCAGCAGTAGGAATAGCTTGCATCAAGACTTCCTTAATGGCTCGGATGTCTTCCTTGTTCTGGTAAACAATATGGGGGAAGGGTCGGTGTAAGTGCTCTGCGTAAAGACAGTCGTCACCCTGCACGAGAGCCCAGCCACGCATAAACCTCAGGATCTGAACTCTTCGTCGATCACTAATCGATACTCCTCGAGCAGATAGAAGATCGATTACTTGATTGAAACGATCTAAGAATTCCTCGTCGACTTTGATCTCATTTACATCTTTTTGAAGCTGCAGCAAATCTTCGAACTTGAGATCTGATTCGACTGCAGGTCGTTTTTGAATGCCAAACGTCCACTGGTCAAGAATCCTTTTCGATACAGGCTTAAATAAGGACTCGACAGTCGGCCTGAACAGGAAGCGATCACAGAATGCCTGGAGAGATTCTTCCTGTGGAAATGAGTTAGTGGCGGCGACGATCGACTGAATAGGTGTCTCGATTACATCCTTACCGTTGTTGAAAGTCCGCTCGTTGAGGATCGTCAACAGAGAGTTAAGTACGGCTGAACTCCCTCGGAAGAGCTCGTCGAGAAAAGCAATATTGCTCGTAGGTAGGTAACCCTCTACGTCTCTCGTGTACTCATCCTTGAGAAGTTTGGACACAGCGACAGGACCAAACAACTCAGATGGATCCGTCGTGGGAGAGAGGAGGTAACCGAAGAAACTACAGCCAGTGAAGCCCTGAGCTACAGCTCGGACAAGCTCGGACTTACCTGTCCCTGGTCGACCGAAAAGGAAAGCATTCTGTTTTGTGATGAGACTGGCGAGCAAGCCGTCAATGACGACACTGCGCTCCAGGAAAGAAGCGTTTAAAGAAGCGCGAAAATTCTGGAGGTTGGCAAACAGGGTTTCGTTCATGATCTAAAAGTCTGGGGTAGTAATAGAAACGACTTCTTTAACAGTGTTATTAAAGGAAATCGAGGAAGCTTTTAATAACTCAGCCTTAGTAGTAACGGACTTTTGAAGCTCCTTTGCTCGTTGTTGGTAGATACCCTTTTCGACTTCTACCAAGCTGCTTATCTCGTCAAGTTCAGCCTGCGTGGTGACCTGTTCGATCTGAGCAAGCAAGTCGGCATATTCTCCGGACAGAGATAAAGACTTTTGAAGTGCTTCAAGTCCCTTGGTTGAGTTACGCGCCTCAACGATTGAATCAAGTTCGCGTCTGATAGCTCGCTTGATTTCGGCGAATTGGCTGAAAGCTTCGTTTCGAATCTTCGGTACAGACGACTGCAGGTTCACACCGATTTCAAGCAGGCTCTCAGCAAGGGCAGCCACCCCATCAAAACCCTCGCAGTGCTTGCTAATCAGTTGCAGATCCTGCGCGATAAGCTGCCAAGAACCGCGAGCTTTTGCCGAGCCTGTTTGTCTTTCAGAAACGTTAGTTGCTTTCCGGACATCGAGGTCGTCGATTAGCTTTGCCGCCTTCATAAAGGCACGATCAGCTGCCCCTTCCTTCGCCGCCATTAACACCTCGGTGGTGTGCGATAAAGACGCGTGAAAAATCTCGTCAGCTAGTGGGTGATCGTCAGCGTGTTGTGCTTCTGTTAGACACACAGGGTTAGGGCCAACCACAAACACCCGGATCGGGTTCTCAAACTCTTTCTTTGTAGGGAAGAGCGAAAGGTAAAGCTCCTTGGCAAGTTTGAGCGCATCAGGATCTCCGGAAAAGAGAGGATCCAAAAAGTTATCCACCGTGTCAACCCACTGTGAATACTCCTGATACCAGAGATCATTTAGAAGATTGTTGAACTCTTTTGCCTTGCTTCGAATGAATTCAATCCGCCCCATCGCTTCGTTAAACGAGTCACCATGGAGGAAATGAGTGTCACCTTGATTGATGGTGCACTCCTCGTATAGCTTGTGCTGTTCAGTCCGCAGAACGGATAAATAGTCCTTCAATTTACTGGACAGCACAGGGCGTACAGAGACTGCTCTCTGTTTCTCGAATGCGTTGACTACGGAATCAGGAAGCTTGAGGTCTTTGAATTGAATGGTGGTGCTTTGGCGGACCTTGGCGCTGATTGCGACTTGAAGCAGGTAAATGTGGTCTGACATGTTACTTTGTGCGCTTGAAAGCGATGGTGAGGCTATCAGTGGGGAAACTGAACTCCCCTTCTTGTTCGATCTCCTCCATGCGGTTCTTCCGCTTCTTCTTGAGGAGACGGAGCTTCGACTCGAGCTCGTCGATCTCTTCAGTCATTTCCTCGATGGTCTCATGCCCAGTTGGTGCCTTTCGGATCGAGACGACGATCCTAGTTGCCAGCTCTGGGTAGATCAGCCTGGAGTGCTCGCCTTGGAAACAACTGAAATCGAGACCTTGGGCATCGGCTTTGGTGAATTCCTTCTTCAGCAAATCCCTGTGGCAATCGAGCTCCAGCCCGAAGCCTTCGTTCCACTCAGACAAAGCTGCGTCAGCTTCGTTCCAGACAGCTGCCGCTTTGCGGGCTTTAGTGATCAGTGATGTGACCGTGATTTTGCTCATGGTGATTTGATGTGACGGTGTGCGCCGCGTTTGGGTCGGTGCCACCCATGTACATGAACCTAAAGCATAGAGCTCATGGTGTCAACCCCTTTTAAATGGGACGAGTTGGTCTACATAAATTTGCTTGTAGCTATAGTATGTTCAACTTTCTAAGTATTAAAGACTTTTCTAAATAAACAATGCTCATCAAGTTTGTACTTGTTTGAATACATTTACATTTGTTGTTGTGTATACAAACTAGTACAGTACTCTCTCCAGGTATTACAAAAGCCCCTTGCACATAGCTACCCTCTTGTCACCGTTGTATCGGCCAGACTGTTTATAGCTGACTTGAGGAGCTTCAGACATCTCCATAAAGATGATCTGTCCGATTCGCATACCAGGCCAAAGAGGTATTGGTTGGTACTTGCGAGCATTCTTTAACTCGAGTGTAAGTACAGAATTACTAAATCCTGGGTCGATCCAGCCGGCGAGTAGATGTTCGAAGCCCGCTCTTGCCAAGGAGCTCTTTAATGCATACTGAGCGCATACATTATCGGGGATGTTGAAGGTCTCCATTGTCTCCGCGAGCATGAACTCATTCGGATAGAGATAATGAGGATTGTCCTCACTGTGCCCCTCAATCGAGGCGGCAGTTAGACCCAACTCCTCGCTCTCAACGAACACGTGTTTACCTAAACGAACATCTAATGATGCAGGATTAACGAGCGTGGGGTCGAATGGAGTTATCGCTCCTCCCCCGCATAGTGCTCTGATCTGCCAATCACAGAGAACGCCCACAGGTATTACCAAAGAACCTGATTGAGATTACCAGCTAAATGAGTGATGAGATCGTCTGGAACAGGTCACGACCCTTGTCGGTCACCTTCAGCAGATTGATGCGTGGGTCTCCATGCCACGGCTCTGACTTGATCAGTTCCAGACCATCTTTGTGTTTCTGGGTCTTCCTGCCAAGAATTCCGCAGTTCCTAGAAACACTGGATTTGGCGAGCCTGAGCCGCAGAGCCAGGTCTGCTTGCTTGACTCCTTCGTCGCCTGCTTCAGCGACA
>Ga0208303_1000403_pt1 | contig 17832 bp, 33 predicted proteins | sample CB_VirMetaG_2_FD_184537 | JGI IMG/M metagenome (GOLD analysis project Ga0208303, IMG submission 184537) | Freshwater to marine saline gradient viral communities from Chesapeake Bay - CB_1504_2 Viral MetaG (SPAdes) (version 4) | ecosystem: Environmental > Aquatic > Marine > Coastal | place: USA... | reverse complement strand
ATAATAATAAATAACAATTAAATTTAAACAAAATGGGGTTAGATGTTTCAGGATTATCAGTTTACACTGATGAAAACAAATTAGACTTAATTAAGAAGTCAATTTTAGAAGGTAGAACTTTGAATTATATTACAGTACAGCCAGACATTAAGTCAAGCGCTACAATTAACATTATCGACTCTACATTAGTAGGTCAGGCTGGGTCATGCGGTTTCAACTCTGATGGTACGACTGTATTATCTCAAAGAACTATTGGAGTAGCACCGATTAAAGTGAATGAGTCTATTTGTGTTGATACTTTAGAATCTTACTACACTCAAAAAATGATGAACGCGGGTTCTTATAATGAGTCTATTCCTTTTGAGCAAATCTATGCAGAAGATAAAGCAGAGAAAATTGCTGACATGTTGGAATCAATCGTTTGGAAAGGTGATACTTTAGGGTCTGGAAATTTAGCTCTTGCTGACGGACTTTTAAAAGTTATCGATGCAGAATCTTCTGTTGTTGATGGAAACAGTGGAGCTGTTACTGTTGCAACTGGTGTAACTGCTGCAAATATTATCGATGTAGTTGACGGTATGGTTGCGGCTGTTCCCGCTGACATTATCGACGCTGAGGATATCGTTCTTTTTATGGGTTACGATAACTACAGAACGTATGCAAAAGCTTTGAGAGATGCAAATTTATTCGCATACACAGGAGCAGAAGACCAAGGAGAAAAGTTTTCTCAAATGGTACCAGGTACTAACGTGAAAGTTATCGCTGTTAAAGGATTAAACGGAACTGCTAGAATGATTCTATCAAGAACTGCTAACCTTTATGTTGGGACTGATTTATTAAACGATGCGGAACAATTCTCTATCTTTTACTCTAAGGATAACGACGAGGTTAGATTTGTTGCTAAACTTAAAATTGGAACTCAAATTGCTTTTCCTGAGTTTGTTGTTGAATTCACTTTGGTACCTTAATAAGTACTAATAAATAAAAACTTAAAAGGGGTATGGGTCTTATCCTATACCCTTTTTTTATAAATAACTAAATAAATTTTAAAATTATGAGCTGTATTTTAGCAAATGGAATCGCACTAGGGTGTAAAGATTCTTTAGGAGGTATAAAAGAAGTGTATATTGGTTCGACTAATGCGACAACTGTATTCACTTATGATGCGGATGATGTTATAACAGGAGCTACCGCAGCGCCTAACTTCTTCACATTCGAACAAAGAAACGAGCAAGGGGAATTTGTACAAACTGGGCAACACTCAGTTGAAAATGGTACTAACTTTTGGGAGCAATCAGTTAGTTTAATTTTCACTAAAAATGATGCTGAAGATAGAAACACTTTGATGTTACTAGCACAATCAACTTTGATGATTATTGTTTTAGACCAAAACGGGAAATATTGGGTAGTTGGTGAAAGTAACGGGGCAGATTTAACCGCTTCGACTCAATCAGCTGGGAAAGCTTACGGAGATTTAAACGGAACAACTGTTTCTTTCATGGGCAAGGAATCAGGACCAGCGCGCGAAATGGATGCAGCGACGTTTGCAACTCTTACAGTGGCGTAAGTAGTTGTATTTAATTAAAAGGGGTTGCTATTAATTTAGTAACCCTTTTTTTATGCTTAATAATAAACAGAAAATAGCATTATATATATAATATCAATATGATACTATTAAAAAAAGATACTATAAACAGAACTATAATAACAGCAACGGAAAACGCAACACTTTCCGCACCTGTTTATTTCTTATTTGAATTAATAAATGATAACACAAAATTTGCTAAAGTGTTTACTGCTGCGGATATTTCAACAAACATTTGCAGATATAACGAATTCTTGATTGAGGTTACAGATGGAGCAGAGGACTTATTAAATGGAGTTATAAACCTAAATATAAACGGTTATTATTCTTATTTAGTTTACCAAATGGCAGACCCTACAAACCTAGATATTTCTTTAACTAGTGGAGTAGTTGAAACAGGAAAGGTTTATTTACAGGGTGATAAAAAACCAATTACAAGCTCTTACACTGATAACGACGATAATAAATATATTTCTTACCAATAAATTATGAAGATAGAAAGTAAAAATACAAAGGTTTCAATGATAAAGGCGGAATCTCACGAGGTTGAAAGTCCTGAATTCAAGACCTTAAACAATAAAGAATATATATTGTATGGAGTTAAAAATGATTTCCCTACGATATTGAAAAACATGATGAATACGTCTAGCCTTCATAGTGCTATCTTGAAAAAGAAGGCAGACATGAGTGCTGGGAAAGGGTTTGAAGCTGCTAGTTTAGAGCAAAAGAACTTTATTAATAACGTAAACGGAAGCGAAACACTAAACGAGATAGTTTACAAAAACGCTTACGATTTGGCTTTATACGGTGGGTATTGTTTTCTTGCTACATGGTCAAAGGATAAAAAAAGTATTGCAAGAATTCAATATATTGATTGGTCAAAAGTTCGTAAGGTTAAAGAATTGGAGGACGATTCTGAAGTGGCTATTCGACAAACTGAAGGAGTAGAATTTTATCAGATTTCATCAGATTGGACACAGGAAAGAAAAGAGAAATATAAACCCGAAATTGTCCAAGGCTTCTCCACTCAATACAACGATGTTGCGACACAACTTGTTTACGTTCCAATGTATAGACCAGGAAGTGAAGACGTTTATCCTTTACCTGATTACCAAGCTTGTTCAACTTACATAGCTTTAGATACAGAAATCGCTTCATGGCATCTAAACAGTGTTAAAAACGGGTTTACGCCTTCCATGATGATTAATCTCGTTGGTGTACCTAGTGACGAAGAAATGAAACAATTCCAACGTAAATTGGAAGACCAATATAGTGGAAGCGCGAACAGTTCTAAAGTAATATTAACACTAAGTGAAGACGAATCCCAAGTGCCTGTTATTACACCACTTACTTTAAATGATTCTGATGAAAGATATAAAGACTTAGCTAACCAAGTTAAGGAACAAATTATAATCGGTCACAGGGCATCTAGTACAGTCGTAGGTGTTGCTACTGCTGGTAAATTAGGGACAAGTAACGAAGTAATTGAAGCAGAAGCGATGTTCCAACATAATGTAATTGACCAATATCAATATTTATTAGAAAATCATTTTAATAGATTGATGAATTTCAACGGTATTGATGGAGAAATAACACTAAAACAATCAACTACTTTTGATTTAGATGAAGTAGAAGAAGAAGAACCAATAAAAGAATAAATTATGCCTAACAATAAAGTTCTGTTAATTACAGCAGATTATTATAAAAGAAATTCAGTGGTCAATTTGAATGTTGATTCTGAATTAATACACCCTCAAATTATCAAAGCTCAAAACTTAAACATTGAGAGAGCTTTAGGGACTAACTTATTTAACATCTTAATGAGTGAGGTTTCATCTGGTACCGTCACACCTAGAATGGTGACTTTATTAGAAGATTATATTCAAGTTGCTTTGGTGGAATGGGTTACTTATGCGGGACTACTTTACTTTAATTATAAGGTAACCAATAAGGCAGTAGTTAAAAAGAGTTCTGATAATTCGGAAGCTAGTAACTTAAACGAAGTAAACTATCTTAGACAAGATGTAAGGGACGATGCAGAATATTACACAGATAGATTAGTGAAGTTTCTTTGTGCTAACGAGGTTACATATCCTGAATATATCAATGGAAATATTAATGATGATGATATAGTTCCAAGTAAAAAGAGTTTCTTTGGTTCAATCTATTTAAGTTAATATTATGATTGATTTAATAACAAAAATAGGGCTGGCTATATTAGCTATATTAGCACCAATCCAAACAGCTATTTTAGGGGTTGGCTTTTTAATAACAGCCGATTTAATAACGGGAATAGTTGCAGCTTATAAAAGAGGGGAGCCAATAAGGTCTGAAAGGTTGAAGAATACAGCGGTTAAAATGTTAGTGTATAATTTACTATTAACATCTTCTTTCATAGCTGAAACATATTTAACGCCATGGATTCCATTTACTAATGTTGCTTTGAGTTTCTTAGCTATAATTGAAGTCAAGTCTTTAGGTGAAAACTTCCAATCTATTACAGGGATTAGTTTTGTAACTTACTTAAAATCATATTTAAACAATAAATTAAACGCGCCAAAATGAAAAAATTAATTACAAAATTAGGATTGTTCTTTACATCTGATAAAGGCAGTAAGATTGTGGGGAAGGGAATGGAACTAACTGCAAAGAATCTTATGTATAAAAAGATATTTAAAATCATAGTTATAAGTATAATTTCTATCTTATTACTTGCAAATAGTATAGATTCTGAAGTATTTATTGAGTTATTAGAATCAATCCTATGATACTAAAAACTGATAGACATATTAACTTATTGGTGATACATTGCGCAGATACTTACAAACGTATGTTAGTAGGTGCTAAGGAAATCACACAGTGGCACGTTGACCGCGGTTGGTCTGATTGTGGTTATCATTTCATAATTAACAGATTCGGAACCGTAGAAAATGGAAGGAATTTAAACGTTTCAGGCGCTCATGCTAGAGGTTACAATAAAAATAGTATTGGTATCTGTTTAGTTGGTGGTCGTAGCGATAACGATAAGCCAGAGGATAACTTCACAGCAGAGCAAAAGAAAACACTAGCCGCTTTAATTATCCTTTTACAAGCTGAATATCCTGAAGCAGATATTAAAGGTCATAACGAACTCTCTAGTAAGTCATGCCCTAACTTTAGCGTTAAAGATTTCATGTCAAATATCGACATTCATTTATTCAATTAATTATCAAGGGTTTACTGTTCTAAGTAGACCCTTTTTTCCCTCTAAATAATATTTATTTAAAACTTTCTTTGTTTTTGTATTGTGTAATAAGAATTTATTACTTAGATTTGTGTATCACTAAACGATAACGATATGACAATTATACCAAACACACCCGAAAAGATACACGTTCAGAATACAACATTTCAAAAAGAGTATGGGGAAATTGTATCTTGCATAGGTAAGTATGTAGAGGTGAAATTATTCTACAAAAAAGGGTTAATCTTTCCCGAAAACACATCTTTCACTCGTAAATTTAGCAAGATAACAGGTAAGGCGGTAGGGAGCAACTTAAAGATATTATTTTAAATCAAAATAAAACTTGTGTATTAATAAACTAATACTTATATTTGTGTATCACTAAACGATAACGACATGGTAACTATAAAAATTAATAATAAAAAACAAGAGAACGAGGCTTTAGAGTCTTTTGCATCTAACGAAATAAGATGGTCAACTAGTGTATACGCTACAGATTTCAAGCCTTCTTTAACTGAGAATTTCACAGGCTTTCCTTACAACATTACTTTAAATTCAAATCAAATCACTTATTAATTATGACAACTAAAACAACAGTGTTAATAACACTAGGAACCAACACAAAAAGCTTTACGGCTGAGATAGAGGTATCTTACTGCGATGGAGATTCTTACACACCTAGTCAATCAGTACTAGAAAGTATTAATTACTTTGATTCTTACGGAGATAGCGCAAACGACTTAATTAACAGATACGAATGTCTTTATAGTATAGATGTTTCAGAAATAGCATTAGACGAATTAAACTAAAAACAATGAGTAAACCAACAAATGATTTAGGAGCGTTTCTACACACGCAAAGTAAGAAAAGCAATGAAGACTTAGCGGAAAGTATTAGAGTTTCTAAGAAGCTTAGTAATAGACATAATAACGTGGTAATCTTTCAAGAGAAGCGGAGTATATGTGGAACTGCAAAAAAACTATTCCAATCTATTAAAGACTTCGATAGTTCAGCAGAATTAATAATCAAAACGGATAGTGGAATCTGGAGCCAAAAGTAAAACCCTTTAAAATTAAAAACATGAGTATCTATAAAAAATTATTTGAAGCAAAGAAAGAGATTGGTAAAATTTCAAAAGATAGTAAGAACCCATTCTTTAAAAGCAAGTACTTTGATATTAACAGCTTGTTAGAACACGTTGAACCAATATTACAAAAACATGATTTGCTTTTATTACAGCCTATTTTAGAAGGTAAAGTAATAACCGAATTGATTGATGTTGAAACAGGTGAAAAGGTTAACAGCGAAATAACATTGCCAACATTAAACGACCCTCAAAAATTAGGTTCTGCCGTATCTTACTACCGAAGGTATACAGCACAAAGTTTATTAGGTTTACAGGCTACTGATGACGATGCAAATTTGGCAAGTGGTAAGAACACAACACCAAAACAACCAGTTAAAACCGCAATTGAGAAAGCTAGACCTGAAGCTGAAAAGAAATGGATAACACCCGAAATGTACGAGAAAGCAAAAAAGTTTGCATCTGAAGACTTAAAGAAGTTGTTATTACATTCTGTTAAGTACAAGTTAAGACCTGAGCAAAAGACAGAACTAGAACAAATCTTTAACGAAAAATATAAGAAATAATTATGATTAGTTTATACAAAATTAACGAGAATATGTTATCTTTGCTTAGTGTTATCGAAGCGAATGAAGGTGAGTTAACAGATGAAGTTTTGGAGCAGTTAGAAATCAATAACGAGGAGCTGCAAACCAAATCAGAAAGTTATCTTGCAGTTATTAAAAATAGAGAAGCTTTGAATACTCAAATAGATGACGAATTAAAGCGATTGCAAGCAATGAAGAAAGCAAACAATAATCTTGTATCAAGGCTTAAAAACAGTTTGTTAAACGCTGTTAATATCTTTGGAGAGTTTGAGGTTGGATTGATTAAGTTTGGGATTCGTAAAAGTACTGCGGTCGAAGTTAACGGAATAGTTAACGATTTACCAAAAGAGTATAAGACAGTAAAAGTAACAGAACAACCAAATAAAGCTGAAATTAAAAAATCCTTACAAAGAGGTGAGCAAATCGAGGGATGCGCTTTAGTAACAAATTATAACTTAAAAATCAATTAAAATGTTCGAATTAAAAGGAAGTGTAAAAGTGGTAAACGAAACGGTTGTAATAACTGAAAAGTTTAAGAAAAGAGAGTTTGTAATAACAGATGATTCAAGCGAATACCCTCAAGACATCGCGATGCAATTAACACAGGATAACTGCGACAAGCTTAATAGTATTTCTGTAGGTGATAGAATATTAGTGAAGTTTAATTTACGTGGTAGAGCTTGGAACGACCCAAAGACAGGGAATGACAGATATTTTAATTCTTTGGATGCTTGGTTTATTCAAAAAGAAGAAAGTGTTTCAGCTCCGCAACCTGTTGCAATGGCTGAAGATGAATCTGATTCTTTACCATTTTAACTACTAACCTTTAACAAATCCCTTCATTCTTAATTGAGTGGAGGGTTTTTTTTATTATGAAATATACTATAAAAGGAAACTGTCCTAGCAAGTCCAACCAATACAAAGTAATTAGATTAGGGCGCAAATGCTCACTATGTAAACAATCAAGCCTTAAAACGTACGAAAATAGCTTTAACACTCAAATGTCTGCCTATGATTATGAAATGATTGAAGGAAACTTTAAATTTGAAATAGATGTTTACTACGATTCAAGACGTCCCGATTTAGATAATAGCCTAAAAAGTACATTAGATTGTTTGCAGAAATGTAACGCAATTAAGAACGATAACCGATGCTTAGAAATCATAGCACGTAAACACCTAGATAAACTAAATCCACGTATTGAATTCGATATAATACCACTATAACACTATTTAGAACTATTATAAATAACCGTTTAATTAACACTTAAACGGTTTTTTTGTGCATAAATGTATTGGTATTAACAAATTAATACTTACATTCACCGTATGAACAAACAAACACTATTCCATATTAAGCTAATCGCTAAGAAGCAAGCTTTAGAAAGTATCATTCAAGACACTTTAAACCATATTAATGATGTTCGCTATCCATCAACTAAAAACTTTTGGTTAAAGGAGGAAATTATCTACAGGGCTAAATTGGATTTGATAGAGGAAATTATTAATGACTATTTAAATAACTAGAATTATGAAAGCATTTACATTTTTAGGATTGGATAAAGAATCACAGTATAAAATTTCGAGAGGTTTGAACTTCTCAGATACAATTAAAACCCCTAAAGGATTATACAAGTATGTTTGTACCCATTTTGGATTAGAGTCCCTTAAAGAAGCTGGTAGAGGTCGTAAACTACAAAGAGAACGCGAGCTTTATCTAATGCTATCTTTTGAACTGTTTAAGATACCCAGTAAAAAGAAAAGTCAGTACTTTGAAATGTTGGGTAATATCCTAGGCAGAGATAGAACTACGGTACACTATCAATACGAAAACCATTATTTAGGTGAATACTACAAGCAAGGAGCGGACACTATAACAATAAATGGACAGCGTTATATGTGGCACTTTTACACTATCCTTAACGAGTTTAAGACTGAAGACTACACAGACACAATAAAAGAGCTGCTAATAATAAAGCGCGAAGAAGGTGAAAAAAGCCTGTTATCAATGGAGTTACTATATAACAGAAAGGCAATCTTAAACTTTATCGCAATGGGTTACGATTACAAAGATGTTAATGAATCCTTCTTTGGCTACACAAAAACACACGCTTTCAAGAACGCAATCAAAGACTATCGCCCAGCATTGGGGAGGTTAATTGATTACCATGTTGAGAGAATGAATAAATAATTAAAAATAAATTAGTTTAATCCAATTACAATTTGTAAATTAGCAACCGTATGAACAAAATAAGTATTAACCCAGAAAGATTATTCACTAAATCAGCTTATCATAAAAAGTTTGGTGTAAGTAGACCAACGATTGATAAGATGATTAAAGAAAAGAATTTAAAGACTATTAAAATACAGGGAGCTGTTATAATAGTTTATTGATTTTTTTTGTATTTTTTTTTAACAATAAGTAAAATTTTAAAGCTATGATTACAACATTAATTAAGGACGTAAAAAACGAAACATTTTTAGAAGCATACGAAAACATAAACGATAGGTTTTATTTAAATATCGGTTTTGATTCAGATTATGAAATTGAAACTAGATTCACAAATTTAGACGTTGAAGATGCTCAATTTCTTATTGAAAAATTAACTAACTTTGTGAAAAATAGATAATGGAAAGCTGGATAAAATTACATAGAAGCTTATTACAATGGGAGTGGTATGATGAATCCGATACCTTCCGTTTATTCATTCATTGCTTGTTAAAAGCTAACCATAAGGACAATAACTACAGAGGACAAATAGTCAAGGCTGGTTCGTTTTTAACTTCAAGGGAATTGTTAAGTAATGAAACAGGTTTGAGTATTCAGAAGGTTAGAACGTCTTTAGAGCGTTTAGAGTTAACCAAGGAGATAACCACTAAAAAAAGCAAGAAAGGTACTGTTTTACAGATAGTTAAGTATAAAAACTATCAAGGTAATAACCAAGGAGATAACCAACAGAACAACCAGCAGTCTAACCAGATAGTAACCAACGAGCAACCAACAGTTAACCAACAGTTAACCACTAACAAGAATGAAGAGAATGAAAAGAATGAAAAGAATAATAAATTAACAGCTTCGCAGATTAAAAGTTTTAAGGATAAAATACTTTCTGAGGTAGAGCAAAGGAATATAGTTTCAAAAGCTAAAGCTGAGGTTGAAAAAAGAGGTGGTAAATGGCAATTCTCTACAGATTTGAGTCCTTACGATGTTTTAAGCCTTCAATTCACTAACTTCAATAAAATTTGTGTAGATGGTAAATGGACTTTTGAAGATGTTAATCATATTAAAAATGTTTTCTATAAGTTTGTGGTTGAATATTGGGAGTTTAATTATGATACTATCATAGGTAAAAGAAAAACTAAGTTTAAAAAGCAATACACTAAGAAATGATAGACTGGAATAAAATTGATACTAAAGGGAAGAATCCAAAAGCTAATGGAGAAATCCAAACTCTTTGCCCTAGTTGTAGCCATACAAGAAAGAAGAAAACAGACAAGTGTTTAAGTGTAAACATAGAAACGGGAGTTGCTAAGTGTTGGAACTGTGAAGACACATCTTTTAGAGAAAAAAAGAGTAAAGCTATCTCGTACGATTTACCGCCTCAAAAATGGGAGAACCATACAAGTATATCAGATAAGGTTGTAAAGTTCTTTAAAGGTCGCGGAATAAGCCAAAAAACGTTAATAGAGTGTAGAATAACTGAAGAAGAATACTACCAACCGCAATTAAGTAAGAAAACAAACAATATTGTATTTAATTACTTTTACGGGATTACGTTATTAAATAAGAAATTTAGGAGTGCAGAGAAAGCTTTCACCCAGTGTAAGAATGCAAAAAAGGTTTTTTACGGAATTAACGACCTTGAAGGGGAAAAGGAATGTTACATTGTCGAGGGTGAGATGGATAAACTTGCACTTTGGGAAGTAGGGATTAAAAACTGTATTAGTGTACCGAATGGAGCGAATGACTTAAACGATGTATTTGAAACGTGCGGAGATGAATTGAAAGCGATTGAAAAATACTATATTGCTGTAGATAATGACGAAGCTGGGCAGAAATTAGAGAAAGCTTTAATTAATAGACTAGGTAAATGGAAATGTTCAAAGATTGAATTTATAAATGGTAAGGATGCAAACGACGAACTAATGCACTCAACATTTAGCTTAGAGGATTCTTTAAGTAATCCTATAGATTACCCAGTGGAGGGAACTTTTAACGCTGTAGACGTTTGGGATGATATTCTAGACTTGTATAGAAATGGAGATGAAGAAACAATAAAACCTAAGTCAAAAGATTTCAAAGACTTTAATAAAATATTCTCCATATTAATGGGACAATTAACAACTGTTACAGGGATTCCATCTTCAGGAAAATCAAACTGGGTAGAATGGTTTGTGACTCAATTAATTTGCGACCATGATAATTTAAAGGCTTCATTCTTTTCTCCTGAGCATTTACCAATGAAGAAACACCACGAAGTTTTAGCGGAGAAAGTAGTGGGTAAAAAGTTTGGGAGCTCTGAGTTTGGTAATAGAATGAACGAAGACGAATTAATAAAGTATAGAGATTGGTCGAAAGATAAGATATATTTAACAGCGCCCGAAAGAGGTGAGCTAGTGAGTTGGGATTGGTTACTAGAAAGATTTAAAGAACAGTGTTTTAAATATGGTTGTAACATCTTTGTTATAGATGCCTTTAACAAAGTTAAACGTAAGAACGGGGAGAGTTTATCTGAGATAGGGGAAACACTTGCAAAGATTACGGCTTTCTGTCAAGCTTATGACGTACACGTTTTTTTAATTGCGCACCCAACTAAAATGCCTAAGATACAAGGTTCTGAAAAATACGAGATGCCAGACTTATATAGTGTTAAAGGTTCGGGAGATTTCAGGGATCAGACACATAACGGGCTTTGTGTTCATAGAGATTATGAAACGGGTGAGGTAATTGTTAAGAATTTAAAAGCTAAGTTTAAAAACCAAGGGTCTGGAAGCATAGGCAGTTTTGTAACGTTTAACTATGATTTGAATAACGGAAGGTATTACGACGGAGTAACAGACGACCGCCCACTATGGGAAAGGAATAATATACAAAAGGAAATTGAACCAATTGAAAGCGATATTGAACCCAGTAGATTGAATGCGCTATCAAGACAAAGCGGTTATGCTGTTCAAGATGATAATAGTTTTGAAACATCAGATGGTAAGACTTTTGAATATCCATTTTGATAAATATTAAAAAAAGTATTAATTATTAAATATAAATTACTATACTTGCATATGCCTAAGAAAATAATACACACTAGCTTATTTCCAAACACCAATTGTGTAGTGTGTAATAAGAAGGTGAAGGATAACGCTTTACATTGCAAAGGTTGTTTGAATAAATGGATTGAATCGAAAAATAAATAATGCTACAGCTAAACAATGTTATTTTAACGATTAGATTATGACAAAGAAACATCACAAGATACAGAGTCAAGAATCCTACTGGCTAGAAGCGTTAAGTTTATTTACAGATGGATGTTTAAACGAAGATGAAATGAAACAATATAAAAAAGACTTAGCCAAAAGGTTAGCGGATTTAGTTAAAAATAATGTTGTTTTAGATGGTGTTATAAAATGCCAATGTATTCACGAAATAGAAGAAAGATTTCCAAGTGAATTGATAAATAAAAAATGTAATGACTGCGGAGGTGTTTTATAACACCTTTGTAAAGTGAGCTTGTGCGATGTTTTACGCAGTAAAATGCACTTTTACAATATTGTTATTAAAGATTTAAAAATAAATAGTAACTTACAAACAAAAACAAACATGGATAGATTACAGAGATGGCTTAACAAATCAGAAGCTGAATTTTTAGAGTTGAAAGTAAAAGATAACGCAAAGGGAAGAACACAGAACCGCTACAGGATAACAAATGAGCAGTTCGAAGATGTATTAAGATTAAGAGCAACACCGAATAAAAGGAAGTTTGTTGAAACTATTAAGAAGTTAGATAAGAATGGTAAAGTAATCTCCAGCACAGAGAAACTACAAAGTAAACCGATTGAAGTGCCTGAAAATTTCGAAGTAATTAAGGTAAGTACCTCAAAGACAACGGGTCAACAATGGATTCAATACGCGCCAAAGAAAAACGAAAGCATTGAAGAAGTAGCGGAAAGCATAAACTTTGATAGTATTATACAGAAATACATTAAGCCTTTAGTGTTGCCTAAAGTTACGATTAAGGATGGTAAGCGTAACATAAAGGATTTCGATAAACTTGTTATTACTGATGTACATATTGGAATGGATACCGATATCGATAATAATACAATGTATGAAGCGGAATGGAATAAGAAAGAATTGTTTAAAACCGCGCAGATAGTAATTGATAAAACACTAGAGGAGCAAGAAAGCAACATTCTTTATGTTGATGAGTTAGGGGATTTATTAGACGGTTTTAACGCACAAACAACTCGTGGAGGTCATTCATTACCGCAGAATATGACTAATGAGGAGGCTTTTGATGCTGCACTAGAATTTAAGTTAAATATATTATATGGCTTAATTGGTAGTTATAAAGAGGTACATTTTAATAACATTTGTAACGATAACCACTCAGGCGCTTTTGGTTACTTTGTTAATGAAGCATTTAAACAGATTGCGGAGTTACAATTTAAAAACGTAACGGTAACCAATCACAGGAAATTTATTAATCACTACTTTGTTAAAGACATTTGCTTTGTTATTACACATGGTAAAGATGATAAGAGTTTGAAGTTTGGTTTTAAACCTCACCTTGATTTGAAAGGAGCTGACAAGATAGACCAGTATTGTAAACAGAATAAGATTTACAAAGATGCTGAATTAATTATATTTTGTAAAGGTGATTCACACCAGGCTTTGTTTGATTTGTGTTCTAGTGATGATTTCTATTATTTCAACTACCCAGCTTTAAGTCCATCTAGTAACTGGATAAAGAACAACTTTAAGTTAGGGCGCAGAGGTTTTGTTAACGAGTCTTACAAAGGTTTAAAACATTACCAGAAGATTCACTTTATTAAATAAAAATATGTATATTTACAGAAGCTATTGCAAGTGGTGAACATTTAGAGTGAGTTAGTTAAAATTAAAAGGATGTGGATTGACTCACATCCTTTTTTTATGTAAATTAAATTAGTTTTAATTAGTTATTACAGAAAGTTTAATATATATTTACCGTATGGAGAACGCAATAACAATATTAGGAGTAACAGGAAACAAAGTAACATTCAGAAGTCAAATTGGGCGTGTTCTTACTAAGCAGTTGAAAGGATTGAATAAAAACCCTTATTTCATTAAAGGGTTTGATAATAAAAAAGTTTTTATAAATATTGAAACTTTAGAAGTTTTAAGTTTAGAAAATTCTGACAACGATTTAGAAAGATTTTCTTTTGAAGTTGAATATGAACATAAAGGAAGGCCAAACGGTTTTGCATTAACAACAAAAACTGTAACGGCGAAAACTTATGATGAAGCTTTAGAGAAAATAAATAAGAGTTTTAAAAATATCTTTGAAATTTCAGAACTATAAACCAACGCCCTTCGGGGCTTTATTTTTAATATCATGAATAGAAATCAATTTATAGAGGAAGTTATTGAAGCCTGTCAGAACTACAGATATGAAATCCATGAGCAATACGTTGAATATTATTTATTGGCCGTTAGCGATGAGTTTGTAAGGATTGAATTGAGATATTTCGATGAGGTCGGGGAAGTGTGTAGTACTTTAGAATTTAAAAACGATGAAGGTTTAATTGATACTTTAATTAATGAATTGTAAAAAACATTTGTATAATAGAAAAGTATTACTTAGATTTGTTCTATCACTAAAACGAAAAAGGATATGTTTGCAAAGGACTTTATTACAGGATTGATATTAATGGCGGTTATTTTTTTAATGTTAATAACTGTACTGGATTAAAAACAAATTAAAAACAAATTAAAATTTAAGATTATGAAAAAATTAGGATTAGTATTAGGATTAGGATTATTTATGTTTTCGTGTGTTAGTTATAAGTACGGGACAACTATAAAAATGACAAGTAAGAAGAATGCAGCGGCTTATATTGAATACAAAAGTAATAAAGCGTTAATTAATGATAATTCAAAATTTAAACCTAAAGGAGGTTATATTTATATCCATGTTGCTGGTTACACGATAGATGCTGGAAATACTGAATATTGGACTTGTATAGTATCAGATAAAAACGGAAATGAAATAAGCAGAAAGACAGGTGATTATAATATCCCAAATATACCAACACACATAGAAGGAGACCCTTCAGGTAATTTATGGACTAATTTAATGCTTATGAGGTTGGATAGTAATATAACTGATACTTTCAATGTTCGAATTGTTAACGACCTAAGTTCTGTGTCTAATAATTACATGGTGTTTCCTAATCAAAAAGTAAAGTAAAAGATGAATAAGTTCGAGAAGGTTAAAAGAGTTACAGAGTGTTTTATATTTAGTTTGATTTGTTTATTGGTTTGTTGTGTTTTATTGTGTTAGAGATAAGAATGAAAACTTTTGGCGGTATAAGAATAGCGGAAATGTTTAAGCGGTTCACACGTTAAAAAAAACTGCTCGGGTTAATAACACGCAACCATGCGGCCGCCAATTGCTTTTTATTTTATGTTATTTACTTTTAAAAATTAAATTATGATAAAAGATATAAAGCACAAAAGTACTGGGATGATTATTAAAGTATCTAAGACGGAAGAGGTAAGAGAAAACGGTTTTAGCTTATATAAAATTGATGGATATATTTATTCAACAGATGTTTTACCTATAAAAATGAGCTTATTAATACCTGAAACTTCAATGATTGACTTTGAAATAACTTACAAGGATTTTAATTGTTTATAACGGTTTGGCTATGCGTTCGGCTGACGATAGGAAGCTGACGTATAGGTGTTGTTAGCATTAGTACGGATTTAGAATTAAAAACTTAAATATAAAATTATGAAAATATTAGTAGCTTGTGAAGAAAGCCAAGCAGTAACAAAAGAATTAAGAAAGTTAGGACACGAAGCATTTAGTTGTGATTTATTACCTTGTAGTGGTGGGCATCCCGAATGGCATTATCAACAAGATGTATTTGAAGTTATAGATAAAGGTTGGGATATGATGATAGCTCACCCACCTTGTACTTTTTTAGCTGTAAGTGGTGCAAGATGGCTATACAACAAAGATGGTAGTAAAAATGTAGAACGTTGGGAAAACCAAGCGAAAGCATTAGATTTTGTACAAAAATTAATGGATGTGCCAATAAATAAAATAGCTATTGAAAATCCAATAAGCGTAATAAGTAGCAACATAAGAAAGCCAGACCAAATAGTTCAGCCTTGGCAGTTTGGAGATAAAGCACAAAAAAGCACTTGCTTATGGTTGAAGAATCTGCCTAAATTAGAGCCCACAGATATAGTTGAAAAGGGCGAGTTTATAGAGTTTATATCAAAAAAAGGTGTTAAGAAAAGGCAACCTAAATGGTATTTTGAAGCACTAAAGAACGCTAAAACACCAGCAGAACGTAGAACGCTAAGAAGTAAAACGTTTAAAGGTATGGCAGAAGCTATGGCAGAGCAGTGGACTTAGTATTAATGCTAACATTGAAATAATAAACTGCCTTTAGGTTGTTATTATAGAATGTTAAAACACGTTTTAATGTGTTTGTTTGTGTTAGAAATTGCCGTTTCTAATTCAGCCCCTAGTGTTAATTCGCTAGGGGTTTTTTTATGTTAAATATTATACTGACAATGTGACACGACAATATGGCGGAATAACTGCCAAGTTGACTTGTTTATCCAAAAGTAATTCGTATCTTACAGTATGGCAAGACAGACAAACATACAAGACATATTTAATTGGTTAGAGAATAGCAGAGCTGAGTTAATGAATAAGTTTATTTATAGAATGATACCTAACAAGCGAGATGCGGAGGACTTCTTCAATGACTTGTTTATAATATTAGCGGATAAAGATTTCAATAAGATTAAGACTATTTATGATAACGATGAAATGAGCCAATATTTATATGTGATAATTAGAAACAATCTACAATCTAAGAACTCAAGATATTACTACACATACAGAAAACCTATTGGGAGTGATTATAACGAAGAAACAGACTTTAGACTAAGTAATGATTCAATCGACAGAGATAGACTTTTAAACGAGCTACAAGATGATTACAAAAGATTGATGAATAAGATTAAAAAGCATTTAGATAATGAGGTAATTAAAAACCCTAAGTTCTTTTATGATAAAAAGGTGTTTGAAATGTATTACGAAGATGATAATACTTTTAGAGGGTTAGGCGAATTGCTAGATATCCCTATGTCTTCCATTTATAACACAGTAACGAGAAGTCGAACAAGGTTAGTTAAGAGGTTCAAGAAAGATATTGAAGTCATTAGAGCGAAGCTTACCAGCTTTAACGAATGCGTTTAAACATTAGGGGTTAATTTATATATAACAACGAGATATGATTGAAACGATTATAAACATAATAGGGGCTACGTGGTTAGTTTATCATGTACCTAATTTCATTGAGGAGCTTAATTTTGTATTGAAGAAACCTAGAAGGGTTTTATTAATACCTAGTAAGATTATTAGTTGTTTAATGTGCACTTCGTTTTGGGTGTGTTTAGTAATTACTAAGGATATTACATTGGCTAGTTCGGTTAGTGTGTTAGGTTATTTAGTAGATAAGTATTTAATTAGTACAGATATAAAACTATGATTGATAAGGAAATGAGTGCGCAAGAGATGTGCGTTGAAAAGTATTGGATGTATTACGTAGTTGATAACGATAAACCAAAAGAAGATGAAGAAGAAGACAACGACTAAGAAGGTAATTAAAAGAGTAGTTAAAGCTAAACCAAAAGAAGAAACTTATAGTTGGGTTGAGGAACCCGATATTGAAGCGATTGAATTACAAAAGGAATTAGAGGAGGTTTGCAGCTGGACTTCGGTAACTGGTGAGAAGGTTTTAAGGTTATACGCTTTGAATAATAAGATATTTAAAGATGACTTTAAACACTGTACGAAATGCCCTGGTAATATTAGAAACGTATTTAAAAAAGTTAAAAATTATTATGAAAATAAGTAAACTATGGAAACTAAAGACCCTGTATTAAAAAGGTTCGGACTAAGAAGTGTTAGTCAAAAGTTACGCTATGATAAGTTTGTTAGTTTATACATGGTTAACTTCAATGCGAATGAAGCATACAGGGCTATCAGTCAAAAGGGTGATAAGACTACAGCCGCGTCAGTTAAAAGGGCTGCTTATGATTTAGTCAGGCATCCTTATGTTTCTTATCA
>Ga0208303_1000401_pt1 | contig 17849 bp, 29 predicted proteins | sample CB_VirMetaG_2_FD_184537 | JGI IMG/M metagenome (GOLD analysis project Ga0208303, IMG submission 184537) | Freshwater to marine saline gradient viral communities from Chesapeake Bay - CB_1504_2 Viral MetaG (SPAdes) (version 4) | ecosystem: Environmental > Aquatic > Marine > Coastal | place: USA... | reverse complement strand
CGATTTATTTTTTGTAATCCAAAGCTTTCGCCATTGTCATCTTGAACAATGATTAAGTTTTGGTTTGTTCTGTTAAACACATCAACAACATTTTGTTTGATGATATCTAACTCTTTAGCTAGTCTATTAGACTTTAGCTTTAATTGAGCATAAGCCAGAATAACTTTTTTTTCTTCCAACTTTAGCTTTTTAACTGCATTAGTCATGTTTTCCTCTTTGTTAAATTTACAATCTTATGATTGCAACAACTGTATATATCCCATTCAATCTTATTACAAGAATTAATTTAACTTTTTTTTATCTTTTTTATTAAGGATATTATTAAGGGTATTAGCATCTGGCTCACTCCATATCTTTAAACCTGCTTTTTTTCCCAACTGCTCAAACATCTGCTGGAACTCCTGCTGACGCTGTGTACCTGTTTTGATATTGTTCTTCTTCTTAACGCGAGACGAGGAACGAGACGAGGCGACAACTGTCGCCTCGCTTTTCTTTTTATCAACCATTACCAACTACACCAATATTCAACGACCTTTTCCTCGTTGATACATTGTTCACAGAACTTTAAGAACTTGATATCTTGTTCCTTGTATTCTTTAACACTTTCCTCTTGGAACTGTTGCCCCCAAAAGAAACCATCTGTTGCAACATAATCCTTGAAGTCAGTTTCTATCGCCTTGCGTAAATCATCAACGACCTCTTTAGTTATGTACACAGGCGCATCACAATCAGAATTAAATCCTAAATGTGAAAGTTGTCCCTTATGCTCATGGTGTTCGTTCTGCTTGTCCCATTGTTGTGCCATGAACTGTTGAAGTCTTGCGTGTTTTCTCCACGAAAAGACTTTCTGATCTTTGCTATTATCATTCATATAAAAATCTTCCCAATCAATTTCTTGACCACGAAGTTGTGCGTGTTGGTCTAGTCCCATATCTTTTCTCCTTTGTTATAGGGTTAAACAGATACCTCTTATCATATCCCATTACCTAATGTAAAGAATTATCTTTTAGAATAATTCTAAACTAGAAAAGCAACCCACTTGGCTTACCACCACAGTCCTGACTGGTGTCACAGCTCCCTGAACTCTTTACCTATCAAACCATTCTTCTTTCAAACGAGCGAGAGAACGAGAGGCTTCGCAACCAAGTCCTGAGCTGCAGGGGGGTGCAAGAGTATGTGCTGCACGCTGGTCCCGCAGAGTCTGATGAACGAGCGAAAGATCTCAAGCAATTGCTGAAACGAGCGAGAGAGCAAGGATGAAGGTGATCCATCCAGTAGCTCTTGGAAAGAGTATGAGTCCAAACACCCACATGCTAATCAGTCCCGCGATCACGAGATGTTCCTGCAGCTTCTGAAGGATCCGTCACCTCACTGTCCTTCCAGCTGTATCCGTTCGCGATGCAGCGCGAGCCCGGGGCACCGGTCAACGCATACTGCTTGCCGGGCTCAGGTCTATCGACAACGCGATCTTCATCACGCCACCCATCGGGTGGCGTGTTCTCCTTATTAATTTTTTTGATCAATTTACTCAGCTTCATTGGCTACCTCCTCCAGGTCATCATCGTCAATGCCTTCGCAGAACGAAGAGTGATCCCCGGTGTACTCGTATATTTTGCCATCTACGCTTTCCCCATTTTCATCGACCTTTTGAAAGGTCAAAGAATGAACTTGTAGTCCGTAGTATTTGCTCATGTGTTTCTCCTTATATGTTGATTGAAATTATACCAAAGCCAAATAGTATGGCCAGATAAATTGCTGTTGTATATATTATTATCATTGCTCTCCTTTGTTGCGTGTCCAATCCCAGGTCTATTGAAGAAGCTTACTGTTAAACAGCCACGCCTAAAATAGTTAACCCCAATAGACCAGGGATCACCAGCTACTACAACAGTGCTGACTCCTAGAATTCAATTGAGTCAGCATACGTTCGCTGATGACCGTGCTACCGGACGAAGTCATATGAAGTTCATCTTTCCCCCGCGTTAACGGATAAAGGGTAGCATTCGCACACTAGTTGCGGTACCTTAGATTGCCTGCAGCTGCATCTAATGTGCAGACCTTACATAAGACATGATGGGATAAATGTCAAGAGGAATTTTTTAATTTTTTTAATCTTTCTTCAAACGACCATTTCTTTTCACTAGGTAGTTCTTGTACCATAGCTTCTACCAGCTCCTGTAGGGACTGGTTACGCTGCTTGAGCTCTTCTAGTTTCTTATTGTACAAACGAGATCTGTTCTGACTTCGAACGAGATCGAGAGCATCAAAATCTACTGCCATATCATTACTCCTTTTCCTTTTTCACATTACACATTTCTTCCCTGCTGTCCAGAAAAATTCCCACACGCCTCCTGATCCGCACCAGTATCCTGAGCTTCACCAGCGGGGGTGAAAGAGTATGACGAAAACGAGAACGAGCTTCTACTTGACACCGAGAACGAGCTCTACGCTGCTGGTCCCGTCACCAGGCTACGTTAACAAAGAGGGTAAGTAACGTAGCCAGGAAACGAGAACGAGGTTTATGCCACCTGCTGTTCAGGATCACGCTGCACCAGCTCCCTGAGCAGGTGATGCTGGATGGTGCTCCACTGACCGGTAGCCGAGAACGAGCAACGAGGAACAAGAGAACGAGGATCAGTGAAACTGGACACCGGTCTGTACAGTTCTATACGTCTCTGCGAGAGGGTCTTACCCAAGTTTTCATGTATGATAAATACAGTTCCACCAGCTTTGATATAACGGTTTATCCATACAACTTGCCACTTGTTTAGATTAGGATAATTAAGATTATCTGATTTTAATTCTAACCAAAAAACACCAGATTTATGTACGCCATGAATATCAGGAATTCCATTAATTGTGCTAGATTCTATGCGGGTTAAAAAGCATTCACTAAGTCCTTTTTTTACTTTCTGCCAAAGCAAACTTTCTCTTTTTTTATCTGACATAATTAACTAAGTTTTTTTATTTCTTTGATAACTGAATTAGGAATAATAGTGGTGTTGCCAATCGATTCTATGTCCTTACCATTCTCTGCAAATGAATAGTCTCCAAACAATCTAGTGACACCTTTTGATTGACTTAGGAGATGACCTTTGGTGATGCAGGTAGCTAAATTAGATTTCTTTAAAGCATCAAAGCTTGTCCAGGAGCTGTCCGAAACAATGTCAAACCATTCTACAGAAACCATAGGATATTTATCTATCTCAGAATTAATTCTTTTAGGTGCACTGATCTTTTTTCTATTCATCAATTTCTACCTTTATTTTACCAACTGATGTTACCAGAGTGGAGTTATGTACTTGATTAAAAGCGTCTAACCAATCGGGCCAACTAGCTGCTCTCAATTGTTGTAACGTCTTCTGACTTAACTTCAATTGTTTTGGCGTTGTATCCATCAATTTTTTGGGATAGTTCTTCCAATTTCTTTTCAAGTTGTTCACGTGACATACCCTCCAGACCAGTTACTGTAACTTCTTTTCTATCAACGTAAGCACCTGCTAATTGTCCTGATCTATATTCTGCATTGATAGCTGCAGCAAATTGATCTTTTTTCTCAGCTTTATTGGCAAGTCTTTCTAATCTTTTGTAACGTCTAAGGTTGTCACTTTCGTACATCTTAATTTCTTGTTCAAATCTTTTATCGTAATATTTTGCAATATGTGGATTTACTTTTCTATTTAATAATTGTGATGCATGTGATCGTGCAGTTTCTATACTTTTACTTTCGTAACCTGCACGTTTTAAAGCTTCCGCTTGTGTAATACTGCCATGCTCTTGTACTAAAATTTCAACAAACAATCTTTGCTTTGGAGTCAACTCGTGCTCAGTTTTTAACTCGTTTTTTTTCATTATTGTTCTCTGATATATTTTTGTAATTTTTTCTTATCACTCATCTCAGATGCATATGTTTGTAATGCTCTAGCATAATCTGTTTTTGCAGACTTCCTAGTTTTTAACGGTTGCATCTTTGTTAAATCAGTTATTGTTTTACCAGAAGTTTTAAAATATTTTTTAGCAGCAGCTTTAATACCTGTAGTAAGTAAACCACCAAACATCATTTTTTTGTACATTATATAAATCTTCCTTTCATAGCTTTTATAACACCACCAAGTTTTTTTCTACCCATTTTTTCGGCAATAAATTTTCTCACTGATTGTGATATTGCATCTTGATTAGCAGCTCTTTCTTTTGCAGTCATCATAGGAATTTGCATACCTTTACCTTTTTTATCAGATGCATAAGCTTTACCAAAAATTTGTGGTTTTCTACCCATCCATTTTTTTGATTCAACTTTAGGAGCTGACAAATAAGCAGATTTATCCATAAACTTAGTGTTTCTTATTTGTCTTTTAATTGACATTTTTTTAAGTTCATAAGGCTCCACCCCCATCACCACACCTTTTTTAGCCATTCCTTTAGATCTTCTAACTTGTGACTTGTGTTTTCTGAAAGCTTTTCTAAACTGTTCTTTTGCAGTATTAAAGATAATCTTTTTAATCATAATTTCTATTATATAGATTTTTCAAAGTAATGACTATACTCCCCTAGTCAACTGATGACTGCTCCGCAAGAGTGGTGTATCCCAGATACACCATAGATACACCATAGATACACCATAAAAAGTGACTTAAAGTATTGATATATATACATTATTCTTCTTCGGATACACCAGATACACCTCTTTTACCCCCTGAGCACTTTTTTATTTTCATTACTCTAGAATATCTATATAGTAAAAAATGAATTGATACATGAATACGGCTACTTGGCAACTTAACTGGTTCGTTGTCCGGTGGCCGTTATCACTTATTCCTTATCCAATACCACTAAAACTACTTTAGAATTATTATAAACTATATCATTGGACACAGATTACCGGATATGGTACCTTGGGACATGCGTACTATTTGTATGTCATGTAAATACCTTACAACGTCTGCAGGTCTTTTTTGCTCTCTTAGACCTGCAGGTGTAAAATACTTTTTTCCACCATGACTACCCTAACCTCTTAAGATTCTCTTCCACAATTTTTTTCTTAATTTCTCTTCTTTCCTCTTTAGATTCCGCCTCTCGATACAGTCTGTACAGCTCACGATAGTTCAACCAGTGCTGTTGGATTTTTGTAAATTTTATTTTGTCACTTCTAAGTAATTTAATATATTCTCCTCGAATCATCTCGGGATCCATATCAGCTGACCAGCACACCTCCTGAAAGTCATCAGAATTCTCTACAAACCACTTATGAGCATCTTCCTTCCAATACGTTTCTTTTTTAAAATTAGAAGTATTTAATGCGTCCTCTAACGCCTGGACAATAATAGCTTGAAACAACCTATGCTCAGATAATGCTTTAGGTTTAGTAAGTTCCATAGATAACTTAATGCCCAAATGTTTTAACAAGCCGGGAGAGAAGCTCATAAAATTTCCTAACCTCACGTTTAGGATATTGTCGATTACGCGTGTATTTATATTGATCGAAGATTAGATCTATAAATTCAGTTCTGCCATCTCCTGACATTTTTTTTACAAACTGAACCGTCTCATCAGCTAGTTTTTTACTAGTATTGTTCGCCATTTGCATAACCACGATGCGGGAAAAGATATGGATTGGGAAAATACACCGTGGTTATACATTTTTTACGACCAGCTTTAATCCAGCAGCTTCAGCTGCTTTTTTTCTACCGAGTCGCCATCTATTCTCGATTTTCTCAAGAAAAGAAAGACTAAAATTTCCTAAACCAAAGTCATTTCCACAATACAACTGAAACATCAAACTGGTTAACTCATCATAAGTTTTTTTATTCGGACACACCATTACTAGCTTGTCCAATGCCAAATTTAATGCTTCTTCACTGCTTTTTTTAACAGCTTTACCCACAAAATATCCTTTTGTTAAAAGTTAAACATTTGTGATCGTTGTTCGGTGAAAATAAAGTGTTTTGAAAGCCCCACTTATTTCATTTAGGCTTAGGAATACGTTGATTTGATTATTAAGTTATTTAAATTTTAATTGCAAGTAAAAAAAAGGAGCCAGTCTCCCGGCTCCTTTCGATCCCTCGGTTTAAAGGTTAACCATCCAACCTTGGATCTATTTACCGTTGAGCAGCTTCTTGCCCTCAGAGAGTAAATTCTTTTTCATGTCCTCATAAGATCTGCCTTCTTTCTTAGCTATCTTATGAATTTCATCATCTACCAATTTTGCAATCATAGAGCCAGGTCTTCTAAAACCTTGTTTACCCATAGCTCTGATGATGGTGTAGGACTCAATGTCCACAGCACATGATTTCCATCTTTCTATATCCATTGTCCTATCTCCTATACGTCTTGATACTCTTTACTCTTATAAAATTCAACCAAATTAATTTTATTTTTTGGAGAAAGTCCTGCGTTATAGATACGTTCAATAATAGCCACATAATCTGCAGTAGATGTCCCTGTTAAAAACCAAGAAGATCTAGTTCTACATGCTGTTAAAAAACGTTTTGGATCAAACTTAGGATGCCTGTCCGCCACAATGTATGAACAAACCATTGATCTCTTAAATGTTTTATTCTTCACGGACTCCATGCCATAGAAGTATTTTTTTAGCTGCATCAATCGGACTCCGATACGATCGCAATGTTCAATACCACCTGCAGGGATTACAAACTGTCCTGTTTTAAAGTCATGACTTATTCTTGACCACAGTGAAGTTTGTTTTAATAAAAGGACCACAGCTTCTGCAACATTGATACCAAACTGCTGCATCTTTTGTTTACAGATTTTATAATCCATTTTATTTCTAGCACAGTGCTGATCCAAATAATTAACCATAGACCAGTTCTTACGACCTGTATTAAGTCTTGCAACATCCAATGGATCATCTGAGTCCATAATAATGTAAGGTACTTTCAGATCTAATTGTTTTCTTGCTTCTAAAGTATGTTGGCCATCAATGACTTCCATATTTTTATTTACACGAATTGGATCGTATAAATCTTTTTCAGCAATCAACTTTTTTAACTGCTCCACGTGTGTTGGATCTACAGGTCTATTACCTCTAGTTTTTTTAAACCTACTGTAATCAGTAGTTTCAAAAAATTTATTTTTTATTTGTGTGTTCATCTTTTCCTCCTTTGGGTTAGAACAGCATTGAGTAAAATAATCCACCAATAGCTAATAAAAAAACTTTTGGTGAGATTAACGTTATGAATAGAAGTAGAAAAAAATAAAAAACATTTTTATTAATCATTTCTACCCCATCTTTGAACAGCTACTGAAGCTTTGATATCTTCTTCATCTTGAATTGCTTTTAATTCAGAATAAATTAGATCCGCTGCTACCCATTCATTAATTGGATACACAGGAGCTGCATCATGATCAAACTCCAACCTCACTGTTGCTAACCTTGTACGTTGATCTTTGAAATGTTGATCAGTCGCATCAAGTTCTTTGCCATCAACAGTTAAGTGTTGGGTTTTAGATAAAATAGAGTCTATTTTTTTTATAAACTCTACAAACTCTGGTGACTTAGAATAAATATTAATTTTTTGCATTAACCCTCCAGAGTTCTATTTTTGCTACAACATGGCTTAATGCATCGTGAAATTTAATTTGGCCTTCCAAACTATCTCTCACCTTTACTGATTTGTATGGTTCGTTGTTAACCATTAATTCTAAGGTGTCCGTTTTTCGATTAAAAAAAACTGAGAACACTTCAGACTTATCTATTGATTTAGGTTTTATTTCCCATTCAGGTCTTAAAACCAAAGCCTCTTGCAAGTTTTCAGCAATACCAGCTGAAGCTTTTGTTTTGTCGTCATTCATGATAACCTCTTTGTTAGTATTCATGAAAAGATATATAATCATTTTCATGGGATATGCAAGTAATTAATAAAATAGGATAATATAGGACTATGAAATACATTTTAATACTTCATCTTTGTAGTATGATCACAGGCAAATGCGTGGAACCATATATACCTGGATATCAGTTTAAAACACATTATGATTGTGCAATTGCAGGATATGCCCTATCCCAAAGAAGCTTAAAAGAGCTAGCAAATGATGAATTTTATGGTCTAGATATGATAAATAAAGAAAAATTAGCCATTAAATTTGAGTGTAAACCTCTTGACAACGCTTAGTATTGCAATAACTACCCTTTTTGATATATAATACCACATGAAGCTATATCGCGTCCAAGCAAACTATAAAAATATATATGTTAATGAGATGCTTGAGGCTGAGAACGATAAGGCCGCTCTTGAGACGTTTGTTAAGAAAGTTGACTCAGGAGATGTAACAGAACATGAAGGTGCTGGATTTCATAATCCTGATTTTCTGTTCATAACTTTCGAGGAGGTTGACCGAGATGCAACTACAAAAGTTAATATCGGAAAAACTTCAGTTGGAGTCCAAGTGGGCACAACAAGCGTTGGAACAGGGTAGAGTTACAACGGATATGAAGTGGATCGATATAAAGATCAAAGATCTAAAAACTAAGATCAATGATCAAAGTGTTGAAGACGCGAAAGCTGGTCTTTACGATATCGCTAGTTAAAAAAAAACTAGCATTTTTTTAAAACTCATCAAATTCTTAGGCTATCCTCGTCCCTAGTCGAAAAGCATTCAGTGTCGCATCCAGATTTAAACCCCTGCTGCAGGTGATCGTCTAGAATTCAATAAAATAAAAATTTAAAAAAACTCATATGGTATAATTAGAAAAAATAAATTATAGGAGAGCAAAATGTTTGAATGGAAACACCCAAACTATTACAAAAAACTTAAAGAGCAGCAAGGTTCCGAAAATGATCAGGAGTCGGACAACAATCAGGACAAGGATGAGTCTCAAGAATCGTCAGATCCTCAACAACATAATTAAATTTAGTTCCGTTACAGGTGGGGCAAGGAATATTATTCCTTCGCCTCTCCCCAGGATCGTCCGAGGGCAATATCAACTTTGGAAGGAACTTTAAGCTCTTCGATTGCATTTTCCATTATCTCCTTAACAGCTTTTATATCAGATTCTTCATTAATTGAAAAACATAATTCATCATGAATTTGTAACAAGGGTTTATAACCTGCTTTGTAACATTGGATCATAGCTTCTTTTGTTTGGTCAGCTGCAGATCCTTGAATTAATCTATTTAAAGCTTTGTAGGTAAAGGCTCTTCTAATGTTATTACCATAAATCGCCTTAGCCTCTTCATATTGCATTGCTTTATTCATTCCGAAGGTAGCAGGCTCCCACATGTCAAATCGGCATTTACGACCCTTTATTGTCCGAATAAACCCATATTTTGAAGCAGAGCTAGACACATCTGTAGCTAATTTCTTAACAAATGGTACTCTTTCACCATATTTTGCTAATAATTCCTCAGCTCTATACTTATCAATACCTAATTCAGCAGCTAATTTGTTTTTACCCATACCATAAAATAAACCTAAATTAATTGTTTTGGCCTGAGTTCTAGTTATTCCTGCCATGTCGGCTACAATTTGATGAAAATCTGCAGATTCATTTTTATAAGCTTCAATAAATTCTGCTGCACCTTCAAAGTGATCATTCACTGATGCTGCGTAGTGAGCAACTAATCTTGGTTCTTGTTGAGAGTAGTCAAAGCTACCCCATTGTCTTCCTTCTTCAGGTAAAAATAAACTTCTAATCTTATCTCCATATTCTTTATTTCTTGCAGGAATCTGTTGCAAGTTAGGGTTCGAATATGATAAACGTCCAGATACAGTTCCACCTTGGTCAGATCTTAACTGGTTTATTTCAGAATGAATTCTACCTTTGTGAACATATCTTTGAATGGAGTCTATGAATGTTGAATGAAATTTATTTATTTCTCTTGCTTGTCTTATTAGTTGCGCTATTGGGTTATCACAGTTTACTAGCCAGTTTTGCGTAAAGCTTGGTTCTCCGCTTTTCGGTGTCCGTGGATAGTCTACACCCATTCGATCAAACACCTGCGCTACAGATCGAGCAGCCCAAATATCTACATCTAAAGTAGTTTGTTTTTTTACATCATGTAAAATTGATTTTTCTTTTGCGACAAATTCTTTTTTAAGAGTTGCTGCTTTTTCTTCATCAACTCTTATACCTCTACGTCTTGTATCAATTAAAATAGGTAACAGCTCCATCTCCATGTCCCAAACATCATGTAAATTTTGTTTAGAAATTTCTGATTTAAATCTGTCCCATAATCTTAAGGTTAAACCCGCATCTTGTTCAGCATAAAATCCTACATAACCTGCAGGTAATCTCCAAAGATCTGCTTTAGGATCAATACCCCATTCTTTAGCTTTTTCATTTAAAAAAATTTCGTTTTTAATTTCACCTAAATAATCTTTAGCACATGCATTTAAACTAAAACTAAATCTATTTTCGTTTATGATTGCAGCAGCAATCATGGTATCAATAATTTTACCTCTGATTTCAAATCCATTTACTAATAACCAACCGACATCATAACTTGCATTATGAAAAATTTTAGGACAAGGTAGTTTTAAAATGTCTTGCATCCAAGCAGTGGTGATGGCAAGATCCATATTACCCCCTGCGTCATGAGCAATGGGAAAGTACCATTGTTGACCAAGAGCTGCTACTGCAAAACCTACAATATGTCCATCAAAAGTGGCCCAACCAGACCCTTTAGTTTTAATATTCGGATCCTTAGTTTCTAAGTCAATCGCAATCTCTGGTGCTTTAGATAAATCAGGATACTCAGCAGGAGCAATCCAATCACTATCATTATAAATAAAATTTAATTGATGTGTCATTAGTTTTTTAATTTGGGTACAGCTTGTTCTACATTTAAGTTCATTAAAGCATCTTTTGTAGAAATACCTTCATGGAACATATAACATTCTCCACAATAGTAAACCTTTTGATGTATAATTACAGCATAAGCTTCATCACAATCTTCACAAACAATTCTATTATCTCTTTTTTTTGGCATCTATATCCTTCATTTTCTTTTTCTCTAACTCACAGTAATGGATAATTTTATCTAAATCTTCAATACCATTTTTATTTAAATATCTACATACATATTTCACAACATTACCTTGAAAAAAAGATAAATTATTTTTTGAAATAAATTCATACGGTTGAATATGAAACTCTTTGTAGTGATTCCCGCCTATTTGTTTATCTTGTGGAAATGCTTCATCAAACATATTTTTATTTGTCATAGTTAGCCTCGTATTGTTTAAAATATTTTCCAAGTGGAAAGTTATATTGATGGTAAGTACCTAACAAATGCAGCGTGTTTTTAGATCTAGTAGCACCTGTGTACCAAACTCTAAGTTCTTTTACCTTATCTGTTAAATTCTTTTTATCATAGTGTGATGGAAAATTGCATTTGCTCGCCAGGACAACATTATCTGCTTCTCCACCTTTAACTTGATGGATTGTATCTATAATTATTTTAGGTGGTAAATTTAAATCTACACCTTCACTCATTAGCTTTTGAAAATACTGCTTATCTTTGTCCTTAAATTTTCTCTTAAAGACCTGGCTCCAATGACCTTTTTCATCGCGCATACCACACCTTAAATGTAATTCATCAAATGTAAAGACTTGATTTGGGTGTGCGAAACTCCACTTTTTACTGTCCGTTGACCGGTAGCCGTGATCTATGTTTAATAGATATTCATACATGGTGCAGGCTTCTTCTCTATTGATTGCACCACCCTCACATATTTTTTCCCAAAAATTTATTGCATGATACTGGTTTGGATCAAATGATTTATTATTTTTTTGGTCTTGGTAATATAAACCTAAATCTCTAGCTTCCTGCTGCAGCTCTTTCTTAACATCATTAATTCTAGCCAACACCATCCAATCTCCCTCAAGATCCCAAGGTATTTTTTTCAGGCCACCCCATCTATAAATTTTACCTTCTTTACCATTAGAATAAAATTCTTTTTCTATTCTGTTATCACCCATAGACTTTAAAAGACAATTAGAAAAGTAATGTATGTTTTTATTTAATCGAACACTTTTTTTTAATACTAGAGATCTTCCAGGAAAGTTTTGGAATAGTTCTACATCAGCACCATTCCATTCATAGATTGCCTGGTCATCATCACCTGCAATATAAACTCGGTCTACTGCTTTGGCTAACTTCACCACTAGATCCCATTGCAACGGTGTTAAATCTTGAGCTTCATCAACCATCAATACTTTAAAAGGTATTGATACACCATCATCAATAAACTTTTGTACCATATCGGTAAAATCTAATCTGTCCGGTGTCCGTCCTCCACCTTCCAACTCCATTGTTTTAAATTGTTCGTAACCTGCAATAATAGATTTAAATTGTTGTAGCCTTACAGATTTTCTTGTTTGTTGTTTGTACAGCCACACAGGATCCACTTTCATGTTTCGTGCTCTATCATAAATTTGCAAAGACCAATTGTTATAAACTTTTTGATCATCATGGCCATCTTTGTAATTAACTTTTACAGTTCCATATTGAGTATGGAACATTAATAAATCTGCTTTAGGATCTAGTACGGGAATTTCAGCAAACTGTTGTCTTGCCAAAGAATGTAATGTTCTAAAATATTTAAAATCATCTTCGTCATATTCTTTAAATCTTTTTCTAACTCTTGCTACACATTCATTTACAGCTTTGTTAGTAAATGAGATATAACATATTTCATCTGGGCTGTAACCTTGTTTAAGATAACGCTGTACTCTTTTGAGTAAGTTCTCAGTTTTACCAGTTCCTGGTGGTCCAAATATTTTAATTGTCTTCCCACGAAGCTTTTGCTTTAACGAATTTGACATCTTTGTTTTTATGCTCACTTTGTTTTGGTAATGCTACTACCCAATGTCTAGATTGAATTCCTTTAAACTTAGACTTAGGTTGTGCACCTCCTGTTTCTAAAAATCTTGTACATTCTTTTTCGTTCCAATTATAACCCATTTTTTTCATAAAGTTTTTAAAGGTTTCTAACTTGAATCGCATCTCCACGTCATCTTTCCAAATGTTACCAGAATCTATTTGATCAAACTCAGTGGTATCCTCAACGTCTTCTAAGAATCTTGTCATTCTAGAATTAAATACATCTTCAAGTTCCTCAATACCATCAAAGCCTTCCATGTCTTGTTTGTTAGACATTAACTCTTCTAACCAATCTCTATATGGATCTGGATCTCTTTTGGTTGGTTTTAATGATCTCCAAACAATATCATAGTTCAGCAGCGCTTCACCAAGTAGTTGCTGTTGGTATAATTGTTTTGTTGAAAGTCTAATTGATTTACCTTGTATCGGTAATATCCAATAAGGTTCTGGATATGAATTTACCTTTGTAAGTTTACCAACTTCAGGTAAAGCTTCGTTCTTACCAATACCATGCTTACGCCTTAAACATGTTGCAGATGAACAATGCATTCTAGCAATGGATGTTTTACACTTATATGTATATTCTTTATTTTCAACACCTTTAAAAATATTATTTAATTCTTGTGGGTGAAGTGGCTCACTACAAACTTTAGTCATCATATTTCTAGTCCAATCCTCATACATCACTGGATCTGGATTTATTTTTTTAGCCAGCACCGCTACGTTAAACATCGCATCATTTCTCCCTTCACCTTTATTAACCTTATTTTTCATAAAATTAACTACACATGGTGGGTAGTCTTTTGTTTCGTCATCTTGAAATATTTTTAACTTTTTAAATTGTGCAGGAGTAAGCCTGTATTCAGATACAAACTTAAATAAATTTTCTAATTTAATTGAGTTACCATTATTGTCCATTGCAACTCTGGTAGTCATATGAGCTTTTTGATAAGGCAGGTTTACAAAATTGCCTTTTCTTTTTTGATCCCAATCTTCAGGAGATAAATCTACTTCATCCTGTGCAGGATAAATATCTGTAGTCGTATCATTAACACCTAAATCTGATGCGATCTCTAATAATTTTTTTCGCATTTCAGATGCAGCAACAACACCATCAATAAATAAAATTAAATGGAGTCCGTTGGACTTTGATCTGAATGGGACGAGTGGGTACTTCCTTTTCCGTATAACCGATATAACTTCTTTATGTTGTATATTGTAACGATCAACATCGATGACCCCCCAAGAGCATGTATTATCATCTCTAATGGGAACACTTCCATAATATTTTTCTCCTTTTAAATGTTCAAGCCAATGCTCTTTAGTCATTGGCTTAGGTTCAACCCAATGTCTGAATTCTTGCTTACCATCACGGTCGCGTCTTTGACCTAATGGCTTTGAAGCACCAAAATATGTAGAAGAGCCCTGGAAGAGTTCTACAAACTCCTCCAGGGTTTTGTCAAGTAGGTCCATATTAGAATGGAGTTTTTTCTGCTTGATCTTCGTTTTTGTGGTTAGCTCTCACAGCACCTTTTTTACATGACTCATAAAAGTCAAAAGCTGCTTTAATTGTTTCTTCGCTCTCCACCTGTCCGATATGCTCAATCTCCCAACCATACCAAGAACCTAAATTATTCTTTTCAAGAACAGTTTTAAGTTTGTATGTTTGAGTAAATGGTGCAGGTCTAAAAAAACCTTTCCCATCTTTACTCTTTTGTCTAAGAGACATCATCATTGAATTCCACTTTTTAGATTTTTTTCTTTGAGTAGATTTCATAGTGATTAAAGCCGTAGACGATTTATCTGGTTCCACCACCATTACATAGTGAGAAGCAGTTTCCTCTACGTAGTTACCATTTTCAAGTCTATCTTTACCTTTTTCGTCTCTGGTAGTTTTAGACATGATATCCGAATCAGCAGGATAAACATTTACAGGAGCAACAGCACCTTTATCTCTATCCTTCCATTCGATGTATTCGAGTTTATAAAAACATGGAATAACAGTAATACCCCCTGCTCCATCATATAACTCATTAGTCACAGTGTTGTAGATCATTCCTGGTCTAGCATCAGCTATAAATTGACTATCACCTTGTGTGACTTGAGGTGAAAGTTGTCCAAGAACTTTCAGAAATGGTAACGCTAAACTATTTGAATCTACGTTATCAAATCCTTCGTCAGCGAACTGCTCAATATTAATTGAGGCAAGTGCGCCAGCATCTTTTTTAATCGCTACTTCGTTCGATTGTCCGTCTTTTAACTTCATATTATTACCTATTATTTGTTAGTTATTTTTGTTTTATTTGCGATGTACACACCGAACAAATCAAATGGTAATTCCTTACCTGTTTCAACTTGTTCTTTAACAAACGCCTTCAAAGTCATTGGCTCAACTTTTTCTTTTTTACTATAAGCAAAGCCATTCTCTTCGCAGACCTTTATTAATTCAGAGACTTGGTTGTCTTGACCTCTGTTAAATGAAGCGGTAACGGTATTCTTAATTAAGTCTTCGAACCCTTTACCTCTTAACCAACTGAAGGCTTCCTCAACACGTGACTCAGGAATTTTTGCTGCATAGAAAGGTTTAACTTCTACAGTTGAACCATCTGCTAATTTCAGCAAAGATACACCAGCTTCCTGCATCATCTCTGGAATTACTCTCTCTTCTAAATCACGTGCTTTGTTTTTTAAAAGAGATAATTTTTCTTCTTGATCTTTAATCTGTTCATTCAGATTTTTCAAATGATTGCATTTATCAGAAATAGATTTTACACTATCTTGATTAATGTCAATGTTAGACATTTTTTCAATATCCATATTTTCCTCCTGTCGCCTCATTATTTTATTTTCTTGACCTTTGCAAGTAAAAAAATATATATCAATCAAGATGTGGAAATACCCGTATAAGACTAAACCATATGAGCATCAAAAGAATGCTCTCAACCAATCTGCTGAGAAAGTCCAGTGGGCGTATTTTATGGAGATGGGTACAGGCAAAACAAAAGTTACTATTGATAATTTAGCTTATCTATTTTTTAAAAGAAAAGTTACTGCAGCATTAATTATTGCTCCCAAATCAGTTTATTTAAACTGGGAGAATGAGATAGAAACCCATATGCCAGAAGTTCTTAAATATAAAATTTATAGATGGAATGTTGATAAACCTAAAGATTATTTAGAATTAGAAAAATTTAAAGACTTAAAAATATTTTTAATTAACGTTGAAGCTCTTTCAACTAAAAGAGGTTTTGATGCCTGTAAAGAATATCTAGTTAAAAATACCCAAAACTTTGTAACGTTGGATGAATCAACCACCATAAAAAATAGATCAGCAAAAAGAACAAAGAACATTTTAGGATTGCAAAAATTATCGCAGGTAAGGCGAATATTAACAGGATCCCCAGTAACAAAATCTCCATTGGATCTATATACACAATGTCAGTTTTTAAGTCCAGAATTATTAGGTTTCTCTAGTTATTTAGCCTTCAGAAATAGATATGCTGAAATGACTGATATACCAGTCGGATCAGGCAGATATATCAGTGTACCTAAATACTATAAACGATTAGAGGAGCTGGAAACTAAACTTAAACAATTTGCTACACGTATTCGTAAAGATGAATGCTTAGATTTAAAACCTAAAGTTAGGCAAAAAAGGTACATAGAACTTGATGGTGATGGTAAAAAAATTTATGAAAAACTTAGAACCAATGCATTAGCTATTGTTGAAGACAGCACTATATCATTTTCAAATAAACTTACTGAAATTATAAAACTCCACCAAGTGTGTAATGGTTTTACTAAGAATGATGATGGAGAAATTATGACTTTACACAAATCTAAATTAAATGCTCTTGATGAAATTTTAGAAGAGACAGATGGTAAAGTAATTATCTGGGCTAATTATATTTATAACATAAAAGAAATTATAGAATTTTTAGAAAAGAAATATGGTAAAGAAGCAGTGGTTAGTATATATGGCGATGTAGATGTTCAAACTCGTAAAGAAGCTGTTAGAAGAATTCAAGAAGATGATGAAACAAGATTTCTTGTTGGTAATCCTACTACTGGCGGTTTTGGTCTTACCCTTACTGCTGTTAACACAGTAATTTATTATTCTAATAATTACAATTTAGAAGTGAGAAAACAGTCAGAAGACCGTGCTCATAGAATGGGCCAAAAGGGAACTGTAGTTTATATTGATATTGTTGCACGAAATACATTAGATGAAGCTATAATGAAGTCTTTAACAAGTAAAGGGCAGATCGCTGCTAAAACTTTAGGTGAAGAAGACCTAAGAGACTGGTTGCTGTAGTTTGTGAAATTGTTCTACTCTCTCTAAAAACTTATCTCCATATTCCTTTAATTGAGGCTCTGAGAGCTTAAATTCTTGATATTGTAGGTCTCGGGTACAGATTGCTATTACACCCTGCTCTATGGGGCCATAATTGGCCGTATGGGCTAAATAATAGGCACCCAACTGAAGTTTATAATCTTCTACCCATTCTTCTTTTTTTGGTTTATTTGCTTGTTTCCAGTCAATAATACTAGGTTTTCCATATGCAACAGCAGTTAAATCACATGTTCCTGCATATTTATTTTGATACTCTAGACTTATTTCATTACCCCACACCTCTTCAATTTTAATATTATCCAATATTGTTTTAGCCATCATTCTAGGTTTAGCACCTTCTTCCATAGCATTGTAGTATCCTTGTCCATTTAAAGTATATTCTAATACCTGGTGCATCTCAGTTCCGATGGTGCTGGCTTGTCTCATAATACGATCAGCTTCTGCATCTCCAACTTTCCTTCTCCAGTTATCTAAAAATCTTCTATCTTTAGTTGCACTAAGAATAGTGGTTACACTTGGTACTTTGATATTATCAACCAAGTATTTTCTTCCTGTGGTATCTGAGAATCTATTATAATGTTTGTAGGGATATTTTTTTACTAACTTCATTAGAAGTTAATACTTAAAAATGTTGTGAAAGTACAGCTAAAAGT
>Ga0208303_1000400_pt1 | contig 17854 bp, 27 predicted proteins | sample CB_VirMetaG_2_FD_184537 | JGI IMG/M metagenome (GOLD analysis project Ga0208303, IMG submission 184537) | Freshwater to marine saline gradient viral communities from Chesapeake Bay - CB_1504_2 Viral MetaG (SPAdes) (version 4) | ecosystem: Environmental > Aquatic > Marine > Coastal | place: USA... | reverse complement strand
CGTATCAGACCCTAGAGGTATCTTCGGCGTTGAAGGTGCGTAATCAATAATTTTTTGTGGCGGGACATAGTTCCGCCACAATCATAAAATAGAAAGGAAAAACCATGAAAAAATTTATAGTAAATATTTGGGCGTACGATCATCACGCTAAATTTACAGTAGAATCAGAAGATTCCCCAACTGACCTTGAACAATCTATCCTTGACAAACTTGGAGAAAACAGTATAGTTTGGGAAAACCTTGGAATATCTTATGATAACAAGGTAAATAGAATAACCTATGAGGAGGTTATAAATGATACAAGACCTATACAAACAAAAAAGGTCCTTGGAGTTGAAGTGGGAACAGGAGCATCTAGATAATAATAGATACACTCTTGAGATGGTTAGAATTGACGATAAAGTCAAACAGATCATCACAGACATTAAGCTTGAAGAAGCGAGAATGGCTCACATACAGAACAACATAGAAGGTTCTGCTCCAGAAGTTTCAGTAGCTTCTTAGTATAAAAGCTACATCGTTGGAATAAATCCACTCCACACTACAGGCTCTCTTGCACTCTACTAAAAACTAGTATATACTTTTGTCACTATACATAAATTGAATATCGACGCGTATAGTCGACGGCCTAGAGACGATATTCAAATAACTAGGAGGATAATAACATGGCAAACACTACGTTTTCAGGACCGGTCATTTCTAAAAATGGCTTTGTAAATACAGGTCCTGGTATGACTGTTAGCTTAACAGCTGACACAACTTTAACAGTTGCTACACACGCAGGTAAAATCTTACTTACAAATGATGCTGATGGTAAATTTACTTTACCAAGTATTAATGTAAATAGTAATGGTGGCACTGCAGGTGATACTGACTTTAATAACTTAAATAACATTGGCGCAACTTTTCATTTTTATGTGGAAACTGCTGCAACTGATATGGACATCTTAACAGATGGTACTGACAAATTTAAAGGTGGTATCATGGTAGCTGTAGATGATGGTTCTAAAAAAGCTTTCATTCCAGCTGCAACTAATGATGTTATAACTATGAATGGTTCTACAAAAGGTGGAATCGTTGGTAGCGTAGTATCTTTCACAGCGATCGATACTGCTACATACTTAGTCCACAATTCTTTATTGCTTGGATCAGGTACGATAGTAACACCGTACGCGGATAGTTAATATTAATAAATAAACTCGGGGCGCCTGGTAATGCAGGCGTCCTTTAAAAGGAGGACAAAACATGGCAGACACAGTATTAAATACAACTGTATTCGATGGAGCAAAAAAACTAATCACTCACTACAATGTAGTTTCTGATAACTCTGGAGGCACAACTAAAATAGTTGATGTTTCTGAATTAAATTCAAACAATGGTAAAACTTGCAAAACTGTAAGACTTAACAAAGTTAGTTGTAACGTTTCAGTAACTGCACCAGCAGATGCTTTACGTATGCAATGGGATGCAACGACAGATGTTGTATTTCAAAGTTTAAATGGTGAAATGGAGTATGATTATTCTGATTTTGGTGGTTTGAAAAATACTAAAGCTAGTGGTTATACCGGAGACGTGAATATAGTATTACCAGCTTGTACGGCAGGAGATACCGGAACAGTCGTTTGTGAGTGGATTAAAGTTTACGAATAGGATTTTAAATGGCTAATACTACCTCGAGCACTACAACGTTCGATAAGACTTTTTCTATTGATGAAATTATAGAAGAATCTTTTGAACGTATTGGATTAAATTCAGTAGCTGGTTATCAAATGAAATCAGCTAGAAGATCTCTCAACATTCTTTTTCAAGAATGGGGTAATAGAGGTATTCACTATTGGGAAATAGGTAGCACAAGTTTAGATCTAATTGAAGGACAAGCAGAATATAAATTTTTTAGAGCAAGTTCTGATGGCACAAGTGCTACTTCTAACCCAAATGGTATTTATGGAATGTCCGATGTCCTTGAAGCACAATTAAGAGCTAATAGAACACAAACAACTCAGTCTGATTCACCTATGACTAAAGTTGATAGATCAACTTATGCAGGTTTTTCAAACAAACTTTCTAAAGGTACACCTAATCAATATTGGGTACAAAGATTTATTGATCACGTAAGTATTAGTATTTATCCTACACCTGATTCAACTAATGCATCTAAAGATATGCATTTTTATTATATAAAAAGAATTCAAGATGTTGGAGATTACACAAACGCAACAGATATTCCATTTAGATTTGTACCTTGCATGACTTCAGGATTAGCTTTTTATTTAGCACAAAAATATCAACCACAATTAGTTCAACAAATGAAACTATATTATGAAGATGAATTAGCTAGAGCATTAGCTGAAGATGGTTCAGCTTCTAGTACATTTATTACACCAAAAGCTTATTACCCAGGAACTTAATGTCTAAGTACGCAACAGGAAAACATTCAAAAGCTATCTCAGATAGATCTGGACTTGAATTTCCATATAGAGAAATGGTTAGAGAATGGAATGGTTCTTTTGTACATTATACAGAATTTGAACCTAAACAACCACAACTTGAACCTAAACCAATTGGTGGAGATGGTGTTGCTTTATTACAAGTAAGACCTGATAGAACAGAACCTGCTACAACTGTAAGAATAGTAGATAATGGTTTTGAAACATATGCTGCAGGATCAGGAATTATAAATGTATTTTCACCCGGACATGGTTTAACAGATTCAACAACATATAGATTTAGAGGACCACCAACTACTTCTGCAGGAAGTTCTTTTACTTATGCTAATCCTCAAAGTTTTGATGGTATAACAGGAGCTAATATCGCAAAAGCAACTGGATATACAATAAGAACAGGAAAATACAAAGCAGATTCAGATGGAGCTGGAACTGCTGGTAGAGATGCAAGAAGTTCTTACCTAACAGATAACTTTTTCTTTTTTACAGTTGACACAAATACTGCTACAACAGGTAGTATAAAAGGAGGAGGCTACGGTTGTTCCGTTGGGCCTGTAACAATAGAAGCATGATAAACAAAATTTGGAATTGGATAAAAAACATATTTAAACCTGAGAAACAAGATCCTCATCTTGAAATGTATGAAGAAACTGCGAAACAAAAAAAGATACGTTTAAAACATCAAGGAGATAATAAATAATGGCCGGTATAAGTTATACAACTCTAGTTACACAGATAAGAAATTACACTGAAACAGATTCTAATGTTTTAACTACAGATATTTTAGAAAATATAATTTTAAATTCTCAATATAGAATTATGAGAGATATACCTATTGATGCAGATAGACTTCAACAATCAGGTAATTTAGTTATAGGTCAAGAATCAATTAATGCTCCTGCAGGTGCATTGTTTGTAAGAGGTATACAAGTTTATGACTCTAATTCCGCTATAACAGGTGCTAATACTTGGTTAGAAAAAAAAGACGTAACCTATTTACAAGAATATGTATCTTCAACAGCTTCTGATAAAAGAGGTAAACCAAAGTATTATTCTATGTATGGAGGAGCGACTGGAGATACTGATACTACATCAGGAAGAATGTTTCTTGCACCAGTTCCTGATGATACTTACAAATTTAGAGTGCATTATAATAAAATGCCAGCCACTTTAGAGTCTGGAAATGCTACAAATTATATAAGCATGAACTTTCCAAATGGGCTATTATATTGCTGTCTATCAGAAACTTATGGTTTTTTAAAAGGTCCGATAGACATGTTGACACTATATGAAAATAAGTATAAACAAGAGGTACAAAAGTTTGCTAACGAACAAGTTGGTAGAAGACGAAGAGATGACTACACAGATGGTGCTATTCGAATACCAGTTAAATCAGCAAACCCATAGGAGATAAAAAATTATGGCAATAACATCAGCAATTTGTACAAGTTTCAAACAAGAAATTTTAGTAGGTACTCACAATTTTACAGCGACAAGTGGAAACACTTTTAAAATAGCTTTATTTACAAGTGATGCATCTTTAGGAGCTGGAACTACAGCTTATTCAACATCAAATGAAATTACAAATGCATCAGGAACTGCATATACTGCAGGAGGAGCTACTTTAACAAGTGTAACTCCAACTACTTCTGGTACAACTGCAATCTGTGACTTTGCAGATGTTAGTTATTCTTCAGCATCTTTTACAGCTAACGGTGCATTAATTTATAATGACACACAATCTGACAAAGCTGTGGCAGTTATCGCATTCGGTGGTGACAAAACAGTTTCTTCTGGAACTTTCACTATTCAATTTCCAACAGCAGACGCAAGTAACGCAATCATTCGTATAGCGTAAGGAGGACCTCCTTATGGCATCTACCTGGGGTAATAACACTTGGGGATCTAACGAGTGGCAAGACGATCAAATAGTCGTATCACTTACTGCACCTGAATCAGCTTCTGCTTTAGGTACACCACAATCATTTAACGTTGAAGGTTGGGGCAGACAAACTTATGGTAATTCAGGTTGGGGTGTAGAATACTCTGTTCAACCAACTGGAGTTTCTGCAACAACTTCTGTTGGAACAGTAACAGCTGCTCAATTTATATTAGCAGATCTGACTGGTGTTGAAGCAACATCTACTTTAGGTACGTTAGGAATCAGCACTCTTGTAATTCTTTCAGGTCAATCAGCATCTGTTTCTTTAGGTGATTCAGAAGAATTTAATGAAACAGGTTGGGGTAGGTTATCATGGAACCAAGCTGACTGGGGTGAAGGAGCAGATGAAACCATATCTGTATCAGGTTTTGAATTAACAGCATCTCCAGGATCTATAACCATGGGTGTTACATACCTATTAGAAATGATAGGTGCAAATCACTCTATGACTTCTAGTGTTGGAAGTCCAAATGTTTTTGGTGAAATAGGCGTTCCTATGACAGGTGTGTCTGCAACTTTTGCAACTCCAACTATGGGTTATGTAGGAACTTTAGTTGGTTGGGGTAGAGATGGTTGGGGAGATCTTTCTTGGGGAGAATCTACAAATCAAGTTATACCTTTAGTAGGTAGAGAAGCAACAGCAAGTGTTGGTTCTCCTACTTTAGGATTTGCATATGAATTATCTGGTCAAGAAGCAACAACAAGTGTTGGTAGTTTTAGTTTTGTAATTAGTCCCACAGTTAGTCTTGAAGGACAATCATCGACAGTAACTTTAGGAACACTAGGAGTTGCTTTTGGCGTAAGTACAGAACCTATAAGTGGCATAGCTGCAACAGCTAGTGTAGGAACTTTAGGATTAGAATTTGGTCCAAGCGCAATTACAGGAGTATCAGCAACAGCAAGTGTTGGAGAGCTTACAACAGGAGCTATTGAATTAATAAATATAACAGGAGTATCTGCAACTACTTCAGTAGGATCTATAGTATCAGAAATAGGTGTTCCATTAACAGGTGTTAGTGCTTCTTTCTCTGTAGGATCTATAACTACTTTATCAGACATAACCGTTGGTTTAACAACAGATGGAATAACCTCTACTGTAGGATTACTTGGAATAGAATTGTACGCAAATATTGACACAGGATCAAATACATCGTATACAGGTGTTGCAGCAGGATCAAACAGTAGTTATTCTAATGTTGCAGCAGGATCAAACAGTAGTTATTCTGATGTTGCAACAGGATCAAACAGTAGTTATTCTGATGTTGCAACAGGATCAAATACGAGTTATAGTGACGTCGCATAGGAGATAAAAAATTATGGCATCAACATACACACCTTTAGGAGTTGAGTTACAAGCAACCGGAGAAAATGCCGGAACTTGGGGAACAAAAACTAATACTAACTTACAAGTTTTCGAACAAATATCTGGCGGGTATACTACACAAGCAGTATCCGATTCTGGTGACACTACTTTATCTGTTTCTGATGGATCAACTGGTGCAACTCTTGCACATAGAATTATAGAATTTACAGGTTCACTAACTTCAGGAAGAAATGTAACAATTCCTCTTGATGTACAAAATTTTTATGTTTTAAAAAATGGAACTTCAGGTTCACAAACTGTAACATTTAAATATGCTAGTGGTACAGGAACGAGCGCTGCAGTTGCGTCTGGTAAAACTATTATTGCTTATGCTAAAGCAGACGACGGCACAAATCCAAATATAACAGCAGTTGAATTTGGTGGAGATGTTGTTGATGATACTTCACCGCAATTAGGTGGTAACTTAGATGTTAATGGAAATGATATTGTTTCGACTTCTAATGCAGATATAGATATTGTACCAAATGGAACTGGTGATGTTGTACTTGCAGCAGATACAGTAAAAGTCGGGGACAGTGGTGCAGCAGCTGTTTTATCATCAAATGGTGCTGGAACACTAACTGTAACAACAGGTGGTGCAACAGATTTAATTTTAAATACAAATAGCGGAACAAACTCTGGATCTGTTACTATTACAGATGCCGCTAATGGAGACATAACTGTAGCTCCAAATGGCACTGGTAGAGCAAAAGTAACTAATGCTACATCAAGCTCAACACAAATCGTAACTACTGATGGAAAAGGTATTGTCTTTTCCATGGTTTTCGGGTATTAATCTAGAAGGAGAATAAAAAATGGCAACACCGAATTTAGTAAATATTGCAACAATCACACCCAAAAATGCTATGGGTACTTTATCTGATACTAACAGAACTACTATGATTGATGTACCTGCAGAAACTGCAGTAAGAATTGATACAATATTATTAGCAAACATTGATGGAACTAATGCTGCAGACGTAACAGTAGAAATTAGTAATGACAATGGTTCAACTTATTATAAAATTGCAAGTACAATTTCTGTACCTGCAGATTCAACATTAGACTTAATCGCAAGACCTATCTATTTAGATGAAACAGATCTTATAGCTGTAACAGCTGGCGCTGCCAATGATATAGCTTTTCATGTTTCTTATGTAGAAATGGTTGACTAGGAGAATAAATGCCAAAAATAATTAAACCTGCAAAAGGTACTTTTACAACAGCAGATGTTACAATCGATAGTTCTGGAAGAGTTATAGCAGCTGCTTCTGGATCAGGTGGAGCGCAAGCAATGTCTTTTGATTTTGTAGGTGTAGGACCAGCAACTGGAAGTTTTGCAACAAGTCCAGCTAGTTCAACAGTGTTGGCTTACATTGGTGGGGGCGGAGCTGGATCGGGTTGTAATTCTCACGATGGTAATGCTGGTGGCGATGGAGGTGACGGTGGATATGGTTATTTTAAAACTGCCGTATCTGGAGGAACGACTTTAAACTATAACATTGGTGCTGGAGGAAATACTGGTAACGTTGCTACTACAGGAAATGCTGGAAATGCAGGTACTGCTACTACTTTAACTAACGTTGGAACTTCAAATGGTGGAGCTGGTGGAAATGGTGGATCGCCAGGGGGTGCTGGTAACGCTGGAAATGCTGGAACTGCTCCAGGAGCAGGTCTAACTATTGATACAACTCTAGGGTGGATGATTCCAACAGATACAAGTACATCTAACTTAACTAATGCTCAAGTAAATGCAGGTAAAGCTTCAGCTATTCGAGGTGCTAAATCTACTACAGCTTCTGGTAAACCTGGTTTTTTAGCGGTGTATGACGCATAGGAGAAATAAATGGCATATGTAATTTTATCAAAACAATTAGAATTAAACTCAGTTTGCAAAATAGCTGCAAACGATACTGATTTAAATAATTTAAACATTTTTCAAAATGATTATAGAGTTATTTCTATAAGTGATTCGGATTGGACTTTATTACAAAAAGATCTTTTAGTAGTAGAAAGTTCAACAGAAGATTCTGTTACATTTCAAGCCATTACTAAAGATACTACAAATGGTGTTCATTCTGAAGAAAGTTTAAGACAGAATATAACTAATTTGATTGAACAAATAAATTTATTTTTAAAAAACAATCAAAGTCATCCAGACAAAACAGAATGGGAAAGTTTTAAATCTTACATGGAGAATTTTGATTATTCTCAAATAACATTTCCAATGCATCAAACTTTTTGGGAATTTTGTGCAGACCAACCTGGTTTGCAATGGCGAAATATTTTGCAATTACCTTAAAAAAGTGTATATTCTTTTAAAAAGAATATATAATGAAAGATATCTCTAGTTTTATAAAAATATATAATAACGCTTTGCCTGAAAAATTAGCTGAAAATATTTTAGATATTTGTAAATCCCCTTACGCAATGTATGAAAAAGCTTTATTAACAACAAAAAAAGAAATTCCAAAAATAAGAAGTTGTTCTGCATGGCACTTAAACAATATTTCTAGTGAATCTAAAACCAATCAACATTTATGTAATATTTTTAAAAAGATTATTTTTCAAACAATGAAAGAATATACAAAAGAATATTCTATACAAGAGAGTAGAGATAAAATTGCTATTGAAAGTATTCAAGTTTTAAAATATGAAATTGGTGGTCATTATATTTATCACAGCGATGACAGTATGTATGACCCACGTTTTTTAAGTTTTATATATTTATTAAATGACGACTATGAGGGTGGAGAACTAGTTTTTAGGAGTTGGGAAAATAATATAGAAGAAAAAATTAAAGTTGTAAAAAACACTGTAATTATTTTTCCAAGTAATTTTATGTTTGTGCATAAAGTAAAACCAGTTACAAAAGGAACTAAATATTCAATAGTATCATGGATAAAATAAAAAATAAAATAATTAAAAATTTTATATCAGAAGATGAAAAAAATCTTCTTAAAGATTATGTTTGTTTAAAACATAAAATAAACGAGTCTAGTTTTGATATGTTTGCAGATATAACAAATGGAGCTGAAACATACTTTTATTCCGATCCTATTTTTGAAACTATTATGTTAAGAAAAAAAAATTTAATGGAAAAAGAATTAAATAAAAAATTACTACCTACTTACACTTATTGGAGAATGTACACTTATGGTGCTAAATTAAAAAAACACAAAGATAGACCAGAGTGTGAAATAAGTATTAGTCTTAATATTGGTGCAGATAAAAAGTGGCCAATATATATTAATAACAAACCATTTATTTGTAATGAAGGAGATGCTGTGTTATATTTTGGATGTGCTCAAGAACACTATAGAGAAAAATATTTAGGAGATTGGTGTGCTCAAGCTTTTATTCATTACGTTGATGCAGAAGGCCCTAATAAAAATTTACATATGGATCAAAGACAATATTTTGGATTACCTTGGAGTAAAAATTAATGAAAATAATACAAAGAGAAGATGGTGGTGGAGAATTTTTATTTGAAAAACATGAAATAAAAATATTAAACGAAAAAAAAAAACTAATATTAGATGGTGAAAGTATGGCCCACATGGTAAATACTTTAGGTAAAATTGCAGTTGAATTTGCAGCTTCAAGACCAGATCATTTAATTAATGTACAATCAAATAGTGAAAGTAAAATTAATGGAAAATAAAATTAAATTTATAACTACAGAATTAGTAGAAGATATAGAAGAAATAAAACCAATACCTGCAGGCCAACATCTGCCAGAGTGGTTTAAAAATGCACCACCAAATAAAGTTGGAGCTATAACTATAAAAGGTTGTATGCCTTTACAGGATTCAATGACCTCTGGTTATCTTTTAAGATTACCTCAAGATATGACTATTCATTTTAACGTAATGGATAAGGTAGAAAAGAAAAAAATGATTAAAATAGATTTTGCTATGGGGCAACACGATTTGAATAATCCAAGTTTTCAAAACGACCCTGAACCTCATAGTACAAATCAAGTAGGTGGACCAAAATCGTATATTGCTGAAGAAAACTCTCCAGAAGGTGTGTGTCCTATTCCTAAGATAATTAATCCATTTAAAATAATTACTCCTCCAGGATGGTCTTGTTTATTTGTACCCCCTTTTCATAGAGAAGAAGATTACTTTAAAATCTTACCTGGTATTGTAGACACTGATATCTATCCACAAGTTGTAAATTTTCCATTTACTTTTAATAGACATAAGTACCCATCTTTTATTAAAACACTTAAAAGAGGTATGCCATATGCTCAAGTAATACCTTTTAAAAGAAGTAATTGGAAAATGGAAGTTTCTTACGTAAAAGAATTAAATCGTTTATCTTTAAATTGGGCTACTAAAATTTTAAATAGATATAAAAGTATTTGGTGGAATAAAAAGAAATACAAATAATAAATTTAAATTGTTAAGCTATCGATGAATATAATTCATAAACAAAAAGAAGCTTTCTCAAAAGAGTCTTGTGATAATTTAATAAATTTTTTTGAACAAAATACTGAACTAGCTTCTGCTGGTAGAGGTGGAACAAAACCTTTAAACAATTTAGAAATTTCTGTTAAAATAGAAAATCAAGAAAGTTTTTTTGGATTAGGTTTGGCAATTGAAAAAGGTATTCAGAGTTTTTTAAATGAATATAAACTTTTTAATGAATGTCTTAGACCTTGGGGTCTGGATGTTAATGCTCAACTCTGTAAATATAAACCTAATAATTATTATAATTATATTCACTGTGAAAATGATGGCTATGCTGATAAATTAAAAAGAGTGTTTGCATGGATGATTTATTTAAATGACATAAAAGAGGGAGGAGGAACAGAGTTTATACATCAAAATATAACAATCGTTCCAAAAGCAGGAGATTTTTATATATGGCCTGCGGGTCCTTCTCATATGCACAGAGGAAAAAACGCACCTAATGAAAATAAATATATAATTACTGGATGGTTTAATTTTTTATAATGATTAAAATAGCAGTTATTGGTGCTGGCACTGTTGGTGTATTAAGTGTAATTCATTTTTTAGGATATACTGAAAACGTACAGGTGACATGTATTCATAACCCAAAGAAAAAAATATTAGGTATTGGTGAAAGTAGCACAGTGGCTATGCCTACTTTACTTTGGGAAACTTTAAACTTTAATCCTGAATTTGATGGACAAGAATTACAGTTTACTTTTAAGACTGGTGTTTATTATAAAAATTGGAGAAAAGATAGTTTTGTTAGTCCAATAATGCCTCCTTCATATGCTATACATTTTGATAATTTTAAATTAGCAGAAGTAATTTTTAAACATGTTTATCTTAAATACAAAAATAGGTTTAATGAATTAAACATAGACATTAAATCTTTAAAACAAGATAAAAATAAAGTGACTATTAATGAACAACATACCTATGACTATGTAATAGATTGTAGAGGTTTTCCTAAAGATTATAGTAATTATAAAAAAGTAAAACTTCCGATTAATCATTGTTTAGTAAACGGAGTCGAAGAACCTGGAAATTGGAATTTTACATATCATATTGCTCATAAAAATGGATGGATGTTTGGTATACCTTTAAAAAAAAGACAAGGGTTCGGTTATTTATATAATGATAACATAACTTCTAAAAATGATGCAATAAATGATTTTTCACAGTATTTTAAAAACAATTTTAATAAAGATAATTTAAGAGAATATAAATTTGAATCTTATAAAGCTAAAAATTATATTAATAATAGGATTATGTTAAATGGAAATAAAGCTCTTTTTTATGAACCCATAGAAGCAATATCTGGTTTATTCTATGACTATTTAAATAGAATTTATTTTGATCACATTTTTAAAAATGTAAGTATTAATAAATCAAATAATCTTGCTCATGATTTAGCTAAAAGATATGAAAATTTTATATCTTATATCTATCATGGTGGTAGTATGCATGAGTCAGATTTTTGGAAATATGCCTCAAATTTATGTTCTAACAATTTAAAAAATGATTTATGGTATGAAACTAAAAATGCTATTAATGAAAAAGCTACAGACCATAGAAGATGGCCTTTTTCACCTCTTGCTTGGAAAATTTTAGATCTACATCTATATAATAACAAGAACTTTAATTAAATTAGTGCTATAGTAATTATTGAATTGTGATATAATCTGATATATTACCTACTAAACAGGATTTTATATGTTACAGAAAATAGGGTTTCAACCAGGTATAAACAAACAAATTTCAGAAACTACAGCTGAAGGTCAGTGGGTAGACTGTGATAATGTTAGATTTAGATACGGAACACCTGAAAAAATAGGTGGTTGGAAGCAATTAGGAACAGACAATTTAACAGGAGCCACAAGGGGCCTTCATCATTTTGTAAATAGTCTAGGTAGAAAGTATGCTATTATAGGAACTAACTCTATTTTATATGCTTATTCAGGTGGTGTATTTTACGATATACACCCTATTAAATCTACAACAACGCTTTCAAATGCATTCAGCACTACCAACGGATCACCGACTGTTACTATAACTTTTTCTGGTGCACACAATATACAAGAAGATGATATTATTCTTTTAGACAATTTTACAGCTATAACTAATTCAAATTTTAGTGCCTCTGACTTTGATGATAAAAAATTTATGGTAACCTCTGTACCCTCAACTACAACCTTAACTATTACAATGCCCTCAAACGAAACAGGTAGTGGCGCAACAACATCTGGTGGTATTAGAGTTCAACATTACTATCACGTTGGACCTGCAGTGCAGGCAAAAGGTTTTGGTTATGGATTAGGATCTTGGGGTGGAGAAGATGCAGGAGCAGTAACAACAACTTTAAATGGTGCAATCAATGCTGCAGTCACTAGCATTACAGTGGCTGATGCTTCACAATTACCAGACTCAGGAACTAATTTTATTATAATAGATTCTGAAGAAATTTCATATACAGGTATTAGCACTAATACTTTAACAGGATGTACAAGAGGCGTAGCAGGAACAACAGCAGCTTCTCATAGTGATGGTGCCACAGTTACAAACTCAACTGACTATATTGCCTGGGGCGAAGCAGCATCCGGTGACTTAGTTATTGAACCTGGTATGTGGTCTATAGATAATTTTGGAGACAAAGCTATTTGTTTAATACACAACAGTTCATGTTTCGAATGGGACTCTTCATTATCAAATGCAACGACAACAAGAGCAACAATTATATCAGGTGCACCAACAGCATCACGTCACATGGTTGTATCAACTCCTGATAGACACTTAGTATTTTATGGTACAGAAACAACTATTGGAGATACATCAACTCAAGATGATATGTTTATAAGGTTCTCGGACCAAGAAGATATTAACACTTATATACCTACAGCAACCAATACTGCCGGTACACAAAGACTGGCCGACGGATCACGGATCATGGGAGCTATAAGAGGTCGTGATGCACTTTACGTTTGGACTGATACAGCGTTGTTTACTCAACGTTTTGTAGGTCAACCTTTTACTTTTGCTTTTGCACAGGTTGGAACTAACTGCGGACTTGCGGGACAGAACGCATGTGTTGAAGTCGATGGTGCTGCTTACTGGATGTCAGAGAATGGGTTCTTTAGATTTGCTGGTAAACTAGAGTCACTACCTTGTTTAGTAGAAGATTATGTTTATGATGATATAAATTTAGAATCTGGAAATCAAATGATTTCTGCAGGGTTAAATAATTTGTTTGGTGAAGTAATATGGTTTTATCCAACGTCTTCATCATCGGTTGTAAACAGAATGGTTTCTTATAATTACTTTGATTCATCACCACAAAGACCTGTATGGACAAATGGAACTTTATCTAGAACTATGTGGAGAGACTCAGCTATATTTGGAAACCCGCATGCAACAGAGTATGATGCAGGTACAGATACATCCTTTGATGTTGTTGGAAATACAGAAGGTATAACAACTTATTATGAACACGAAATAGGTACTGATCAAAATAAAAATGGAACAATAACTGCAATTACTGCAAATATTTCATCTGGAGATTATGATATTACACAATCAAGATCATCAACTGGTCAACAAACAGGTGTTGCAACATTTAGAGGAGATGGTGAATTTTTAATGAAGATAAGAAGATTTGTACCAGATTTTATAAGTCAAACAGGAGCAACTAGAATTACATTACAATTAAAAAATTATCCAAATAGTTCACAATCAGGTTCACCGTTAGGTCCATTTGATGTTACTTCATCAACTACAAAAGTAGATACACGTGCAAGAGCAAGAGCAGTGGCTATGAAAATAGAAAATACAGCAGCTAGTCAAAGCTGGAAACTAGGTACTTTTAGATTAGACATACAACCAGATGGAAGACGATAATGGCAAAAATTGTACAGGTAATAACTAGACCATCAAATGAATATGATATAGAAACTGCAGAAGCTCAAGTAAGAGATCTTGATGGTATTGTAGAAAAATTAAACTCAACGTTTCAAGAAGAATTAAAAGATGAGATTGAAGCATTTAACTTTTTTGTAAATTAATGGCTAATCAATATAAATTTGCAGGTATAGATAACAGCACATCAGGAGCAGCTTTGACTCCTTTAGGATCTGGTAACCCTTTAGTTAGTGAAACTTATGTCATTAAATCTATATTGGTTACATCGGCGGGCACACCCACTGTTACAGTTACAAATAACAGTATTACAGCTATAAAATCAGCAGCTTTGACTGCTAATGTTACAACAGAATTATTAACTCAACCTTTAGTGGTTGAAGGTGGAGATAGTTTTACAGTGCTTTCAAGCAGTTCCGACTCGTTTGACGTAGCTATTAGCTATTTAAATATTAAAAAGGAGGTAACTACATAATGATTGAATTACAACCAGATAAAATTATAGAAAAGATAACAAATAAGAAAACTGGGGAAAAATATAAAAATGACGGAGAATGGAAGGCTAAAGGTATATCACCAGAGGACATTAGAAGAGATGTAACTGTTATAATGCCAAGCCTTGATTTATTCCCAAAAACAAAATAGAATAGTAAAATGGCCATAACTAGATCACAACAAGCAAGACAATTATATAGAGACGCAGGATACGTTCAAGCAGCGTATGGTAAATCTGCAGCTACACCTGGACCTGTTGAATATGATACAGGAGTAGAACAACAAAGAACTGAAAATATTTTTAACGAAACTATCCAACCTAAAAAAGAATTAAGTGTAAATGAAGTATTAACTAAAGCAGGTGATGTTCAGAGAGTAAAAAATGCAATTACAGGTGGTGGTTTAACAGCTTTAATTAGTCCTCAAATGATTATAGGTAAATTAATTTTAGATCAGATTCAAAAAAATAAAGATGAAAATGAAAATCAAACTATAGTAGAACCTGTTTTTGCAGAAGGTGGAGATGTAGTAGGTGGTGAATATGATTTTGATTCAGCAAGACAGATGTATGGTCTAGGTAAACTTGTTAAGAAAATTACAAGATCAGTTAAAAAAGTTGTAAAGTCACCAATAGGTAAAGCTGCGTTGTTATATACAGGTCTTGGTGGTTTAGGGAGCCTTGCTCAAGGAGGAAGTTTTTTTACTAATTTTGCAAATCCACTAAGTCAAATTAGAAGTGTAGGGTCTATATTTGCTAAAGGTGGTTTAGATAATATAATGGCTAGAACTGGACTAGGTGAATTTGTTCCGGGTGGTCCCGGAGATGCTATTTTTAAAAAGAATTTTTTAGGTAAAGCCTTAACAAGTCCTACTGCTTTAATATCAGCAGCATCAGCAGTAGCAGGAGCTTTAACACCGGAACAAGAAGCAGAAGCACAACAGATAGCAGATGAAACAGGAATAGCTATAGAGACTATAAGAGCTAATCCTAATGAATATCTAGGAAGAAGATTTAGAGCAGAAGGTGGATCTATGGATGAACCAGTTGCTAAAAAGACTATGCCATTATTAGATATGGATGGTCAAGAAATGGATTTAAGAGCTGAAGGTGGATTTGTTCCAATAGGACGTATGGAAAAAGCAGATGACGTGCCTGCAAGATTATCAAAAAATGAATTTGTATTTACAGCAGATGCTGTAAGAAATGCCGGAGAAGGCGATGTAGACAAAGGCGCAGAAGTGATGTATAACATGATGAAAAACTTAGAATCCGGAGGTGAAGTTTCAGAAGAATCTCAAGGGTTAGAAGGCGCTAGAGAAATGTTTCAAACATCACAAAGGTTAGAGGAAGTAATATAATGGCTATTCAACAATCACAAGTTTTACCTGCACAATTTGTTCAAGACCTAGGAAAAGATTTAGCAACACAAGTAACTGCACAATCAGGTGTACCTGTTGTATCAACTGGTATTGCTGGTATATCACAACAAGCAGGTGAATCTGCTGCAGACTTTGCGGCAAGACAAAGTGCTGCTCAAGACTTTACAACAAGACAACAAAGTTTATCAGGACTTGCACCACAAGTAGCGGGTCAAGATGCATTACAACAACAAGCACAAAATTTAGCTACATCAGGTGTAGGATCATTTCAACCATTTTTAAATCAAGCAACATCACAAGCACAAGTTGCTGCTGGATTAGGAACGCAGGCTCTTGGACAATTATCAGGAATAGGAACAGGAGCAACATCTTTTCAACAAGGTGTACAAGATTTTATGTCCCCATATCAATCACAAGTGATTGATGCATCACTTGCAGAATTTGATCGTAACAAATCTATACAAGAACAACAGATAAGAGATCAACAAGCAGCTTTGGGTGCGCTCGGCAGTGGTCGAGCGGGAGTGCAACTCGCAGAGTTTGGCACAGGGGCTGCGAGAGAACGAGCGTTATTACAAGCCGGTCTCTTGCAACAAGGTTTTGGGCAAGCTCAAAATGCAAGACAACAAGACATCCAAAACAGATTTAATTTAGGACAAGCGACTCAAGGTTTAGGTGCATTCCAATCAGGACTGGCTGGTCAACAAGCACAACTTGGAGCACAAACACAAGCACTACAAGGAACAGATATTTCACGTTTAGGTCAGTTGGGCGCACTGAACCAAGCACAAACACAAGCAGGACTTGATGCACAAAGAGAAGCTACAAGACAAGCAACATTCTTACCACAAGAACAATTAGATAGATTTGCAGGTCAAGTAACAGGAATTATGGGTGGATATCCTGGTCAAACACAAACAACAAATATACCTAACCCTACACCATTACAAACTGCATTAGGTGTTGGTACAACACTTGCTGGTATCTATGGTGGATTAGGTCAAGGAGCTAGAGATTTTTCTCTAATGGGAGTACCAAGAAAATAATGAATAGAACTTTAAAAAGACCAATGTTTAGAATAGGTGGATCAGCAGGAACTGGTATTACATCAGGACTAGATCAACCAAGAAAACAATATCAAGAAGGCTCACCTAATCCTTATGCTATGGGAAACTTTGCTCCTGGAACATTACCAGGTTTCTTAACTGGTTTTGGTTTAGATATGTTATCAAGACCACCACAAGGAAACATATTTCAAACAGCAGCAGTATCAGCTAAAGAACCTTTTAAAGATTATCAAGCAGCACAGTTTCAAAAAGGTCAACAAATGGGCGAAAGAGATTTTTTAAGAAGTGAAAGATTAGAAGGTCAAAAGTTTGATGAATCACAACTAGCAGCTAAACTACAGTCTGATGAAAAAATTGCAGCTATGAGAACTAATAAAGATGATGTTTTATATAACGTATCTTTAGAATCATTTTTAGAAAACCTACCTCCAATGGTAGCTGAAAGAGCAGCAACATTTAACACTGAAATGGCAGATGTTTTAAGAAACTCAGTAGGTGGTCAAAAATATGGTGGAGTATTGGAAATTGATATTAGAGATCCTGAACAAGGAAAAATTTTAAAAAAACAAAAAAACAGATTTGACAACAAAGTTTTCTACGATCCATATGAAGACAACTACAAATACATAGTAATAAGAGATGGTGTAGTTTCTTTTGATGAATTTACAACAATACCAGAAATTAAATTCCCAGACTTTACAGCATCCACACCAGAGAAAACAGATAGATCCGTGCCAGACTTTGGTATGTCAATGGATGATCCACAAGCATAGGTAAGTAAATGGCTCTAC
>Ga0208303_1000399_pt1 | contig 17859 bp, 17 predicted proteins | sample CB_VirMetaG_2_FD_184537 | JGI IMG/M metagenome (GOLD analysis project Ga0208303, IMG submission 184537) | Freshwater to marine saline gradient viral communities from Chesapeake Bay - CB_1504_2 Viral MetaG (SPAdes) (version 4) | ecosystem: Environmental > Aquatic > Marine > Coastal | place: USA... | reverse complement strand
GATGGTTTTCTACCTTTAGTACCTTCATATAATGCTAAATCTTTTTTAGTTAATTTAGCTTTACGAGTAAATTTAACGAATTTTTTTCCTATATAGGCTTTACCACTTGGAATGTGAGTAATTCTATATACGAAACCGAATGTTGAAGGAGGGAAGTCCTCTAATGAGGTCATCTCCTCGCCTTTATATAACCAATTCATAATTTTATCTATCTATGTTAATGTAGAATGTCGTATCAGTAGTACGAGAAAGGGGGTAAGGTTGAGCTAATTTACCTACTGCTAGTAACTCTTGAGCCTCATTATATAAACCTACTGTAGTAACGTATGGTTGGAAGAAACTACCTGTTGTAAAATCATATACTGAACCATCTGTAGAACCTGAAATTATAGATGGGTTTTGAGAGAAATTATATTCGAATTCGTTTATTGTTGCTTTATATTGTGTTTCGAATATTTCATATGAACTACTAAATGAACAAGTTACGTTTGTAGCTTGAGTAATATCTGCTACGCTTATGTATTGATCGTTTGTTATAATAACTATTCCATGTTGGTAAATAATATTTCCTACTTTTTTAGATAACTGAGAAGATATAATATTACCTTCACCATCATCCGTATATGTAACTCTGTTATCATCATCTTGCCAAATAAAAGATTCAGGTTGGATGTAATCCCCAAATAAACGTGATGGGATAGAGAATACAGCTATTTCAGAATCAGAGGCTGTTGGAAAATATCTAGATGCGGTTAAAGAAGAATCTAAATAATTATAGTATCTACCAGTAGAAGAAGAAGGACCTCTTAATACATCACCTTCAGGTGTTTCTCCAGGAAGAATACTTGCAGATACAGGCATGTCACCTGTACTAGAAGATAGGTAATTTGAGTAATATAACTGTTTAATAGAATTATAAAGTAAATTTTTTCTAATCCCATTAAATTGACCTACTTGAGTAACAGGATCACTATTTTTACCTTGATATGTCCAAATTTGAACATCAGGATCCCCAAAGGAAGACGAAAAGAAAGTAAACCCTTTGTTAACCTCAAATGGGGTAACTATTACATCAGATGATAAAAATTGTTTGTAGGCTGCCATTCATTTTAGAAGTCAAGCTTAACTCTAATAAGAGCTTCCTTTGTAAAGTCTTTCTCTAAAGGAGTTGATAATTTAGCTACTGCTAATAATTCACTAGCATTATTGTATAAACCTACTGTAGTTACATAAGTAGTAGGATTATTAATAAATGAGCTATATAATACTTCACCAGTTGAGCCTGAGATAAATGATGGGTTTTCTGAATAGTTAAATTCTGAACTTCTTGGTCTTACAAAGATAAAATCGGAAGTAATTGTTTCTTCTGAGTTGGCTGTGAATGAAGCACCTCCTACAATGGCATCGTATAATCTACCAGCATTTCCACTATCAACATTATCACCTCTAGTTGTACCTAATAAAATACCACCATTTGCAACATTAGCATCTAATGCTAAAGGATTTAAAATATAAGTAGCAATATCTGGTAAGAATAAACCATATGAACCTGAAAGTGAATAACCATTTTCCCCTGGTGAAGCAGAACTTACAACACCTGCTGAACCAGAAACTAATTGGAATACTCTACCTGCATCATTAAATTCTACTGTTGTAGAAACTTGAGAGTTATCTGTAAGTGAAATAGTTTGTCCTGAACCTGAAAGGAGTAATGTAGTTGAACCTGGGAATAGACCTTCTTTGTATCTGTTTCTATCTACTGAGATTACATAGAAATTAGGAGCTGTTACACCACCAAATGTAAATTCTGCTAATTCATCTCCTAATACTAAAGTACGGTATTGACCATAATTAGTTGAAGATGGAGATTTTCCCGGTACTGCACTATCATATTCTATAGAACCACTACCATCAACATCACCATAAGCAATTGCAAATTGGATATCTGTTAATGAAGATGAGTTAAATACATTAACATAATAGTCACCATTAGAATTTGCTACTTGGGTTGATGAAGTAAAAAATGTAGTAAGTGTAGGCTCATTACCTGTAAATAAACCAGCGGTAATGCTATCAGCTGATACTACAAAATCGTCTTGTTCGAATGCTTTAAATGACATAATCTAAATTTTAGGATACTTTAGTTACTGTTACAGGTACTTGAATTCTTGCTCCTGAGTCTCTACCTTCAATTACTAAAGTAGCTCTTAGTTGAGTATTTGAACCAAATAATGTATTTACAGTAGTTGCTGTTAAGTTAATAGTAGTACCAACAACTGTTTTAGATACATTTGTACCTAAAGTAACATTTGAAGTGTTAAGAGCAGTTGCATCTGCTGTATTGATACCAACTCCATCAAACGTATTAAATAATCTAACATCAGAAATTGTAGCAGTATAACCAGAAGTTTCCGATTGATTACCACCTAAGTAATTTAATGTTTGAGGAGTAATTGCTAATGAAGCACCTTGTTTAATTACAATATTAGTGTAACCAACATCTAGGATAGGCATTTTAGCAGTACCACGAGGTAAAGTAGTTAACTTATACTTCATGATTTGTGTCTCGTTTGGAAATGCCTCCAACAAAGGCATACCTTCAATAGCTTGACCGTAGTAAGCTGAACCTGAAGGGTGGGTTGGATTATAAAGTGTATAATCAATCTCATCATCTGCTAGGGCAAATTGAGTGATTACGAATGAACCGTCATTTTGAGCTAACAGTTGTCTACCTCTTGTTGTAAGGATAGCATCTACTGTTACTACTGAATTATTTAAATATCCCATTTTCTAATGTTGTTTATTATAAATATATGTTAGTTTTAATTTTACGCCAAATTATAGTTTAAATTAACGAATCTCGCCTTAAGTTTTCTAAAATAGTATCAATATTATCTTCAGCATTTCTAGATAAGTATTGTGGTTTTAAAATACCTGGTGAAGTACCTCCTGCTGGTTTATCTACTTCTAGAATAATATTAGCAGGATTATCAACATACCTTCTAACTAAGAACCAGTCTAAGTTAGTTGCAGATATATATCTATCTAAAAGGAAGGATTTTGGATTTGTATTTTCATAAACTTCTACTACTTTATAAGCTTGTGTTTCTGTACCTTGAAATCTAATTTCATCTCCTACTTGGATTGTAAAAGGATTTGTAATACCAAAAAATCCAGTATTTTTTATATCTACTTGTTTTAAACCATAGTAAGAATTAAAAGATGAATGTAAGCTTAATGTACTGTTTAATTTAGTAAAAAAGTTAGGACCTGCGGGACCTAAAGCAGGTAATGGGGATTGGTTTACATCAAAGAATGAAGTATTATCCAGAGTTACATTTGCTCCTGAAAAGTTAGTAACTTGAAGTTGGTAAAGATGACCTGCACCTGCTGAAGGATCACTATAAGAAACTGAGAATGTATTTGTACCTGCAACATTCCAATTACACGATGTAGAAGTACCTACTGCGGTAAATGAGAATCCATTATCAATACTTTTATAAAGTTGTATATCATTTGTTGTAGCATAAGGACCAAAGACATTTTGTATTGTGGCTGTAATGTTTAGGGTTACACCATCAGAAGAAGGACTTAATTTTGGTTTATAAGCCCAGGTAACACCACCTGTGGTCTGTACGTCAGCTTGAGTAGCTTGGAATGCAATATTTGCAAAAGCAAGTACACCATTCCCCGTTATTTGTAAATAATTTGGAGGACCCGCATTGGCTGTAAGTCTATAATCAAGGGCAGCAGAAGGTGCATCATTTTCAACAAATTCTAAAGAGCTAGTATATCCCCCAGTCTCACCAGGGGCAATACTTGCGGTTTGAGAATATATAATAGGAGTAATGTCCTTTCCACTTTTAAAAATTGTATGGTCTCCTAATAAGTTTGCAAATGCTGCTGAAGCACCTGCTTCATCATCAAATGCTACAGTAGCAATTTTACCTTCCGTAAAGTTGTTTTCAACTGTGCGTTGGTTTATACCTTGAGAATCTGCTATTGGTTTAATAATATTACCATTAACATCTAGAAAAAATCTAACATTTATTCCACTACGATCTGCTATGCCATTACCCCATTCTGGGGCTGTTCCGCCTACATAATTAAAATAAGCAAAGTAAGCTTGTGTAGCATCAATAGCACCATCTAAAACATTATATTCATCAGAAGTATTTTTAGATCCACTATATCTAGGAATAATACTTCTACGAGCATGGTAATTGTAATCTTGTATTTTTGCTTTAGAGGCAGAACCTGACATAATAGTGCCAAAGTTAACTGCTACATTAGGATTATTAGCATAATCTACATCATAATACACTGTTGAAGGTGTAATATCTGTAGCGTTATTAATTATTGGATTACAATCACTATTTTGGAATGTTTGAGGAACAAAAGGGTCAAATATAGTATTTATTAAACCTTTAGATGCTATATCAAAACCATATAAGTCACCTTCAACACCTCCAAAAGCATTTAATCTAAAGCTAAATTCCATTTCTGATGGTTGCGTCTCAACATAAATAAATCTACCTGAATTTAGGTAAGCATTATATACTTTAAATGATTTTGGTATTAAAACAGGATCTACAGCATTTGTAAATGTTTTATTAGAAATACCTGACCAACCAGTCAATCCTGTAACATCTGAACCTACAAAGTTAACATCTAGTAGTTTAAGTTCTTTTAATGATGTAATATAATCTTCTACTTCAACAGCATTAGCTGATTCTGGGATTTTTATAGCGAATCCAACTACATTCCAATAGTAATCAGTAGCATTAATACCAAATCCAGCTGCTTCTTTTCTATCAAAAGTCCATTGTAAATAGATTTTTAAACCATCATTGGTAGAAGTATCCATCATTGTATAACCAGCACCTGTACCTGGGGTGTTTATAAAATCACTAGTGTTTTGGGGAACTGAGGATGATAGATAATATTGAATTTCTGTAGTATCTGCTTTTTTAAATACATCACATTCAGTATTTAGTTCACCATCAGTTACTGTAATTACAGATCCACTAAATTCACCATCAATAAACTCTTCTTTATTGTTTTGGGTAAATGGAACATCTCCTAAAGGTGTTACATTGATACCATCCCAACTTTGTGTTACATATCCAGGAAGGAAAGTACCACCATCTGAACCCGATGGAATTACTATTGGGAAAGATTCAAAATCTGTGGATGCTTCATAGTACCTACTACCACTAAATAAAGCAGGAGTTGAACCAATTGAACCTGTGTATTCAGGTCTAGTCCATTCTGCTTGTGGTGTTGGGTATTTTTGTCTTTCTAAGATATGTTGTTTAACTACAATACCAGAAGCAAGACCTGTTCTTGAAGGAACAAAATCTTTAATCATCTTAAATAACGAGTTATCAAAGAATTTGATTAATCTAATGTAATCGTAAACATCATAACTTGATGTGTATTTTTCGAAATATTGTTTTGATAATTCAACTAGTGAAGGATATGTATCAGCACTTGAAGATATTAATCTTGGATCACCTATATAATCACCTACGTTAAAGTAACCAATTTGATCAATGATATCGTCATTGATTTGGTTTTGTGGTGAGAATGCTACTTCTAAAAGATTAAGGTTATTAGTATAATCTTGAGTAGTATATGATTTTTGTTGAATTGATTTTTGGTTAGATAAAGCATTTACACCTAGTGAGCCTGTATTATAAGTATTTCCTGGGGGTAAAATTAAATCTTGACGTTTAATCTTATCTGTGTTTCTATTTTTTATACCAACTGGTGGTGAATCGTAGAATATCCATTCTTTATTTTCACTAAAACCAATAAATGATGTAGTAAAATTAGAATCAGCAACAAATGAAGATGTTGGATATCCAGTTGGACCCGATACTTTAGGGTGTATAGAAACAGACCCTGTGTATAGATCACCCCCTAATGAAGCTCTAAATGTTAATTGGTTTGTAGAACCATTTATCCCATTACCTTCTGTAGATTGAGGATTCATTACATAATCCTTAAATACATTTTCTGTAAGTGGTGTGGTAAAGTATCTAATTTCTTGGTAAGAACCACTTAAGGACTCATATGTTCCTGTAGAAAAGGTAGTACTAAGACCATTACGAGATGGGAAATAACTCTCTGTACTTAGTGCCCAATTTTGTGGATTTACTGCTGTAAGGCTAGAAGTAGCATAAAATCCTATTTGAGAACCATCACTTCCAGAATATATTTTATTCCCAGCAAAAAGTGTAAAGTTAGAACCTTCATTAGTTACAGAAACATTCCACCAACCTCCATCTAAAAATGGTAAAGTTATAGAAGCTATATCGCTAAAATTATTTGGGGTAAATTTTAATGTAGCATATTGGTGTGTAGGATCTACTATAGAACCACTATAAGTATCTGCCGTAGGAATTTTAGCTAAATCTGTATTATATTCTAATACTATAGCAGCATCTCTATTAAGCATCCATAAGGATTGTGAGGCCTCAACTATACCAAAGCTACCTGAAGGTAAACCTGCATTAAATCTAAATTGAAGGGTAGATGGCTTTTGATTGGGGGATTGCCAAGCTGGGTTTAATGTCCAGTCAGTAGATATTAGACCCCTATCAAGTGTTTTATCTGCTTTATAATTATATTGATGTTTCCAAAGATCCCAATCGTTTGTATTGATTTTATCTTTACCCCCAAATTCACTAATACGTAAAATTGTATCAGGAATACCATATGCTGTTATTAAAGTACGCAGACCTGCTATAGTCCCTTTCGACTTCAGTAGGTATGGCAAGTTATGATAGATACGCTTGTAAATGCGCTTATTTATGTCGTCTAATGGTATAGCCTCGTCACTAGATGATATGAAGTTTGTAATGTATTCATATCCATCAGGAGTATCTAAAATTCCAGGAGCACTTTCTACAGATCCCGTCATATAAGGGAATGGGAATAAGCTACCAGAGTCTGTAAATCCTAAGAATGCTGAGTATAGGTCTGTTGAGCTAAAATTATTTTGATACAATTTAACACCCATGTCTCTTAATACTTGAGCAACTAAATCTTTAGAAACACCAGCATTAATTCTATTATCGGCATCCCATTTATTTGTTGTATCTTTTAAGTATACCCAAATATTATCATCAACGAATTGCCCTACCATATTGGTAAAGTTTAAATATTGACTATTATCTAAATCGTCTTTTATATATTCAGGTATTGAATAATAAATCCAGTCTTGGTTTAAATCATCATAATTTTCAGCCTCTGTAATTTTATTTTGATACCATGTTAAAGCGGATGCTGTGGGAACATTTTGGTATGGAGGTTCTGTATTTGATTTTGGATATGTATCTGAACTAGATTCAAAATATAAGTAATACTCGTAATTATCGAAATTAGTAATAGTATCAGTAATAATATTATTTAATGAAGTTGTACTGATTCCATTGTAAACCCCACTTGTATTGTTTGAAATATCAGCAAGTAGAGCACTTGAAGATTCAATTAAACTTACTTTATACCAGAAATTTTCAATTCTAGATTTTGCAGAAGAGAAGTTAACAAATTCTCCAAAATTGCTATAATCAACACTAATACTAACACTAGGGTCATTAAAGAAAGAACTTATCTGGTTTTCAGATTGACTATTAGGTGATGTAAAACCATCTAATGTAATACTATCAGTAGAATTATTTAATTCACCTTTACTATATAAATTAAAATTGGGACCCTGTATTGTAAATTGTTGAGCTGTTGGTAGTTGAACCGTTGTTGGGAATTCAACTCTATATGCTAATCCTTCAGATATTTTTTCTACAACCCATAGTGAGGTTTTAGTTTGTACTTCTGGTGGTAATGGTTCATACAATTTGATTAAAACAGTATTATCTGTATCTAATAATATGTTATTAGCTATGTATAATTTATTTGAACCTAGATTAATATAAAAATCAGGGAATGTTTTATCCTGTTCTCTATATGAGATAAATTCGTTTGTAGATGCTATTATATCTGCTCTACTAATAAGATTAGAATCTAATCTAATTTCAGTTCTATTTGATGAAATTTCTGAAATGTAGTAAGTAGACTGTGGAGATGAGGATAACCTTTTTCTAAAGAAATTGTAAAGTGTATTTACAGTACCTGTAGATATTCCTAATCTATTAGTATCAACTTCGGGATCAACATATAATTCATTATCTATAACTCTATAATTACTAAAAGTTCCATCATTACCTGAGGGGGCTATTATAGCATTATTTAGACTATATACAAAAAATTCTACATAATCCGTTGTTAAGTCATAAGAATTATCTTCAGTTAAAGAAGTAATTAGACTTTCATCCTGAGGTGAGTATACCTCAGATGAAAAACTATTTGGATTAAGTGGTATTATGTTAGTTTGATCCGCCATTTGCTAAGTCTGCTAATTGTTGTCTGGATTCTAAAAGTTGTGTTCTTAATGAAGTAATTTCTTCAGTTAAGGCCTGAATTTCATCATTTAAGGGTTGATAACCTATATAATCAGTACTACTAACTATAAGGGTTTCATGAGAATTTTCTCCTGCTTTTGGGATTTGAAAAAATAAAGCATCATAATCTTGAAAGAATTCTTCAACTGTGGGTAGTTGTTCTTCAGGAATTGAAGAGGTAGGTGGTACCAATTGACTAAATGAGGTATCAATAACTTGCTCATATTGTAATTTGGCAAAAACTTCTTTATTTAAATTAACCTTAGTTTCCATTATCCGTTAATTACTTTAAAGTAATATTCATCGTTGTATATTGTAGTACTACCTCCAGCATCAACTTTAACTAATACTTGATAATATCTTTCTGGTTCTAAACCATTCATATATAGATCAAAATAACTTGAAGTAGTATCTGCACTTATTTTAGTATAATTGTTATCAAAATCTACAACAAATTCATTCGTATCTAAATCTTTTACAGCATACCATGCAGAAGCAGAAGGTAGATAATGTTGTTTAGTATACAAAGAACCTGTTACATATTCACGTTTAGGATATTTTTCTCTTACATTTAATCTAAATCTGTTTATACTTTCAGAATAGAATATGCCTGGATTTTCAGCTAATGAAATGTAAATATTTTGTTGATCTAGTACTGGAATATCTGATGAGGTAATCCAGGATGAATCATCCCATCTAAATTCTAATTCTGGTGGATAGATTGTATTAGTATCTACACTATAATATTGCATTACAGGCTGTACTAATTTACTTGTATTAAATTCAGCACTTCCTTCCCATTTAATTAAAAACCCATGGTTTGGTAAAGCTGAACTTGTCCAAGCTTGAACTATATTATCTACGATAATATTTAAGTCTTTATCACTTCTAGGACCAAATGAAGCAGTAACATTAAAATCGTTACCCCCTGAACCTGTATACCAAGCACCCCCACCAATAGCAGCATATTGTACATTATATGAGCCTGAGGGTGTTCCATATGTATCAGGAATCCCAATAGGCCATTGGTTATCTCCAGCAAAAAATGGTGATTCCCAACAAGCACCATCAGTTGTTAGGGGTTGGTCTAAATATGTACCAGTACCTTGGTTCCAGCCAATGTTTGAATCTGGGGATACTGCTATGGGCCAAACTTCTAAAATAGAGGATTCAACAATACCTTGAGCTGTTGCAATATAAGATCTTAATCTAGTTTGAAAATTAGTACTACCGATAACATTTTCGATAGTGTTATTAATCTCATCATTATCAAATTGGATTAATGTTCTAGCTACAGAAGGATTACTATCAATAGCAAAGTTTAAATTAGAAACTTGACTAATAGGATCTATACCAGTATTCATTTGAGGATACATTGAATACAAAGTAGTATCTTGATATGGGAAAATTTTATATACTGCCATCTTATTTGTAAGGATCTATGGTTCGTGCTTTTAATTCTGGGCTAGTAAAACTATCTGAGTAAGTGTTTTTAGGGGTATAGGGTTGGGTAGTTGGGGAAGTTACTATGTCTTCACCTACTTGAGTAGTATAAGATACATTAATAGGACCACCTAATGGGTTTGGATTTTCCAAATCTAAACTTGAACCTTTAAAATTATCTTGATTAAAAGATACAGAATCAGGTGCTTGGATTGGTGTTTGTGGATCTCTAATTAAACCAGCATTTTGAGATGTTGTTGCTTTATTATATCTATCTAAAAGTCCCATAATTACATATTTACTGTTTTACCTTTAATATCACTTGTAGGGTATTTTACTTCAAATATCATAGGGTCAATTGATGGATAAATTACACCATTTAATGTTGCTCCTGGGATGTCGTAAGCATATTTAGAATAACCTAAGGATTCCCCTACTTTATTACTAATGAATACATTTTTAACAGTTTGAACACCTTGAACTTTATCCAATAACAAAAATAGTTCACTTATTTGAATAGGTTCATTAATTTGCCAATTGTTAATATTAAAATATGTTTGTAATTCAATTAAACACTTTCTTAATACTTCATTACTATTAAAATTAGGTCTAACAGTAATTTCAAAATCAACTCCTATATTTACTATAAAAGCATCTTTAATATTAATTGAATCACCTATTACTCTATACTGAGATAGGTAAGTTTGAAGATTTTGTTTTAAGGCACTACCTGCTAATGTTAAGTTATTTTCAGCATTAGCACTTAAAACATATAGTGATAAAGTTGAAGGTATCTCACCTGGGAGTAAGGTGTTTAGTTTGGTTTGTTCAATATATGCTTTAGATATAACTCCGTATTTGGGAGGCATTGATAATGCTCTAACTAAATAATCATCTTGAGTTACACTACGTAATTGAGTTGAGAAATTGGATATAGCATTTTGTCTAATTTCTTCATTTGTATCTCCATCGCTACCACCTGATGCTGCCAGGGGATTGTTTACTTGAAGTGAGTTAAATGTGTCATCTGCTAAATTACCTACTAATCCTGCTACTTGAAATTCAACTGTACTGTTAGATAAGGTAGTTAGGCTTCCTGCAGGTACGTTTGCTGTGGCACCTCCTCCTGTTAAATATCTAACTGTTAAAGTTGTATTAGAAGGAGCAATACCATAAGTATCCGTAAAAATAAAATTTTGGGGAGAATAAGCAGCTGTTAATTTGTCTTTTTCAAATGGTAAACCTAAACCAACATTATCAGCATTTGGGGTTACTTCTTCGTTTGTGTCACTAGATGTACCTGCACCAAATTGAATTTGTAGTGTGGTTGGTGATTGGAACCTTGTAGCAAATCTTCTAGAGACTTGTTTTAATTTTAACAAGTAGGGTGAATCTCCACCTTGAGAAGAGAAATTAGGATCATTTGGATTTGTATTCTTTATAGAATCAAATACCATTTCTTGACCTAAATAAGGTACTTCATACCAAACGTTACCATCAGAATCTACAATATCTAAAATACCAATGATGTTATTCGCTGTGATACTACGAGTAGCAAATTCTTGTGGGGAAGAGAATGAAAAGGTTGTTTCATTTATAGTAGCTGATATAGCTTTTCTAGTTTTTTTTAAAAGATATGTATTTACTATACCTCCAGATTGCTCATATATGGATACAGTTGTAGGATCTAATGATGAAGATGTATCAAAATCAACAGGGTCTTCTACTAAAAATTGAATTCCTGAAGGGGAAGATATTTGAGAGTTTTCACTTATTAATAAAGCATAATTATAATCAGGAGCACCTGCTGATTCAGGTACCGTTTGATAAAAATCTACATCTACTAAAGCTACACCTGTAGTTTTGGGTTTATAACCCATCATGTAAGCTAGATCGTATAAGTTTTTAGCTTCACGAGCATACTGTAAAAATGTTTCTTGGAATTGGTTATCTTGGTAAAAAGATAAAACATCACCTACATAAGCAGATAATTCCATAAACATCATACCTGGTGATGATTCTGTAAAATCATTATAGGTGGTTGGGAAATAAGTCTTAGAATAATTAATTAAATTCTGTCTAAGGTTCCCGAAATCCCTATTAATATATTTTATGTCTCTATTTATAGCCATTAGTCAAAGGTTATATTTAATTCATCACTTATGTTTGTACTCTCTACACTGTATTTAAGCACTACAGTTATTGAGTTATAATCGGGGTTGGTTGTAACTTCTAGACTATCTACAATGACACTAGGGAAAACAGTACTTAATTGGGACTGGATATCTTCTTCTAGAAATTCAAGAGTATCTTCTGAGATTTGTTGGAATAAAAATTGTCTTAAATTACCTCCAAAATTGGGATTTAGAGGACGCTCTCCTTGATTTGTTAAAAACCAATTAACTAAATTACTTTTAATAGCCTCTTGTGTAGTAAATGTTGTATTAAAACAAGATTTACCATTAAAAGGTAGGGATACCCCTACACCTACACTAGGTTTAAAATCAATTGGTGATATTTGTTGAGCGTTATAGGCCATTATTTATTTGTCATTAGACCCATAATTTGGTCTAAACCAACATTACCTTCAGGTAGGGAGGAGCCTTCAGCAGTTGCTGGTCCTGCCGGTCTAAAGGTGTTAGTATCTGCTGTTGTTAAATTCATATTTCCATTACCTGCCGCCATTTGAGATAACATTTGTTGTCTAAAGGCTTTTTGTGCTTCTGGGTCTGGTTTTGTAGTTGCTGCAACTGAAACACCTTCGGTAATAGAAGGTTTTGGTGAACGAACCGCTTCAAGGAGAATATCTTTTAATTCTTCCTGGATAGCTGCTTTCACTTCTTCTCTAATTACTTTTCTTAATTCTGTTAGTTTCATGATTATAAATATTGATTTAATATGCTTTTAAATTATCTCTATCAATGATAAATTTAATTTCGTTAATTAATACTTGAGGGTCTGATGCAAATGAAAATTCACTAGCAATAAGTACAACACCTGAGGCGTTTAGACCTACTGCTCTTCTTTGGGTTACGGTATCAGTGTAAGGTTTTTCTTCAATCTCTAATCTAAACCCTTTATATAAAGATCCATCATCTGTTTCTTCTGCTGATAACTGTACTGCTACTGTAGTTAATACATCTGTAGATAAGGTGTTTAATGTAGAATTGGGAGAACATAAGGTTATAATTTCATCTATAGGAGCTAATGCTTGTACTATTTTTGTAATCATAGTATTAACTTGATTTAAAGGTACTGAGAAGTTACTGACTGCTCCTCTTAATGGTGGGAAACGAGGACTACCATCTTTTTTAAATTTAATAAATTGGTTAACTATATCTAAATCTGTAATTATAGATCTAGCAGGGGCTAATATAGGACCAAAAGTTGAAAATTTAGCTGCCTGGTTTCCTATTAAAATTGCAAATTCTGTACGTGTAGAAGTTTTTTGTAGACCATCTGCTACATCCCCTGTAGTATCAGCACTAATTCTTAAATTATTAACTTTTACTTGTTGGTTATTTAGAAACTCAACTATACCATCCCTTTGTCTTATAATATTTTCTAGTACATCAGGTGTAGGACATAACCTATCTTTTACTTCTTGTAATTTAGCAGGATCAGTTAGTGATGATAATTTTTCTATTTGTTCATTTATACCTAATTCTTCTCTAACTTCTAATTTTTTAGCTTCAAACTCATTTAATGCTGTTTGTTCTATTATATTAAGTATAGCAGGTATACAGGTTTTTGCTAGTGATTTAGTTATACGACCTGCTAGTTCCCCTAATCTTTGAACACCCTTAGGTTTTTGGTCCTCTGGGATTTCTTCAGATGTTTCTTTATTTATAGATTTAAATAGATCTGTAATAAAATCTAATTTAAATTTTTTACGTTCTTTTTCTTTTTTTTCCTTATTTTTTTCTCGTTTTAATTTAGCGGCATTTTTAATCCCTTTAAAACGATTTTTCGTTTGAAATTTTTTAACATCACTTTGGTACTCGAGGAATTGGGAAGTAGTCCATTCCTCGGGATTAATTTCTGTTAAGGGATTTGTGGGTTCTTTAACTTCCTTGTAAAAAGCAACTACTTTTTCTTGTGTAGGTAAAGGAATATTTATACCCGAAGCTTCTAAAACAGCTTCAGAAAAAGTTTGTTCTTTATCCTGTTCTTTAAAATTATTTAAAAAGGTGTTAAGATCTTTTAGTTTTAATAATGCCATTATTCTACTTTTACAATGTTAGACTTTAAACTATCAAGTTGTGATTGATAAGTAGATAAATTATTACTTATTGTACGTGCTGTTGTTGCCGTTGGTTCTAAAAGAATACCATTATTACCTATTTGAGATCCCATTATTTTAAGTAAAGAAGATAGGTCACTAATTAAATTTTGTAATAAATCTACTGTAGAATCTCCTAATAATACAGATTCGGTAGCGTTATTAGATCCAAGTTTAATTTCAGGTGCTTCTAAAACTACAGGACCCGTAGTATCAATATTAACCCCCTCTACAGAATTTAAATTAATACTCTTTTGGGAAGATAACATTATATGATCCTGGGTGGTATTGAATAGTAGTCTACCAGAATTTAAAACTACTTGAGCACCAGCATATGTATTTGGAGATTTTGGTTTTTCTTCCCCATATGATAAATAATCATTTTGAGATGATACTTCAATGGGGAGTTGTTGTGTAGAAGTTAAATATATAGACGATAAATCTTTATTAATTTCTTCTATCGTTGTAGATTGAGCAGGACTACCTAATTCTGGGTTTTGACCATTTCTTAATATTGTAATAGGATCACCATTTAAACCAAAAGTAGACCAGCTATTTAAAGGTGTTTGTGTTGTATCAGTAGATTGTATATCTGTACTACCGAATCTAATACTATTACCAAACCTTCCTTCAATTATATAATCTCCTTCAAAAGGGTATAAAGGAAAAATATTGGATTTTTCTGTAAAATAGGTTCCAGGTTTAAATTTTGTGGTTTGTTGTTTAGTTGAAATATTAGATGAACCTAATTCTACTTCTTGGAGACTTTTATTCTGGTTGCTACCTTGGATATTTTCGGCAGTATTTGGGGTAGGATTTGTATTTACAGCATTAGACCAAATTCTAACTGGGCTAATATAGTAATATTTTATATCACCTGGGTTATTTGAAAAGTTACCTCCAGGGAATGAAAGTAGGTATACAGTTTCATTTTTTAGAGGATAATTTTTAATATTAGGAAATAATGGAGATGCCTTAATACCTAAACTACCAGGAAGGTTGTTTGTAACCTTCATAGGTTCAACCATAATATCTCCATTAGATAAAGTTGAGGTTTGGTCTATATTAAGAACCCTCCCAGGTATAAGTTGTGCTGAGGATGGGTTATTAGGACGTGGATTATTAGGAGTATTTCCAAAAGCCATAATTATTTAGTTTGGAGTTTTTCCATTTCTTCAAGTAATTGAGCCTTTTCCTCATCACTGATACCTAAACCACCATCTTCATTAGTAGAATTTAAAGCACGTTGTACTAACGTAGCCATTTTAATCAGTGCGTCGTCATTTTTAACACCAATCTCCATATATTCTTTAATGAGGGGTACAATAAGTGTAGCATCACCAATATCAGAAACCATCGGTTTTAATTCGGATATAAGCGCGGTTACTTGTGCTTCGCGGCGCTTTTGGTTATTATAGATTTCCTCAAGTAAATCCGAGAATTTCTTATTACCAAATACTGTTTTTTCGAATTGTTGACTCATATTTATAGTGTTTATTCATGTATAAATATAACCTTATTCGAATTCTACATATCCGTTTTCGAGATAGAAAATATAATTATCCTTAAATATAGCATATAGCTGATTTGCTATTTTAGTAATTTTAGGGGTTTTAACATCTACCATTTCACGAATGTAGATATAAAGTGCTTTTTTATTAAAAACATCTATATTTTCTCTTTTACGAAATAATTCTAAGATAGCATCTGCTATTTCAGCATCTTTTTTCTTAGGAAATAATTCAAATATATTTTCAGTACAATATTCTACAAATTTATCTATGTATTTTGATAATGGATCTTTACTAGAATCTGGGTCATCCATGCTATAGGTATGAGTATCATCTTTAAATAATTCATCCACTGGAGCCTTATGTACACGTTTTTTATAATTCTTTTGATTCTGGAGAATAAGGTAGCGTTTGGCAATAGTTCCAAAATAGGAATATGCTTTAGCCCCTCTTGTGGGATCAAATAAGTGAATTTTAGATAATAAAAAACAGATTACTTCATGTTGTAAATGTTCAATCTCATCTACCTCAGTATAATAAAATTTAAAAGTATGGATGATATTTTCCGTTAATTTAAAAAACGGATAATGAATTTTATTTTGGTATATTTTACTTTTGACATCGGTATCAGAAGTGCCATTGTATAATACAATAGCATCTTCTGTTTCTTGGGTAAAGTAGTTTTTACTCTTAGGTCTTCGGGTTTTCTTTATAGCCATAGGGTTATCAAAGCTTCTTAAGCTGGAAGTCGTTTAAGATATCTTGTAACCCTTTTATTTGTTGAAAGAAAAAACCTACCTCATCATCTGATTCAAATGTACCACGTGAATCAATTTGTTTGAGTTTTTCGTCTGAAACCTCTATTACTCGCGATAATTTATCTAGGTAATCTAGATAACCTGCGAGGATATCTTCTTGTTTTTCAAATTTACGGAGAAGATTATATGTAGTATACCCTAGGGCAAGTACTAAAACTGATAAGATAATAATAGCAATAATCATAAGTTATCTAATAAATTTTTTAAACCTTCACTTTTAATTGAACCAAGTGCTTTTTGTTGCTTGGTAGCGCCTTTCGGCTTGTCTGTTAAGGTAAAATTCTTATCTTGCCCCTCCACGTTACCTTTTAACTTAGGTAACCATTCTCTCTCAAATTCAATACGTGCAGCCATTAAATCAGCCTGGTGTAATATAAATGGTAGCGAAGTACGTGGTTTTTGTTCGGGCATATACGCTTTTAAATATTTCTCATTGGCTACGTCGTATAAACCATCATGCGTTTGTATCGCGAGCATTTCGTTGAAAGTATATATTACACCATGTGATTGGAGCATAAATAAACCACGATCTGGAACAGATGAAAATGGAACTTTAGTGTTAAATTTATAATCCTCACCTAATTTTTCACGTCTCCACTTATCATCCTGGGGGATGTATGATTCATGATTCTCATCTCCCATCTTCCCTAGGTCATGGTTAATAGCAGAAAAAACAAGTTCTTCAGTAGTGAAGGTAGACATATCACATCCTTCTTCTTCCCACAATTTAGCTTGTTTTAAAGCACAACGTACAACACGATTTACATGCTCAACATACCCTCCAGGAAAGGAGTTATGGTATTCTTTTTTGTGAGCTGCGGGCATCAACATAACACGTTCTTGATATTGATTATAAAAATCAATAAGTGCTTGTTTACGATCTCCCGTGATGTGGGTTTCAATATTAGAGATAAATGTATCCCAATTACCTTGAATTTGTTCTGCTGTTAATTTCATAACTTTTATTTTATATTAACGTCCGTAAGCGTCTTTACCTTCTCTTTCAATCATTGTAGCCATATCTGCTAACTGTTCATGAATATCATCTAGTAATTTATCAAGATCTTGAACAGTAGTACCTTGACGAGTTGCCATTACACGGATTGTTTTAAGTTTTCCATCAATACGGGCTAACTTTTGTTTGAATAAATCTCTGTTTCTCATTTTATTTTATTTAAATTACGTCTCGGGAGACGTCGCGAAACGTCACATTCCCCTCTCTCTCTCCCTCTTTCCTTTCCTCTGTATCTCAAATATACTAAAAAGAATTTAGGGGATCACGTTTAATTTTAGAAAATCTTGAACTTTTTTGATATGAGCACATTTTTCATATGCTTCTC
>Ga0208303_1000398_pt1 | contig 17925 bp, 31 predicted proteins | sample CB_VirMetaG_2_FD_184537 | JGI IMG/M metagenome (GOLD analysis project Ga0208303, IMG submission 184537) | Freshwater to marine saline gradient viral communities from Chesapeake Bay - CB_1504_2 Viral MetaG (SPAdes) (version 4) | ecosystem: Environmental > Aquatic > Marine > Coastal | place: USA... | reverse complement strand
TTCAACAGGCTCTGTCTGGTGCAGCAAGTAACCACGAGTGTGCTTCTTGAAGTCGGGCTGTGCTTCATCTTTAGCCAGTTCGTGATATACCCACACAGGCGGCAAGATACCGCCCTGTACCGCACACGCCATCCAGTTCGGGTCAGGCACAAGTATCTTGGCGCACTCATCAACGCTGTCCTCATAGACTACACGATAGTCAGACTGCACACCCTCTAGATTTTCCTTTGCCCAGCATAGGCGGTCAAACAGGTGTGTGCCTTTGAATGATGGTGTGTTCATTAGGCAAGGTCTCCTAGTATTGAACTACAGGCATCGTTACCGGGGTCTGCTAAAGCTGTTTCCCAAAATCCAACATTGTTTTGACTGGTTGTTCTGGTTGCGGATAAATTACCTACATAATTCATTGATAGGTATGTTGCGTAGTTGTTCGTGCTATTTATATAAGATGCAGAGGAATTAGACGCATAGTTAGCATTGCCCATACTTGATGTTAGGTTGTAAGAAAAAATCCCTGTACCATCGTCCACCAATGATGATGTATTACTGCTATCACGCACTGTTGTTCCATCACCGGAAAAAGTTACCCACGCCTTCGCACTACCCTCGACAACATAGTTCGTGGCGATTGACCCAGCGGTGCTGTGTTCCAGCGTATCTGCTATAATTTTTCCAGCCATTATGCGAGACTCCCATGTGCCGTACAACAGTGCCAGTTATCCTGAAATCCTGTGTAACTATAGCAGGTTAAAAGACCCAAACCGCTTGTTGATAAAGTGTGCGCTGTTGCCCATCTAGCGTTAGTGTAAGTCCCACTTGGGTCAGGCATATAGTGTGCGCCAGTTGGCACAATGTATTCGTTTGTTGCCATATTGTTGGTGAAACTTGGTTTTGTTGAACCTGTTCCGTGGTCTACTGTGCTTGATACGTTTAGGTTCTCTGAACTTGCAGTATTCAATCCATAGTGACCGCCTTGTTGGTCAAAGGCATAAACTACTTTTGCCAACCCCTGTTCTAGAGACTGCGTAGCAGTAGCACCAACAGTCACGTTGACTGTCTTGGCAGTGGTTTTGCCTGTGAGTGTGTCTACTTTGATCTCACTCATGCTAGGTCTCCGTGAATTGCATTGCCGCCATAAGGAGTGTCAGCATCCCCAGTACTTCCGGTGTTGATGTAACTTAATTGGTATTGTGTTGTGGTTATTGCCGTAGAACCATCTGACGTATCAACGCCCCCGCTTGAACCAGTGTTTGAAACTGTGGACTGCATCCTTAAAGCAAGGGTTGCCAGATAGGTATTGTTAGCAAACGCATTGCTGACCGTAACTTGAGTTCTACCCGCTGCTATATCTGAAATTGAACTGACGTTTAGGCTATCCCGCACTGCTTGTGTGCCAGTTTGATTTATGTTCACCCAAGCCTTCGCCGCACTCTGCTTCGTCAGCGTAACCGGACTTGTGCCATCGCTGGCAGTGATTGTGTCTGTGCGTAATTCACTCATGCTATCACCAGATTACCGCCGGTTGTTACCGTCAGCGTTACCCCTGTTGCGATTGTCAAAGGCCCCGCACAAAGAGCGTTGTCTGTCGCGGCGATTGTGGTATTGGTGTTCAACTCTTGCTCATGAACACGAAAAATGTCTTTCTTGCCGTTGGTTGTGTCTCCAGTGTCACCGTTGTCGCCTTGAAAGTAACCAGCGCCCAAGTTAAGACCGGAGGCAAACATAGCCTGTGTAATCGTTCCCGCGCCCGGAACAGCAGTTTGCTGCGCCTTACCCTGAAACACCACATAGAAATCGTCTGCCGCGATGATAGCGCCTGTCATTGTCAAGCTGGTGCCAGTGGTTGTATATGCCACACCCGGTTCTTGACGCACGTTATTAACAAACACCTCGATGTCCTGCGGGCTACCAACAGAGTAGTCGAGTGTGAAGTTCGTTCCTGTGCCGCCAGTAAGATCTTGCTTATTGATGGTAGAGAAGGCGGTGTAAAGCGGATTACCTTGGTATGCCATCTATACCCCCTATGTGATGTCTAGGTGACTCATCACCACATCAGCCGATGTAGCCGTGTCAGAGACAACTTTCAAGATGTCGCCCGGCTCCATAACAACCTTCTGGTCACCACCAACCACTACTAAAGACGAACCAACCGGAATCGGCGCTGCCTTGATTAAGTACACGCTATCTTCCGCGCCGCTTGTTCTGGCGCTTGCATCCAGAATAACGTCAATCAAAATCTGCGAAGTGACTATGTTAGAAACACTCAAGCCAATGATTGTTGTCTCTGTAGCAGCGGGACAGGTAAATATGCTGGCTGGGCTTGTCCCCACCCCAGTATCTGTTTCTGATAAAAATGAGTTTGCCATCTTCCTATCCTAACGCAATCGCAAAAGCCAAAGCCTGCGGGTCTTGTTCAACTAGATTAACCGGATTGTCAGACGCATCAGCATAGATCATCTTCTCTGCGGGCATTGTACAAAAGATAGTACGAGTACCTGCTGTCCAGTTTATCTTCTCGTCACCAAACGTCAGCGGCGTGTCATCCGCTAACGTAACAGCCACGCTCAAATCAATGTCTGTCTGACTGGTGACAGTGGCGATTGTAACCACGCCAGTAATGCCAGCGCCACGCACTCGCTGTCCTACTGTTAGTGTGCCGCCAACCACATTGTCCACAATCACGTTTGTGTCATTAGTCACCGCCCCATTCACATCAGATGTAATCTTGGTGCTTGTGCTTTCAAAGATCACATCCCGTGACAGTGTTGTGCCTGTTGCTGTGTATGTGCCAATGCCGACTTCAAAGTCCGTGCCATCCGTACAGGAGTAGTAAGTGGTGTTTCCATCACCTACCTCGGCAAAAGATTCAAACCCACTAAAGGCACCGGCAAGAGTTAACGTGCCAGTGCCTGTTGTGGTGGTCGTTTCTTTAACACGGTCTTTGATTACAAGAGCCATATTACTTCAACTCGATGCTCAAGTTACCACTATTGATTCGGAAGATATCCCCCGTTGCAATTGTCTTGCTTACATCAAGCTCACCGACAAACAGTTTGTCTGTGCCATCGAAAGTCAGAACAGCGTCATCCGCTAGTGTGACCGCTGTGTCCAGATCAATGTTTGTTTGTGAGGTTACTGTCTGAACCCGAACAATGCCACTAGGTGATCCTGAAATACCGGTTCCAGTTACAATGTCGCCAACAGCAATTGTGCCTACGTTGCCATCCAAAACCACAGTTTTTGATGCGGTTGTCGCTCCGTTGACATTGGCTGTAGCAATATCACCATCAGCCACAAAAGCGTGAGTAACAGTGTATGTAACCGCTGTACCGGCTGCTGCTGGAAACTCGATGTTGTTGTCGTTAATCACCTGTTGCTGATCACAAACAATAGACTCTGCATCAAAGGTCACTGCTACATCGTCAGAGATTGTGACGGCTGTATCCAGAACCACTGTAGCTGTACCGGCGATTGCGCCGACCTGTGAAGTGATAGATGCTACATGAACCGGGCCAGTAATACCTGTGCCGCGAATACGAGCGCCAACTACCAAGGTGCCGAACACGTTGTCCATTATCACTGTGGTAGAAGCAGAAACCGCACCGTTTACGTCAGCCGTAACGTGGTTAACCGCTGTTGTGCTTGATGTTCCGCGTGTACAACCTGTCAGGGTATTTGTGCCGTCAAAGTTGAGCAGTGTGTCATCGGCCAGCGTAACTGCTGTGTCCAGAACAATTGCTTGCTGTGAGGTGACTGTCAGAACTTTTACTGTGCCTGTAATACCAGTACCTGTGACGATCATGCCAACAGTGATTGTTCCGTTGTTTCCATCCAGAACCACGTTGGCTGAAGCACTGACTGCTCCGTCAACATCCGCGTTAGCTGTGCCATCTTTGCCTGTGTAGGTGATGGTCTCGTCATCAATCACGATAGTGCCTGATGTCGGGAACGCCTCTGCGTCTGTGATCTGGACTTCAGTGTCTGTTGTTCCAATACCACGAGCCAGTGTAGAAGTTGACTGTTTCCAGTCCGCTGCTAAAACGCGCTTGCGTGTGTAATTTGCGTCTTCAGTATCGACCTTAACTTCTGTTACGGTTCCGGTCTCCACATCAGTGATAGCGGTAGCTAGGCCGACATAAAGATCATTGCCCGGCGAAGCAAAGGAGAGCGAGTCGTTTTTGAACAGATAGTCAAGAATCCGTCTCTCCAGATAGGTGGTTGCTGCGTTTGATGTTGCCATCGTTCTTTACTCCTGTTTATGTGCGTGGCCTATCAGGTAGACCTCTCCTGTAGGCATCGCTATTCTCTCTAGCTTCAGCCAAATCTTTTAGTCTCTGTATTTCCTGTACAAACCTCTGCTCATATAACTGCATCATATCAGCTTCGCCTTTCATGTAAGTATACGCTTCAACAAGCGAACCGTAAAGAAGGGCATTCGGAGCATTCTCGCTCAACCATGTTGTGCCAGAAGATGTTCCAGCCGTGATGCTTGCAGGGCGATAGTAATAGTGAAGCTCAACGTCATAAGCTTGATCAGGCGTAGGCCCCAAAATAAAATTGTTTACGTCAAAAATCGAATAATATTTGGGAGGGCCGTTTGTTCCTACACTAACAGAGTATTCTTGCAAATAATTGACATCCTTAATTAAAAGAAAGTCTTTGTAATTTGTTGTCGTGATCTGTAGTGAAAATGGAGCTAAATAGTCAGTCGGCACACTAAGATAAGGATCACCAACAGTTAGTGTCGATGTTGCATTCTTGCGAAAAAGCTCCAAATCAACAACAGTGAAAATACGGTCTTCTGCACCACGAATAAACACTGGTAGGTTGTTTACAAAAGATGTTTCAGAATTTTCAGTAAAATCCTGAATAGCTGTCTGCAATTGTGCGTATGTAAAGCTCATTTAATTCACCAATGTAACAGGGCCGGAAGAAGCCAGACCGCCTCCGCCTCTCTTGTTTCCTTCTGTGGCTGTACCAGAATTAGCCGTAAATGTATATCTGTTGCTGTCCAATACAGTAATTGAATATCCTGAAGCGAATTGAATTGCCGCAGAGGAAAGGCCATCAAAAGGCTCTACACCACGAAATCTAACAATGTCGCCTGTTGTTCTGTTATGAGATGGCTCATTAACAGTAATGACATTGCTGCCAACAGAGCCTGTTAAAAATGCGTTCAAGCCCAAAAGATGCTCCACTTCTGGGGCGTTTCTGCTATCTGGCCTTGGGTCTCTTAGCGCCTCCGCATCAGGCGGATGCCTTGTGACCTCTAACTGTGGATGCTTTTGCTCCCACTCATCCTTGCCCACGAGGAGGCCATTCCACTCTTTTCGCATATCGCGCAAACGGTAACGGAAGCCAGATCTATCTGATATTCCGTAAGCGTCTTTACCAGAAGCGAACCTCGCCATAGTTAAATCCTGTAATACTGGAGGTTAGGGGTTACATTAAACGAAGCTCTATCTCTATCCTCAGACTGCGCTCTATCGAACTCTTCATCATAAATAGCTTTTAGCACCTGAATACGATCAGGGGCTTTTTTAATTGCCAGATAGTAAGCAAGACCGGCAGCTAGACATGGGTAGAACCTAAATGGCAGCGCAACAGTATTGTCATAGTCATCAGCATCGTCTATGCGTGTCAAGCAATCATACAAGATAATGTCAGTGCTATTCTCTGGAACCGGCCATAGCTTGAACTCTGGCGTGATTTGACGATCAATAAAGTATTGCGTTGGGCGACCTTCAGTGGATTTGGAAGGAATAGAAATATACTGATCTCGACTAATCTTATCCAAAGAATAGTCTGTACCACTGCGGCGAATAACAGCCGACAAAACGTCAATTACATCTCTGTTTAAAGCATAGCTTCCTGTGCCTTGCACCATAGGCAGGGTACGCTGCTCAATTGTCCACTGGTTTAGCCCACGATTAGCCCAGTCAGCAAACATGAGGTTGAGTGAACGCTTGGCTGTTTTCAGATCATATCCAGTGCGAACCTCGATACCACAACGCTCAAAGGCTTCCTCGATGTAATCACTTACATCAAGCTCAAAGTTTGTTGAACCAGATACGGCCATTTATTTCTTCCTTTTCAAAGGTTTGACACGCCTTGGCTTACCTGCTGGTTGTCCTAAACGCTTCTTCTGCGATATTCTACTACGTTTTTCGGCAGTTGTCATTTCCCTTGCGGTTTTAGGGGTCTTAGAAGACACGCGCTTGGAGGGGCGGCAATATGGAGTACCCCGTTTTTCTCCCTTGCTACGCCCACACGCTTTGCCCGTGCGAACATCTTTCCAGTCCTCTTTGAACCATCTCTTGAGAGCGGCTCCTTTTTTAGTCTTTCGTACTGCCATATTTCACCCATGCCTACAAAACAACTGCAAATAAATAAACAAACAAACCTATAGACATAATACCAACGCCAGCGACAAGAGCAATTTGCTTCATCATTTCTTCAAATTCTTTTGCCTCTTGTATCTTTCTCCTGCGCTCCGCAGCCGCCGCTTCTTTAGCTTCTTGTATTCGTTTAGCTCTTTCAGCAACGATTCCCTTCCACGTTCCGGGGCCAAACCTCATATCAACCAAAGTAGCTACTTCTTGTAGCTTTTCCGCCGCAATCTTGGCGTCTATCATTTCCTTTGCAACAGTATCTACACCAAACTGATCGCCTATGCCTCCGCCTGCTTTCCTGTTTCTAGCCTGTTGCGCCTCTTTCTCTCCACGAAACAAATCATCAATTTGACCAGCTATCTGGCTTATGTCTTGTACCGTGCTAATATTACTTTTTATAAATTCTACGGATTTTTGAACGAGTGCAATCCCCGTCAGAACTTCGGCTATCATTCTACCGCCGTTTGGTAGCCCTGCCCTTGCTGCCTCCTTTCTTTGATTTTGTTCCCCAGCTTTTGGCTCCCACCTTGCGACATTTTGCTAATGCACCAGACGCATAAGCGGAAGGCCAGACTTTGTATCTAGCCTTTACCTTGCTATAACAGGCGTCTTTTTTAGCGCCTGACTTAGAGACTTGCTTTGCCATTTGTGACCTTCCTGTTGCCATTACGTCACCAGAAACACAACCAATCCGCCAACAATTGCGAATAGCTGTGCGAATACAACCATAAGTATCATCCATAACTTACGGTCAAGCTCGTTGATTTGACCTTTCATGTTGGTCAAATGCTCGTTCTCAATAGTGTCTAATCGAGTAAAGACAACCTTAATGTCGCCCTGCATTTCAGAGATAAACTTCCATTGTCTGATTTCCTGATCTGTTTCCTGCATTAGCACTTCCATCTTCTTCTGGCCTGACGCAAACGGCTATTTGGATCTTTTGCCGCCTTTGGAAACTTTTTCATCTGACCGGCGCTACGAGCGCAAAAGGACTTGCGCCGCTTTGCATCCTTGCTACCTTTTTTGACCTTCCCTGTCACAGCAGTTTTTAGCTTGCTGCCGGGGTTCTTGCGGCGGTATGCGGCAACACCTTTTGCCGTCATTCCAGCGCCTGATTTGGTCTTACGGTAATTACCACCTTTACCAGTGGTTTTTCGTATCGGGTTCTCTTTTTTTCGAGGCATTAAATCCACTCCTCGTTTTTAATATAGGTTATGTCCAAAGTAGCAGATGCGGTAATTGAGCCGCCAGCAGAGTCTGCCGCTGCACGAACTTCAATGTCCGTACACTCGTGGAAAGGGATAGGGTTCCAGTAAGAAATAGCCGTACTATTATTAGCCAACAAAACTCTATCTTTTGCATTAAAGACGCCACCCTTTGGTCTGGCAAGCAAAGTAAAAATAGCAAACTTCCCAGCAGAAGAAGATGCAGACACATCTTTTTGATGAAGGTAAGCCGTGTATCCAAGCGGAACTGTCCAAATACACATTAGAGTCTGATTATCACCAATCGACACTGTTGCATATTTGTTTACGGGTACTCCGCCCGCAGGCGTTGCCTCAGTTCCTACATATAATACGCCAGCGTTAGCGCCTCCCGAACCTGCCGTGTTTACAGCTATGCGGTTTACTCTATACCAATTCAAGGCACCATTAAGCTGAACGCCTACTTGTCCATTTAAAGCAACGGTTACGCTTATTGAATTAAAGTCAGCGTCCAAACCAGAAACGGTTACAGTTCTTGCTCCTGTGCCTGCCGCAGTGTCGTCAGTTGAACTGCTTGATATATACATCGTAGAAGCTGTGGTTGGATAAACATACAAACCACCTTGCGACCAGATAGTTTCAACTACTGTTGAAATATCAGGGTTGTAGCCAAACTTATGAATAAAGTCGTGTCCCGGAATTTGATTCCGAGACACCTGTAGCTCAAATGGCTCAGATGTTCCAATTTGTGTGATGGAACGGAAGTTAGCCATTCAAACCTCTATGACAAGAAAATTGTCAGTTGATTTGACGCTCCAGTAAACGCAGAGATATACGCGCCCTCTGTAGCAAGAATGCCATCATCTGGAATGTTTAGATGATGGATACCTGTTGGGAAGGTTTGTGTAATCAATGTTTCACCAGACGCGCTACCGTTTTTAACTGTAAAAGAACCGGCTGCTGCCGCGTAAATTACAATTTGACGGATACGAGAACGAGCAGGGCCGACTACAGCGGCTGCTGTGCCTTGTACCCAATTGTAGGCTTTTACTGGGCCTGCCATTGAAGCCTCCTATTAAGCTGCTGCTACTGCACCAGTGTCTACACGAATCCAGTTAGTTCCGTCAGAAAACACAAGGTTGCCGGTTCCAGCGCCAACGCCTTCAGCCGCTTTACGGCAGTCTGGTGAAAACGCAATCGCGCCCTTGTTTGCGGCAGATGCAGTAGGAAGCGCTCCGACATCTAAGATGCCTAAAGTGATAAGGCTGTAGTCAACATTGCCTGATGCGTTGTTGATTTGAAACCCACGTTGCGAAACAACGGGGCCGGTAAAGGTGGTAGTAGCCATGTGGAACTCCTGTCGTGGCTAGTGTCAGCCGCCCAATGCGGCTGTCAGGGATAACTTACTATACAACAAAAAAGGGCGGCTGAATAGCCGCCCCTTTCCGTATAATTGTTCGCTTATGCGCCCGGTGAACCGAACACAGCGCGTGGGTCGCTATAGCCGAAGCTGTAACGCTCACGAGCCTTAAACCGCATGTTGCCTGAATCGAAATCAGCCTCCATGTTGGTTGAAAGCGGGGTACGCTCAAAGTGCTTGAAGCCGTTTGGAGCGTCAGTCTTGATGAAGAACGCATCAGGGTCTGTCAGGAAGTGGTTAATTGTGTAACCCTCTGGCAGCATACCCATGTTGCGGATCGCGTTCACATCGTTGTCGGCTGTGCCAACGCGGAGTGTGGACTCAAGAAGACGATCAGCTACGAACTGAAGCTGTGGTGGAACAATCAGTTTCATGCCACGAAGAGCAATGATCATGTTCCGCTCATCAACGAATGTTGAGATGTCAATCAAGGCATTCTCAAGTGAGGTCTCGTTGAGGTCAGCAGCTACTGATGGCTCGTTGCGGAATGTGCCACCACCAGCAAGTGGGTGGTCAGTTGCACAAAGCTCTTTGCCGTCACCACCAGAGAAGGTGGCATTGAAGGCATTGTTAAGAGTTGCAGCGGCCTTAACCTGCTTGGTGTGAGCCATTGAACGTGCGAGTGCGCGTGTGTAACGTGCGCCCAGACGGTCATACAGGTTGTCTTCCATTGCTTCTTCAGTCAACGCAAACGCAAGAGCGATTGTCTCATGCGTATAACGTGCTGTGTAAGCCTCTGAGGCGTTGTCAAAATTGACGCCAGCGCCTTCAGCTTTGGTTTGTGCATTTCCAAAACCAACGAGCATCACCTCTTCTTCAAATGCACGATCTGAAGATTCGGTGTCGTAGATTTCAGCATGCTCGGCTTCATAACGATCATATTCGATTCCGAATAGAGCGTTTAGGCCGGGTTCTAGCTCTTTCGCTAGTTGTGCGCGAGAAATAGCCATTATTCAGCCTCCTTATGCCAAGCCAAGTGTGCCACCTGAGAACAGGTGATTGTTGATCATGACGATGACATTTGTGTTGGCTGATGCTACATCGCTGTTCTCTGGATCTGTGGAGATATCAATCGCCTTCAGAGGAAGAGTTGCGGTGGTTGCGCCAGTTGAAACAGCCATTTCCATCCGTGAGATGCCAGAAGCATCATCACCAACAGGTGACTGGTCTACAATGTCAAAGTTACCAAACAGGTCTGCTACTGGCATTGCAGCGTTAGCCTGAATCTCATAGACAGCGTAAGGTGCGTCAATTACTGATGCTTCAGCATCTGATGCAACTGTACCAGCAGTCCATTTGTTTGCCCAGCGGGGTTTACCGTCTGAGTCGGTGTAAGAAACTCCGTTGAAAACACCGAGAATAAGGCCAGAGCCGCCAGCAGCAACACGTTCAATGCCACCACCAGTAACAACCGCTACGAGGTCGCCTTGGTAGATGGTAGTGTTGTAGCCAGATGCAATCCGGTACTTATTCTGCATGTTTTGCAGATCGGAGCCGTTGCCTGAACGCGAAAGGCGCAGGCCAAAAGAAGCGTCTTTGTTCGCCATCTTTCTTTCTCCTAGTTGTCAGCTACTCCCTTCGGCCCACCAAAGGACACCGAGGAGCTACGTTGAGGTTTAAGCTTTGGCATCGCTGCATTGGACTCTCTCATCCAATCACGATCCACTGCTTCCATTTGATTTTGCGTAGTGTTCTGATAATGAGCATTACGCTGATCCGCGATTTCTTCAGGGATTCTAGCAAGAACCAGACCCCCAACGCCAATCACGCCAGCATTTTTACCCTCATCAACGACAGGGGCATCAAAGTCAGGGTAGTCTTCTGCCCTAACAAGTTCCCAACCTTCACGGCGGCGCTTATGAACATTATTACGATCATCGTATTCCATGACTGATTCACGAATCCAACGATGTTTGTAACCAACAGGTGCCTCTGGTGCTTCAAGGGCTGAAGGCGGACGCCAATCTGCAACTCTCGCTTGTTTTTCACGGGTCTGCGAATCCCGGTTTGTGCGATCAGACATTACGCTTTCTTCCTTTCAAGTTTAGCGACCTCTTGAGCATACCGTTCTAGAGGGATTTTCATTTTGTTGGCAAAAGCCACTTGTCCCGGCGTTAATTCCACCGTCTTTTTCCGCCCACTTTTGGTAGCTGACCGTCCATTGGACGCAGGAGTAACGGCTTGGGCGTTTTGCCGTTTATCCTGAAACTTGTGTGGAAACTCCTTGCGCATGCGCCGGTCAATTTCCTGATAATATTCATCACTATTTGGATCAAAGCCTTCATTGATCACAATATGCTCGTGAATGGCCTCTGCGCCTTTTGTCATAACCATATCGTAATTAGGGCTTTTGTCCCCAAACCACGGATTCTTATCAAGCCAATTTAAAAGCTTTCTGTCTGGCTGACGGCGAGGTTGAGCTTGTTGCTGCTGAACTTGCTGTTGCTCAACAGCCGCAGCTTCACCGGCTCGTTCTGAGCGAGATTTTTGAATGCGTAACCGCTCTTTTTCAATGGCAAGACCAGAAATAACCTCTTGTGCTTGAGCCATTTTTTCCATGTCGCCGTTGTCATATGCTTCTTGAAGCATTCTTTTAGCAGCGGCGGCTTGGCTTTCAATACGCGATCCATATTCGTTTATGTAGCCCTTATCCAAATCGGAAAGACGCTTCTTCATCTCTTCGTTCTGTTGCTGGACTTGCTGGGCGTAAGTATAGGCTGCTTCCGCTTCTTCAATAGCCTGCTTACGCTTTGCTGTTAATTGATTGATACGTTTCTTGACGTTTTCACTGTAATTTTCTAAATCGTCAGAATCTGCGCCATTTTCATCTTCCCGTACAATTGTTCGGGTTTCTTCTTTTCCAGAAGACGCAGAAACGTCATCATCAACGACAACAGCGCTGTTGTCATCGTCAAAATCAAAAGATACAGTTTCCTGCTCTTCTGCAATAGCTTCTTGATTTTCATTCATGTTCATAGCTCCCACTATACATAAGAAATGTCGGCTGGGTCAAGTATTGTTGCGATAATGTTGTCATCATTGATAAGTCTTACTTCCAAATTATCAACTTTAAAACGATTACCGGCATATCTTCCCATTAATACCCAAGACTTCTCACGACACCAAGGCCCAGAAGGAAACTTACTAGCATCCATATATGCGTCTGGCCCAACTTTAATCACATAAGCTGCAACAGTCGCAAAGCTTTCACGCTCACGAACTGAGTCAGGAATAATGATTCCCCCAGCAGACTTCTGCTTCATGTAGTAAGGAATTACCAGCAAACGGTAGCCAACAGGCTGTGGCAGGCGTTCAATGGCGGAAAGATCCATCTGTGACGGGTCTTCTGTGTTCTTTTGATTTGGGTCTTCTGTCTTTTCAAAACCCTTTGATATTGCTGCCGGTACAGGACTCGATGCACCGCTCGTTGTTGCCATCCTCTCAGGGACGAATAGTTTTTTAGCCATCTTCTAGCTCTATGCCTTTCATCGCGGATTTTATCAAATCTTCAGAGTAGGTCATTCCGCGTATTTGCCCCACTATGAACCGGTAGTCGTTCCAGTCGCCTACCGAACCATCCGCCAATCGCTGAGTTAAGTCACCCTTGCGCTGGCGTATGTCCTTCAACATATACTCCGCTAATTGTATAGCGTCCATTTACTTCTTCCCAAAAAACTTACTTGCTGCCCGTGTGCCAAAGCTGGCACTAACGATAATCCCCAAAGTGTAACGATAATACTCCGGCATTGCGTCTAACGCAGAAAACCCATCAGTTACAATCTGTCTACCCCACTCTCCGCAGAAGGCTAAAATAAGCGGCACCGAAAATAAAATTGTAAGCCACTCGTCTTTCCAACTTGATGCAGAAGCATCGGCCATTTTGAGATCCCAGTCAATCTCTCCAGTGGCTTTTTTCTCCATAATTACAGCTTCAGCCTTCGCCTTAGCTACTTTCGCGCCAGTCTCTGCTTTTTTTGTTTCGACTTTGCCTTCTAGCCATGTTCCAGCGAGATTAGCAATAGGCCCTATCAGTGCTTGGATCATTTCAGCCTCGTTCTCTGTTCTTCTCTGCTTGCTCTTTTGTTGTTCGGTTGTGCATATCCCACATAATCATCACACTGAAAGCTTTCCCTTTGGCAAGGCATCACAACGCCACCAAATAGGCTTGTAACCCTTCATGTGTATGTGAACAGCTCTACCCATTTCTAAAGCCCTTTCCTCACAGCGCTCATAAGTAACATATGGCCCTCTTTGATCTTCAAGTAAATAACACTCGTCTGGACTAAAAACCATACAAGCCAAAACAAGTGCCTTAAACATCACTTTTTACTCATCCAAGCACTCATGCCCATATACGCACCAACAATTCCAGCGCCACTCAAGTAAAACAAATTACTGATGTCGCCCAGCGCCTTAACACGATCAATATCAACAAAGAACATCGCTAAAGTAAATGCACCCATAGCAATCAGGGTGTAAGTTGCCATTCTTCGCTGCGCCTTTAGCTTCCTAATCTCGGCTTCAGCTTTCATAATTTCTTCAGCTTGCGCTAACTCCTCGTCAGTTACTACGCCATCTCCATCAATGTCGTATTTGTCGTATTCACTCTTTGTTTGGAATTTTTTCGGCAAGGTCATAAACCTTCTCGCTACAAAAGTCGAAAACGTCTGACACGCATGACAGCACCCACCCCACGAGGGACAGCGCCGCCTTCGCGCATTTTAAACCCATATTGACCAGTTTTGTGATCATAAGTGTATCCTTTCTTACCGGCCTTAATAGCCTCTTTGATTATATCCTGTTGTTCCTTGCTCAGACCAAGCATTAGATCTTTTAGCGGCGGTGTTTCTTTCTTACCAGACATTAAAAGACTCCTTGAAACCGCTGCGGCCTAGCGATACTGGAAAAACGACTAATTACTTTTTTTGGACTTCTTTTTAAAGAAGCCTTTTGAAGCTGCTGGCTTTGCCTTGACTGGGCCGCTGTCGATGATGACGGGCTGTTCGATGACCTTGGCCTCGACAGGCTTTGGCGCGACAATGACTGGGGCCTCTTGCTTGTTACGGGCATTTCTACGCTCCACTTTTTTAGCCTTTTCTACCTCGGCTACTTTTCGGTTAATTGAACTGGCGCTCATTGCATTTTACTCCGTAGGTTTGCCGCAGCGATCTCACGCTGGGTCTGAATACGTTCTTCGGCAACACGAACCTTGTCCGAGTTTGCCTCTTCTTGAAGATCAATCCTCTGCTGGTTCAAGAGAATGTCATTACGCTCCTTCTCTCTTTCCAGATTTTGCTTTTCTTCAAACTGCCGCGCTTTTTCTTGTATTTCTGCGCCGCGAAGAGATAGCTCCTGCTGTCTGATTGCTACCAACGGATCAGATTGGTCAGCAGGAGCAACTGCTTGTGCATATTGTTCAGTTAACTCGCCCGCCAATTCGGCTGCGCGGCTTTCAACTTCTGCCTGAACTTGCTGCATCATCTGTGGATTCTGTTGCATCATCATCTGAGCCTCTGGTGTTAGCTCGGACATAACTTCTTGCTGTGCCTGCGCCTCTGCCATCATACCAATATGCTCAGAGATGTGACCCTGAAGCGTCATGATGATATTCGCGTTAGCCTGCGCCGCAGGGGTCGAAAGCATAGCCAAGTGAGCCTCAATATGGGCTGGATGATTTTGCTGTGGGAACGCCTGCAAACGCTGGTTGCGTAAAGCCTCCTGATTTTCCTTTGCAGGGTTCATTGGCTGCGGCTGTGGTGGCGCTGGCAAGATCGTGTCAATGTTTGTAACCCCAAGAGCCTCATACATCTTGCGGTAAGCCTGATATAAGCCTTGCGGCCCACCATGAATATCTGGATTAGACTGCACAAGCTGCAATTGTGTCTGTGCCAAAGCGATACGCTGTGACATGGAGAAGATGTTCGGGTCAGACACAGGCAATACGTCAATGCGATCGTCAAAATCAGCCTGTTTTACCTGTGGCGGCGCACCGGGAACCGCATATGGGTATGCAGGTGCCATGTAACGCGCAAACACATTCGCCAAAAGCTTGAATTCTACCTTCTGCGAGTAATGAAGACGCTTATGAATGGCGCTCATCACCTTCGTGCCGCGCTCCATGATAGCCATAGTCGTGCCAACAGGATTTTCACCACTCATTTCGCCAACTTTAGCATCAGCCATAGACGCAAAACGGCGACCAGACTCAATCAATGACCCCAGAAGGCTGTATAGCGTCTGTGAAGGCTCTTTAAATGGCAATGTCATGACTGACTGACGGATATCCATGCCAGCGGCGTCAATATCACGGAATTCACCGGGCTGTAGAGGCTCGTCCTCGTCCCTAATACGCGCACCACGGGCTTTAAAGCCTGCCGGTAGGTTAGACAGCGTTCCAGCGTCAATAAGCTGCCGTAGGATGCTTGTAGAGGCTTGTGACAGCCCTCCAATCATGTGGGTAAGGCCAAAGCCGTAGAAACCCAAGCCGGGAAGGAACTTGTAATGCACAAAATACTGCTTCTGACGCATCAGAGGGTCTTGAGCGTCATAGTTGCGCCGTACAGACAAAACTTCACCGCTAGACTCTACAATTGTCACAATATACGGAAGCTTCAGGCCGCTAGGCTCCCCATCTTCACGCACATCTTCAAAGCCGGGAAGATCAATAGATGTGTGAACTTCGTAAAGCGTCACTTCTTCAGAGCCAGAGCCGGACAAATGTACGCCTTGTGCCTTGTCGATAGACTCCTGAACCTCACTATAGTCATCTGAGTCCATGCTGCCATCAAGATCAATATCACGATAGAAGCCAGAGATCTGAAGCTTCAGAACCTCGTTCTTGTCCATACGAATGACATGAGTGATACGCGGTGATGTAATCAGGTCTGTCGCACCATAAGGAACAACCAGATCTTCAGCATGAACAAACTTGCTAACTGCACGTTGCAGAAGTGGATCAAAGTAAACTTTGCGGAAAGTCGAGCCAATGATCGGTAAATAGAAAAGCATCTGATCTGTTTCAGGATCATACTCTTCCATTTCGTAAGTGATCATGTAATTCATGTAATCTTTGATGCGCTGCGCCTGCTGCGACATCTCAGGTGTATCCATGCCAATAACCTGTGTACGAACAGGGCCACCGGCAGGCAGCATCTCACGATAAGCTTGCGCTTGGAACTGTGTGACAGACTCAGCAAGAAGCGGATGCACAACGCCAGAAGCCCCCTCAAATGGCTGGGTGCGCTCCTCGTAATTCATGCCAAGCAATTCAATGCCGCGCTTGTAAGTATCTTCCCACTGCTGGCGTGACGACATATCGTCTTCAATCTCTCCCACAAGATCAGAAGATATAGACATCAGGTCTGAGTCATCCACAAACTCAGCAAGGTTGGCGTCAAACGGAATATCTTCAGCCGCCATCGGCTCGTCATCCATCAACTCACCAACTATGGCAGAACCGTCTTCCATTTCCATAATGCCGGGTTGGGCTGGAAATTCTATAACATCAATCTCAGCCTGTTCTTGCGGGGCTATCGCATCACCCCCAGAACCCAATCCTTTTTCAACAGCCATTTTTATTCCTTTCCGCCCTCAATAACGACAAGCGTTGGCTTCTGCGCTACAGGCTCTGGAATACCAGCGCCAGATAATCCTTGCTGCTGTGCAATAGCAGCTTCCCTTCTAAGTGAAGCCTTCGCCATATCATCAAGATCATCAGGAATACCTAATGACCTATCTCTGGCTCGTGATTCAGTTGCCATTCTAGCCTGATTTGCTCTAGAACGCAAAGCACGTTGATTTGCAGCCGCTTCTTCACGGCGCTTAACTGCGTTTGCGGCATTGAAACCATAATCATCGTCAAGACGCTTAACCATAGGGTCACGCAAGTAACCAACTTCTATGCCAGTGTTCTTGATCGCACTGTCCATAGCGTCAGCGAATGCCTCGCCCCTGTCCATGCCCTTGTCACGCAAGAAGAAATAATTGTCCTGCATAGCATCAAAAAAACTGTCGGCAGAAACGGCATCATCTTCGCCGTAGAACCTGATTGACTCCATCTCCACATCGTCATAAATGTCCTTGAACGAATCCTCTAAAGCCTCATACTCTAGATTTTCGTCAAGCTGCTTTTTAGCGACAGGTGACTTTAACTTTTCTTTTTGCGCTTCAAGGACCAACGTCTTATTTGACTTGCCTCGTGGGCGAGGCCCAGCCATCGGCGCAAGAGTTGTAGCAGCAATGCCAAGACCATAAACGTCCCTCCCTAATCGCCGCGCCATCCCCTCATCTTCACCAAAGAAACCAGCGATCTTTTCAGCGCCCTTTGCAGCGCCGCGTAACACAGTCTCCCCTGCACGACCCATAAGGTCTAGTGCGTCAATAGGAGCGCCAACAATAGCACGATTAACGGCACCAAGGGGACTAGCGCCGAACATATCCGTTTTGTTGGCAAGAGATTTAAACATCTCTGTACTTGCAGGGGGAGCCGAAAAGGCCCCCATGATTCCTTGATCATCTGCCATTAAAATCCCCGTTGGGTGAAGCTGGGCGCGGCGCAACTGTGAACGTGTGGGAAGCAACACATTGCGATACGGTAGAAGGGCAGACCGTAATTCCAGCGCCCAGCCTCTCTTTCATTACATGATGTCCCTTTGATTCCCATCATCGTCAGGATTCATTTCTGAATCAACGCTGTCACTCACAGGAACGCCAAGCTCCCACAGGTTGCAGACGTTCATCTTGTCACAAGAGAAGTTAAGCTCGGAACAATATCCCATTCCGTCCTTATAGCCAATACCTTCATCCATGCAGGCAATCATTTTCGATCGAATATCAAAATACTCACAAGTACCGCAACGAGAATTTTTGTTTTCCCACGTTCCCGTGGCCGGGCCGTAAGCGTAGTTTT
>Ga0208303_1000397_pt1 | contig 17930 bp, 22 predicted proteins | sample CB_VirMetaG_2_FD_184537 | JGI IMG/M metagenome (GOLD analysis project Ga0208303, IMG submission 184537) | Freshwater to marine saline gradient viral communities from Chesapeake Bay - CB_1504_2 Viral MetaG (SPAdes) (version 4) | ecosystem: Environmental > Aquatic > Marine > Coastal | place: USA... | reverse complement strand
CGCCACCTCTTGTGCTTCGTTCAAAGTGTCCTTTGCTTTCATATTTTTATCACACCCACCAACGTACACTATGCCGATTGAATCTTTGTTGTGACCGCTTGTATGCGCTCCTGACTGCTCAATGGGTCTGCCTTCGTGTACCGAGCCATCCAAGTAGATGACGTAGTGGTAGCCGATGTCTTTCCATCCTCTGTCCTTGACGTGCCACTTGCGGATGGTGTCAACGCTGACGTGACGGCCTTCAGGGGTAGCCGTGCAATGAAGGATGATGCGGTTTAGCTTTCTCATTGGTGAGCTGATTATTTGTAAAAGTGAGCCGATTAGTTCGGAAAATATCCGAATACGTTAACCTGATTTGACAATTTGAGCAAGAATTGATAGACCGACTTAACGACCTTGAGCTGCGTAGGGCTTCTTGTAGTTCTTGCTCGCCTTGTTGCTGCTTGCACTCTTGGAATGCTTGCCTCGCTTTTTGCTCTTGCTGACGTGGCTACTTACCGCCTGCTGCTTTTTCATCTTTGGGGTCTTTTAGAAATAACAAAGCGAATGCTCCAACCATAAAGGTGGATACTTCGGTGAGGGATGCCTTCTCCAAAAACACTAACAAAAAGCAAAGGCTGATAAGAATCAGCCCAAGCAATGTAGTTTTCGGATTACGAAATAAACGCTCAATTAGCATTTTTCTCCTTTAGCCAATCTCTGCGCCACTTCCACAAGGTGTAGGCAAGCGATGCCAAAAGCACCAACAAGCCCAACGCTTGATGAACGTAGCCGACAAGGAGTCCTGCTCCCGTTAACGACCAAGATGTGATAACGCTATCAGCCGACTCCTTTGTCATCTTTGTTGATTGTATTCTCGTAGGCCTGAATCAGTACACGGACTTCATCAAGTTGCATTAAGAGGTTCGCCTCTTGCTGCTTCAATGCCTCCAAGCGTTGTGTCAAATGTTCCATTAGTAGGGGTTTTAATTCCCTGCTAAAATACGATTATTCTCCGTCAGCAGGTACGACTTCCTCAACAACAGGTGCAGGAACCATCGCCCAAGCATCAGAAGCAAGTTGGCGGTAGTAGCCTTCTGCTCCCAATACCTCATCGGCTGCGGGGTCGTTTACCTGAAGCACAGTGCGCCAATAAGATGAGGCGATAACTGCGCCATCTTTGGTTACATCGGTGGTCTTGCGTACTTCAATCGTTCCGTCAAGTTTGACGTTGAAGCCCGAAATGTAGATTACTTCTTCAATCATTTTGTTTAGTTTTATTTTTTATACGAAGTAGGTGATAGAAATAGCCATCTCGCTATTGTTTGCAAAGTCAGCATCGGTAAGTACGCTGAACGCACCTAAATTAGTTGTTTCTCCCAAAGTAACATTTGTAGCCCCTTGATTAGTATAGGCGTTAATCATATCGGCAAAAGTGATATTTCTAATGTTTCCAAAAGTCACAGCAGAAAACAAAGAAAGTCCCGAAGCAACAGTAAAAGGAAGTCCTGTAAGGAATGCCGACCCCGTTGAGCTACCTTTATTAGATAATGCCAAAAGGCCATTTACCGTGACCTGCCGACCAATTTTAGTATAGGTTCCTGTGTTGGTATCATAAACAATACCCGTAGTTCCACCACCAAACGAAAGACCCATAGTCCAAGTCCCCTCCTCGTAGTCATCAAGGGCGTTGACCTGTAAGGTGTCACCATTGAACTTTAAACCATCAGAGTCAATGCGAACACGCTCAACAAGTGAGGTGCTTCCCGATGCTACGGTTTGAAGTGAAAGCCAAGTTGGTGTACTACTTGCGCTCCACGCCTCAGTTGCGAATGCTTGAATAGCCGCACTATCAACGTAAGTTGTACCCGTCCTATAAGCACTATATTGTAACCGACCAATTTGCGTTCCTGTTGAAGAAGGAATTAGGTTACGACTTGTAACAAAGCCTGCAAACTCACTTTGAGTAGTGACTTTTATGTCACCATCCAAAGATTCTAATTTAGCCACAGGCGCACTTGTGCCGATGCCTACGTTGCCATTGTCTAAAAAAGAAACTTGCTTTGTCCAAGCTCCACCACCGCCTGCGTGTCTTCCAATATGCAACGCATCATCGCTTCCAACACTAAACAATGCTCGGTCAGCAGCAACTGAACCACGAATGGCAATTCCCGTGAATTGTGTTGCGGTGCGAGTAAGATTTAGTTGCGTTGATGATGATAAATCGCTTGCAGTAAATGCCGAAACCGACAATAATCCACTCACCTTCGCTTCGCTTGTTGAAAGAGATAAGGTTGAGTCATTACCCAAACCATCAGTCAAGGTCTTCAGCGTACCGCTTAAAGGCCCATTGTCCGTAACCTTAATTAAGCTATCGTAGGTGTCCTGTGGGGTAGTCCCCGTTAAAGTTGTTCCCATTAGTTATTCCAAGTTGTGTCCCAAGTGTTCCAAATTTCAGCAATCAAGTTCCAAGCCGTCTGCTCGTTGTTGCCGTACAAGTTCGTAGTGGGATGTCCATACGACAACGGCTGAACGTACCCCCAAGAGATACTATTCGTTGCAGCAGCCTGACCCCAATAGATGTCATTGTTTGCTGCTCCTTGTCCCCAATCGCCTTGTATTCCCATTCTCTCCTAAATAACTTTTTAGCTTGACAATGTTGCTCGGCTTCGGTTTATAGGTGTCTTTCTTCTTCATAATACCCAACTCGCAAAGTCAGCCGTTGTGTCAGGGTAGACGTCTGCATTGGAATTTAAGTTGTATTCAGGGAATGTTGCTTGGTTGTAGCTCATATAGTTGATGAAGCGGTCAGTGTAGTACTGCGCAATGTTGCGCTCCTTCTCAACCAAAAAGTCAACCTCGTTCTTCTCTACGCTCGTTGAGTTCTCACTCGTGTGCTTGTACACACCGCCATTGGCAATCGTGTACGCAGCAAAAGGCAAGTACTCCACCATTGCGAAGTGAATCAGCATCGGCTGCAAGTAGTCGTTCACCAAAGCCAAGTAGGGATTCGCCAACGTACCCGCAATGATGTCATCGCTGATTTTGTTGTACAGGCGAGTGCCTGTGTAGTTTTGGATGTGGATTTCCTGCGCAATCTTGATGAACTGAATGAACTTGTCCGTGTCCACGTTGCCGCCAAGTGCGGTCTGCCGCACCAAATCCTCTCGCTTAATCCAAAGTGCCGTTGCCATTATTTGCGTGGTTTTAAGAATCCTTCGTTGGGCATATCAACAGGCCGCTTTGCCACATCCTTCGGATTTGTTTCTAAATCTACTCCTGCTCGCTTGGCTTGGTTGACCGACACTTCAGCATTCGGGTTGCCCACATCAGGCGTGATGCCTTCGGCCTTTGCCAAGTAGGTCTTGCGCATCCAAAAGTGATGGCAACGGGCCCCTCCCTTGTATAACCATATTGAATAGGTTGCTGCTCCTTCAGGGCCGAAGCCTGCGTTAACTGCTTGGCCTCCCATACGCTCAATGTCCTCCTTGCGGTAGACCTTGCTTGCGTTGACCATCTTCTTGCAGAACTCACGGCTATTGGCCTTCGTAGATTCAGGAGCATAAGCGTAGCGCACCTTGTATCTGCGGCCTTCTTCAGTTACGCCATCTTGCGAGCTTTTAGCATTGGGGAATGCTGCGCCTGTTGATGCAAACGCATATTTGCTTAATGCCTGCTCCGCATCGTAGTCAACAGGTCGCTCGTCAACAAGCTCCCACTCGTCTTCGTTGATGACCTCACCGACTTCTTCCAAAGCAGCAAACACCTCGTCAAACTGCTCGTCAGTCGGCTCTTGGCTTGACAACTTGATGCCCGTTTCTTCTTCACGGGTTTCAGCATCCATTGGCGTTTCAATGTCGTTTGAGAACTCAAGCGGCTGAAGCGTTTTGAAGTACAGGTTCAAACGGATGTCGTTGTAGTTCAAGATGCGCTCAAAGCCGTCAAGCAGCATCTCTTGGATGGGCTTTATGACGATGTTCTCAAACAGGATAGAAGCCGTTTTAAGCTCGTCTGCGTTGTTACCAAGCCCCGAACTATCCTTGATGCCCAAAAGCATTGGAGAAGTGATGCGGTGAGCCACCATCAGCTTCTGCATTGCCTCGTTGGACAAGAACTGATATTGATTGTGGGCATCGCTTAATTGTACCGTTTCAAGTGTTGCTTTAGATTCGGCATTGTCGTTGAACGCCAAGATGAACTTGCCTGCGTTATTGCTTCCGCTAAATTTGTTGGCAATCTGCATCTCAATCTGCCTGCGCTCCTCCTCACTCGGTACTCCGTTGTTGAAGTTAATCATCATTGACGGATTCAATCCGTTTTGGATGTTGTTGATGTGAAAGTTGGCTATCTCCTCCTCAAGCTCGGCATAGGGCAGTCCGCCTTGATAGTCAACGGGTGAGTAGTAGTAGAATCCTGCTCGGTAGGGCTTGATGTACAATACCTCAAGACCTTCACGGCTTGTGCCAAAGGCAGGAATGCGAACCGGCTGCTCCCTGCGGCTTGCTACTTCTTCCCAACTTTTGGCGTAGTAGTAGCCCTCAATTTCGCCATCTTCGTTGCATTTTTCAGCTCGCAGCGTTTCAATTGGTATATGCTCAATCTCTACAATCGTGTTGTGGTCTTGCGAGTAGATGACCTGTATGGCGCATTGACCCATCATCTTGTAGTCAGCCACCAACTTCTTTACGCAGTCCTTGCTGAACAAGCCCTTCATCGCTGCGTACTCACTCGGCTTCTGCGCAGAGTTTGTAGCATCCAAGCCCTTGCCGTAAACGAAGTCCACTACGCCATTGATGAGGGCGTTATTGGTGGGGCTGCCGTTGTAGCGGTCAATAAGGTACTGAAAGTAGTTATTGTCATCACCATACTGAACCCAATCCTTGCCTTGCACCTCGCTGATATTTGGCGTAGTGTAGGAACTCAAATTGACAACGTGGACTTTAGATGATGATGTAGTCGTTGTCGTAGCTTGTTTCTTCGGTGTAGGCATTTTGATTGACCGTGAATTTGTCGTATTCGGTTTGTGAAGTTACGAAAACCCTATCACGATAGATTAGATTTCCTGCGTTAAAAACCTTCAAACCATAGAAGCGGTTGTTCACCAACGAGAACGTGCCTGTGAGGGTCATAAAACCATTCGCAGAGGCAGCCGTCACCGCAGGTGTTGCCGTAGTGTTTGTTGATTCGTCAATCAGCGCAATCGTAACGCTCGCAGGGAAGCTGCGTGGGATGATTGTAATTGATTGGGGCGAAGCCGATACTTGTAGAATATGCATCTCAAGTAAATAACCTCGCTGAAAGTTTTTGTAATGAAAAAGGGGGCTTACGCCCCCCTTCCCAAATTGAATAGCTAATCAGTTCAGATTTGCTTTCACTAATATACGTTAGGAATTGCTACCTACTACAATCGTTTCGGTTGCTGAAGCACATCCTGCGAAAGGATTGTTCAGCGTAGCACCGCTGATGAAGTTGGCAGGCAGTTGCTCCTGTCCTTCCATTGTCAAGGTGTAGCCCGAAAGGTCACCCATAGCAGCACCCGTGACGATAGTACCGCCCGTAACTTCTGCTCCGTAGTTCTTACCCATCAAGAAGGCGTTGCCGTTGTAGTCCTCTACAACAACGTAGGGGCGTCCGTAGGCCAAGAGCTTAAGCTCCTTGTTGTCTTCTTTAGTGAGTTTGGTCAAGGTCAGGTTCAACGTCTGCGTAAAGAAGGTAGTACCATTCTCACGGCTTGAGTTGAATGCCTGCTCGAAAGACGAGTTGCCCTTTACCACATATTGGTAGGCGGAGAAAGTTCCGCTGATATCCGTTACCTCGTCATTCGTGAGGGTTACGCTTGTGAAGTCACCGAAGTCAACGAAGTAAACGGCACGAATGCCACCAACTACGTCTTTACACGGTACTGCACGTCCTTTTGTTAAATCGCAAGCCATTGTTTTTTGTTTGAATTAAAAAAGGGGGCGGGGCAGAACCCACACCCCCTCGTGGTTTAACTTATGTAACCGGATTAAGAGTAGAGAACTACGTCAGTTCCGATTCCGTACTGCACACCTGCGAAGAAGCGCAAGATTACACGGATATTGTCCGAACCATCAAGGTCAGCCATATCAAGGACACGGACTTCGTTGCGCTCGTTCAGGAGGCCTGTTCCGAAGTACAGGTTGCTTGATTGAGCAGCTACCATCTTGTTAGAAGGCAGGCCGTTGACCATAGCAACACGAACACCGTCAAAGAACAACGGCTCTGAACCGTACCACATAGTGCCTTTGTTGTCAACACCATTGGCACCAAGACCCGAAGCTCCGAAGCCACCCAAAGCACGAACGTAGGCTTTAGCCACGTTTTGCGGAACGTAGATGGTGAGGTCTTCCTTGCCGTAAAGGGCAGAAGGGATAGCGTCCATTACCTTGCCAAGCTCGGTGATAACGTTAGCAGCCGTCACGGTAGTAGCGGTTACGTCAACAACGTCAGAGTCGGCAGTCATCAAAGAAAGGAATCCTGAAAACTCACCTGCTGAAGCAGCGTTTCCGTTCCAAATGTTCTGCTCAATCTTTTGGGCAGTCTTGGCAGCAACGTGGGCAATCAAGAAGTCAGCGAACGAAGCAGGGATGCTATCGTAAGCAGAGAAGCCCATTTGTCCGCCAATCCAAGAATCGTAGTAGTCCTTCTTGCAAAGCTGAAGGTTAACTTGGAACGGCTCAACCTCAAGAACACGGTCAGTAAGGGTCAGCGTAGACGTAGCGGTAAAGTCGCAAGTTGCGTCCTTAACGATGTCATCGGTGTTAACCTTCTGAAGGGTCGTTTTGAAGTTTACGTTTGGAAGGATTTCAACAAGCCCTTTGTCAAGGGTGTCGGCAGACAACAAAGCGGCAGAGATGTACTTGCTCGCAAATTGGCCTGCATAATTGGTAGTGATTGAAGTGGTCGTAGCCATTTTCTGATTTATTAGTTGTTAAGACGTGCAAGGACTCGGTCAATCGCCTTTGCGGGGCGGTTAAATTCTACCTTGTTGACTTGCTTTGTTTCGGGGTTGTGTTTGATGGGCTTCGCAGCAGGTGCGGCAGAAAGCTCGGCCTTAACGGCAGCCATCTCCTCCTTCTTGGCGTAGCCGCCCATCTCCTCACGCATTGCTTTCATCTCCTCACGCATCATTGCAATCTCCTCAAGGACTTTCTCCACGATGGCTGCAACGGCAGGAGCTTCTTCTTTTACTTCGACCTCTGCGAGTTCAGTTTCAACTTCTTCGGCTGAGGCTTCTACCTCAATCTCAACAGTTGCTTCTTCTTCAGGTGCAGATGCCTCTTTAATCTCGGCAATCATACCTTCTTCAGCGACCACAAGGATGCGACCATCAGACAAAAGGTGTTCGCCTACGGGAGCCGGAATGCGGTCTTCGCCACTAATGACGAATACTTCGTTTCCTGCTTCAAACATTTCAGCCTCAAGAACGGCTCCGTTCTCAAGGGTCATTTGCTCAAACTTTACTTCACGAACGGAAGCGAGTTCAGCAAGGATGCGGTTAAGGATATTATTTGCTTTCATATCTAACTAAATAAAAGGGGTTAGGTTAATTGTTACATTTTTACAAGTCTTGCCACATCGTGTTGGTGGCCTCCCATCGGGTGTTGATAGTTTGCCACTCCTCGCCACGAATGATGACACTTGTGCCTTGGCCTACAAGCGAGCCGATACCTTGAGCAGCAAGCGTACCATCGCAGCACTTGCGTGAGTAGGTGTTGTCCTTGCAAAGACATCCCCTGTTGCCGCCTCTCGGTGAGGCTATGGGTAGGCGTTGTCTGCGAATCATAATTTGCCGAGTTCTTTTAATTTAGACTCTGCCCAACGCTTTGCAGCCAACCCACCCCACAATAGGTATGAGATAGTGCCGCAGGCTTTGGTGTCGTTCTCATCGTAGTATTCTTCGGCTCGTGATAGGTACGAGTGCATACGGGTGATGGTTTCTACGCTGATGGGCTTGCCTTGTGCCAACTGCTGCGCTCTCACCTTACCGACAGGCGTAGCACATTTGTTGCCGTTCTTCTCGTTCAGCTCAATACCTCGCTTGGCATTGTTGCTTACGGCTTGTGGGTAGTCCGAGTAGGATTCCATCTCTACACGGCTTCCCGTTTTCTTGCGCCCGTCTTTTTTGATGATGCCTACAATTTGCGATAATAGGAGTGCCGCCTCTTGCTCCTCAATGCGCTCCAACTCTTGCTTGGCGAAGTTCATCTTGTCAACGAAGTAGCCTTCAATTGAGAATCCCTTGACCTTGCCTGTCTTAACGAAGCCATCCCATATTTCGGGGTTATTCACCTTCATAGAAACCATCCAAGTGCCAACCGGCAACTCCATCCCGTACTTGCGGCTCTTGTCGTGCGTTTCGTCTTCAATAATCCACGACTCTACAACGGTAAGCCCGTTGATGCCTACCTCGTGTTCAAGGGTGGCGTTGTTCTGCTTGGCCTTTTGGAAGAACATCTCGCTCGCTTTGCGGATGGTGTCTTGACTGAAGTAAACGTAAAACTCCTCCTCGCCATCTACCCTGTAAATAGGTTTGTTTGGTACGAGTGCTGCTCCCATCAGGATGCGCTTTTCTTCGTCTTGCTTGGCAAACTCTACACGGTCTGAATTGAGCGCAATAAAGTCCTCCTCAATGGCGGGATGTTCTACGAGGCTGATGGCATCAATCCCCGTGAGTGCCATTGTTTCGTCAAGTATTAGTTCAATAAGTTTCATTATCCAAATGTTGCGGTTCGTACTCGTTGGCGTTCTAATTGTTGTGAGGTGGTCACATCTTGACCTACCACATAAGCTCGCACGGGCTGACTGAACTGACCACCTATGCTTTGAGCAAGTTGGTTTATTCCACCTTGTCCGACTACGTTAAATTGCGGTGCTTGGCTTTGGACAGTTGGCGTGCTTGGCGTACTTGGAGCTGATGCTGCTCCCGTAGTTGGCTCTGCTCTGTTGATATTACGAATAGAAGCAGCAGCCGATGCAGCAAGCGCAGCTAATTGAATGCCCCTGTTTATGCTTGCAGCAGGCTCAGGAAGTGAAGTGCTACTCTTGAAGATACCGACCGCAGCTTGAGCAGAATCGACAAGTACGTTCGCAGTTGCTACGGCTTTGCTATTCTGAAATAAAGAGCCAAGTGCGCCTTGTATATTATCAATGTTTTGCGTTAGAGCAGCAGCCTTTGCATCAGCAGTAGTCTTGTCAATGTCCTGTTGGACTTTAGCATATTTTTTAGTTATCTCGGTAATTTCCGCTTGCTGCTTTTCCTCAAGGGCAACTCTATCTTGTGCGCTCAACTCCTCAAGCTGAAGTATAGCAAAGTATTTATCACGAATTGCGTTTATCTCTCGCTCTTGGTCAGATTGCAGCATCTGAAACGCTTGGTCTAAAAGCTCACCCTGCTTTACGTTAAAGTCAGAAAGTGCTTTCTCCTGCATTGCTACAATTTCTTGCTCTCTCTTTATTTGTTCTTCAGTTTGCTTTTGTCTTGCTTCAGATTGTTTCTGTTCAGCAGTTGCAAGTGCTTCGGTTGACTTTGTTTGGCCTTTGATTTCAGCGTTAAGAGCTTGCACCTCCATACCCAAACGCTTTTTGCGTTGAATAGAAGCCTGCTCTAATTCAGATAGCCTTGCTTGGTTTTCTGCGATTTCATTAAGGGTAGCTTCATCACTTTCAGAAATGTCGGCTTGAGCTTGTAGGGCTGCGGTCTTTCTCTTTTGCGTTTGAAGTTCTTTCTCAGCAACTTCTTCTTCTAATTTGGCAGCCAACTTAATTGCCGCCATTCGCTCCTCTGTGCTTTTCGTAAGGTCATCAGCAATTAAACGAGCTTCAGCAATTTTCTTGTTTGCCTCTGCACGTTGCGTTATCAGCTCACGTTCTGCAAGCGTAACCGCATTTAATTCATCAGCAACTCGCTTTCCCTCTTTAGCAGCATCACCTAATCCTTTGGTAAAGTTTGACACTGAAGTCACGGCTTTCTTTGTTACTTCAGTTACGCTTTCAACACCGAACGCAACCTTGCCTACCGCATCAGCAGCAACTTTACCCGCCTCTTTGAACTGACCTTTGAACAACAATCCTACGGCTTTGCCCAACGCAGGCAAAAGCTCAAGCATACCCGTAAACCTGTTGATGATGTTCTCACGGAGGGATTTCGCAAAACTTACAAGAGCCTCTTTCGGGTTTGTGAATATGTTAAATAAATTCTCACCAAGCGATATTACGACATCTGTCAGCTTGCCTACAACCGCACCAAGCGTAGACATAATCACTCGCAGTTGCTTTGCGCCTCGTTCTGTTTTTGTGAAGTAAGCAACAAGGGAAGTCACCGCAATAAGCAATGCTCCAAGACCTGTGGCTATAATAGCACCTCTTAAGGTCTTGAACCCAAGTACCGCAGTTCTTAACCCTCCCGAAAGACCTTTAAATGCAGTTATGGCTCCGCCTGTTGCTTTGTCCAAAGCAGACATTCCTGCGGCAGAGGTCTGATTAAAGTCATCAGATTTTTTCTCCGCATTCGTGGCGGCAGCACCAACATCGTTGTACGCCTTTACCGCACCGGATGCGTCTCCCTTAATTTCAATTACTTCAACTGCCGCCATTGTAGCCTAATATATTCGTTCCATCCTTCGGGGAGCTTGTGCTTGCCTTTTGCTATTTCAACGCATTCGCCTGCACCTACCCACTCATCAGAGTTCAGGAGTTCAATCAAATAACCTAAATATCCTTGCTTCATACTACGTTCAAAAGTTCGAATGTTGCTCGACCGGTGGTCATGTTCACCTTGGCCGAGTTCACGATGTACTTGGCGTTGTTCCAAATGATGGCATTCTTAAGATTCATCGTGATGATTTTGCCGATTGGCAACACGGCCTCTACCTGAATCAACCTACGGCTCTTGGCGTAAAGGTCGGTGATGTAGTCACTCCAATAGGTGTTGTACAGGCTATTGCTGATGCTGATGAATTGGTACGGGTCAATGTCCGCTCCGAAGCAGATGGATTGTGCCGTGCTAATTCCGTTCAAACTATTTGAGGTGTTAGCAAACCACAATTCAGTAACGGGTCGTTCGGTAAAGCCATCCGCATCTATGAAGCTAACAGGGTTTGCGGTGATGTCGTAGTCGTAGTCCCCAAACTGACCATAAAACAAAATGGGCGCACCCAAGTACGGGTTGAACGTACCGTCCTCGTTTGCTTCGCTTGTGATGCTTTTATACACAAGTACGTTTGTTAATGCACCCGTGTGTTGGTCGGTAAGCCTCTCAAATAATGGACACTCAAACGGAACTTCAACAATAAACTCATCGCCATCAAAATTGAAGAAGCTGCGCAGGTCACCAAAGCCCGTATTGTTTAGGCGTTGGTATTGGTAACCGAGTATCTGCTCCGTTTCTTGATATTTGAACTCAATCTCACGGTACAGGGGTGGGCGGTTAACTGCGTACTCCGTGATGTCAAAATACGTTTGGTAGTTTTGGTCGGTTCCTGCTGCGTACCAATCCTCCAACGGCTGCAAAAGGAACGAGATAGCACTATTCGGCACGATTACCAAGTTGTGCATTTTTATGATTCCCGCCAAGAAGTCCTTGACCTTGATTTCGGGCATCAGCTCGCTAATGGCTAATGTGAAGCTGTAGGTTGCGGGGCTTGTTTGGTCTACCGAGAACTCACTTGTTGCGGTGATGGAATCCACACCTGAATAGTCCGCAATTTGGTAGTTCATTGCAACAGGTTGCTGCGGGCGGATGAATAATTGCACCTGCGCACCCGTACTGAAATACAAAGAGGGTATGGTGTGCGCAACGCTTGACGATGGGTGAGCATTAAACTTCAGGGATGCCTGAAACACCCCATCAGCAAACACCCCAAGCTCGTAGTTCTCCGATACGTTGGCGATTGATATTTGCAGGTCGTATAATGCATCATCGGGAACCGTCCAAGTGTCGGTAGCCAAATTGAATTGGCTTCCGCTACCCGTGTTCCTGTTCATATTGATTAACTCCCATTCAATATCCGAACCCCCTGCAAACAGGTACCCCTCAAAGCGGTGTAGCCATAAAGACAAGTCCGTAAACGGAGCAGATGAGATAAATGAACCCGTGAATGTGATGCCGTATTTTGCTTCTATGGCATCAAGAATTGCCGTCACCTTTATAGCCGGCTTCAATTCGTAATAGTGGATTCCGTGTGATGACCCGTGACCACCGCCCGTATGGTATGCAATGTTGTTGTCAGCGTGACCACTTGGCCCTGAACCACTATCGTACACCCAATTCACAACAGGACTCATCAACGGAATGAAGATGGGGTCAAAGTCAGGCAGCGTTAGGCGGTCAAAGATTTCATCGTCCGTGTAGTCAAAGTCGTATGCGCTGAAGTTTAGGTCGTACAGGTAGTCCTCGCCAAACAGGTCGGTGAGCGTTACCACATCGCCATAGAAGGTCATCGTGTAGGCATACGGCTCCGTGCCTTTGAGCTGCACGTTCTCAATCTCAATTACCCCCGTGCGGAATGGCAAGGAGTTTATTTCAATTCGTGCGGGCTGACGGAAGCGACCATCAAACGTATTGGCTACGCTTGTGCTTGATGCTCCTGAGTTCCAAGCCGTAGTCCAAGAGTTCCAAGTGATGCCAATGCTATTCCAAACCGGGCTGCCGCCCGTTTCGGTAGTGATGACCGAACTCGTGATATTGGCGTTGTAGTAGTGCTGAAGTATCTCGTTGTTTCGTGGGCTTGCAGGCACGGTGAAGCCCTGCGTGAAGTCCGTGAACACCTTGCTGATGTCCTGAACATTCTGCACCGACAGGTTGATGCTGATTTCTTCGTCATCAAACAGGTCAAGGCGAAAGCCGTTGACGTAAATATCTACCTTGTTCATCGTACCAAGCTGCGTTCGTCAAATGCGTAGGTGAAGGTCAGCGTGTAGTTGATGAGCTTTTGGTTGACGTGCTTTTGATATTCTACTGTGCCTCGTTCAGGCTGCACCGCAATCCATTGGCTATTCTCAAGCACCGCTACATACTCGCTCATCAGGATGTCCTTGATGGTTTCATCATAGTCCTGCTCTACGAAGCCTGTGTTTAGCGTGAGGCTATTGCGTGAGTTTACGTTGAATGAATTGTACTTGCCGACCTCAAGTGATGGCGTTGTGAAGCCATCGTTGTAGATGCTCTTTTGGTAGGTGTCCTGCGTGAACGTGCCACGCTCATCGCTGCGCTTGAAGAAGGTGATGAAGTCAGCAACGCCAAAGCGGTTAATGAATGCAATTTGATAGGGCGTGTACTTTGGCTCACATACGAGGTAGTAGCGTACCGTGCCAATTATATCTGAAGCCGTATCGTATAAAACCACATCGTAGTAGTCCCCGATGTCGTGGTTTGATGGTTTTATGGTGCTATCAATCCAAGCATTGTTCTGAAGGTTAGCAGGCCCAACTCCCGCATAGATGATTAGGTCTTGCGTGTTGGTGCTTGAGGGGTCAGGCGGTATGGTGCTTACTGCACTTGTGTAGAGCGTATCAGCATCCCCATTATTCCAAATAATATCTATCTCACCCAAGTCATTTGCTACGCTATTGTTGATGGCAAGCACCTCATAGTTGCTTGGTAGGCATTGGCGGTCACGGCTCGTAGCAAGAACCGCTTGGCTCACCGAAGTGGGCGTGATGTTGGTCATTGCTGCCCATCCATCCGTGCTGATGTAGGCAGCAGTTACACCTGTTGCGAAAGGTGTAGTAACAGGCACAGTCCCATTGTCTGAATACGTCCAACTTCCCGCAGGGCGCACCCATAGGCATTCACCTTGTGGGCTTTGCGTATAGCCGATGTCATTCCAAATGCTAAAGTCGTGGTAGAACTCCGAGCGCACCAAGTCGCTAATCTCGAAGTTGATTACTTCGTTGATTGAGTAGTTTTTCTCAAGCGTGTAGTTTGAGGTAACGGACTTTGTTTTAATTCCCGAATAAATAGCAAGCACCACGCTCATACTATCAAGCGAGTCAGCAGTAAGTGCGTTATTCTTGCCCGTGATGAACTGCGGGCTTCGAGCCATTGCAAGGCTACTTGGGGTGGATAATACAGGTACACTCATTTTCTTGTAAATGCTTTAAGGTCATCTTCGGTTAGGCGGAACGCCTCTACGATTTCACTCGGTAGTTTTTGGAATCCTAATTTGAAAGGTTGTGAGTAGAAGAAACTTGCAGGTATGCCCTTGCGGTAGATGCTGCGAGAAATAAGAAATGCCGTAGAGTCGTAGCTCATAAACTTGCCCTTCTTGTCACGGAACTGAAAGCGTCTTGCTTTTACCCATTTGTTAATGGCTTCAGTCAAGCCGCCCTTTTTACCCGTACCCGTACCAAATCTAAAAGGACTGTTTTGTGCGCCTTTCGGGGTGCCCTCCTTGCCCTTTACGCCTTTGTCTTGAAACTCACCATAAGGCAACATAGAGAGCGAAGCAGAGAACGATTCTCCTGACTTCGCAGCCTTTGCATTCCATTGAATAGAATCATACAAGCCCTTTGATACGTTCTTATTTTGTTTAGTCAAATTAGACCTCGCCTGTTGAACGAGGTATTTGCCAAACCTATCTAAAGCGGCCTGTATCCTTTGGTCTCTTGACATTAGCAGATGCTGATTTCGGTATTAGCAAGCAGCACATCAAAGGTTGCAGTCCATCCGGCAAGCAAGTTTTCAAAACGCTCCGAGAAAGGAACTGCGGTTGCGCTGCCATCTAATTGGTACAGGTCAGAATACAACGTACCCCTACGCAATTCGGTTACCACATCGTTGATGACTGCCAACTGCGTGTTCAGGATGTCTTGCTCGTTGCTCGTGCCGTAGAACGGCTCTGCTTGGTCACGTGGGTTCTCTTTGGTCTCATCTACAATATCCATACAAAGCAAGCTTACGTTCATACGGACTATTTGTCCTTCAAATGTTGCTTGGTTGATGATGATATGACTCAATGGGAAGATGGTCTGCTTGTTCAAGTCCACATCAAAGATGTCTCCTGTCGTGACCACGTTCACTTGGCTATGCGCTTCAAGCGTGTCCTTCAGCTTCTTGGTAATGTCGTAGAATTGTCTCATTTGATTGTTTTCTTTAGTAGGTCGCTTTCTATTTGTTGCTTCTGCTTTTCAAAAGTCAAGAAGTGTAGGCATTCATAAAGTTCGAGCTTGGTGATTTCTGTAAATCGCCTAACATCTCCTTGAGCAAGCTGATAGATTGAAGTATACCATCCCCATTGCTTTGCGAACTGTCCTTGCTTGCTAAATTCTTCTCCTTCTTCTTCTCCAAAGAGGTCAGGGTAGCTTCCAATAGTTCGTTCCCTAAACGCCAAAAAAAAAGCACACCACCAAGTACCACATTCATCGGGGCTTGCTTCATTAGGTCGGCATATTTGCCTGCTGATTCGTATGGCTCAATCAGATAGCGTTTTTTTATTTGCTGCGTGATGGGTCGGTAAAGCACCGCCATTGCTTTATGCATATTCTGCACATCTTGCAGGTAGGTGTCAAGGTCAACAAACTCTCCATAGGTGATGTTGTCCAATTCAGGAATGAAGCCGAACTCCTGTTCACCAATCGTGAACGTAGGCACAAGCTGCGGCTTTTGTTCTAACATTCCCTGTATGTGCTTGGTAACGTGGCTGACGTCTTTGATGCGCACGTTGGGCAGGTCAGCAAGCGGCAGGCCACAAAAGATTTCAAGCATCTTATGGGTAAGGAACTCCTCGTCACCCTCCAAACGTGCAAAGCGTTGGTATTGGTCAAGGGTGATTTCCGACAGGTCGGTGGGTACTACTACTTTCAGTTCCATCTAATAAAATAACCTTTTGAATTTAGCGTATAGCATACCGCCCGTAGTTGGGCTTTGATAGCTTGTTGTATGTTGCGTAGCGCATTGCATCAATGGCGTGGTTAAACGCATCTATGGGCTTATTCAGGAGGTTGCCGTTCTTGTCTTCCGTCCACTTGTAGTTCTGCATTTCCTTAATTAGGTTGCTGCTTCGTGGGGTGATGAATAGCTTGTGTCGCTTCAGTACGTCAATACCCACTATAACGCTATCTGCGCCCTTCTGCGTGGGTTTCACGTTCCATCCCATACGATGCAGCTCCTCAATAGATTTGGGTTCAGCAGAGTCCGCAAAAACTTCCGTGCGCCTGTCAAGGTTTAGGTCTTTAAGGCGGTTGCTGATGTCGGGGTTGGTCAAGCCGGTTTGGTAAATGAGTTCATCGGCATACAGGTTGTCCCCTGCTTTGTACACCGCAACAAGCGAGGTCGGGTCATTGGTGTAGCCGAAGTCCATCCCATAGGCGAGCAAGGTGGCATCAGCAGGGATGTCGTTGGTGCCGAATTGGAAGATGGTGGCACGGCTCATACCACGCTCACCCAAGCCGTAGATGCGCCAATAGTCCTCGTCCGTTTCCTTTAAGCGTTCAATCTCGGCTTTGATGCCTGCATCAAGGAACGGGTTGTCAAGGTAGGTCGTTTGGTAGAAGTCGCAGTCATCACGAGGCACCACCTTGTCGTAAATCCAATGAAACGCATCCGAAGGGTTGTAGTCAAGGATTGCCCTGCCTTCAGTACGCAGGATGAGCTGCTGCCAATCCTCGTAGGTTAGCTCGTTGGCCTCGTTGATGTACAACAAGTCACGCTTGCGTCCTCGTATCTTCTGAGGTTGGTCAAGGCTGATAAACTCAATGAGGTTGCCATTCAGGTAGTATTCGTGGTTTGACTTGTTATGGTACTCCTCACGGTACAGGTCGTGGCTGCGCAGTATTTCAAAGAAGTCACGCATTACCGAAGCCCTTAATGAAGGGAACGTCTTACGGCAGATGGTAATGGTCTTGTTCGTTTCTCGCTCGGTATAATAGAAAATCACCCATAGCAGGATGTTGTAAGTCTTCCCGCTACGAGTACCGCCTTGCTCAACGACTATCTTCTTGTCGCTGCGCTTAAGGTGGTTGAATACCTTATTGGTCTGAATCAGAGCCAAGCACTTCGATTTGGAATAACTTGCCCGTGTTCACGTCTACCTCTTGGCGTTCTATGTACCCACGCTTCTTGCCCTTTGTTTTGAGAAAGAAGATGGTGGCGGTTGAGTTGCCTTCCTTTATCTGCTTGTGGAGTTGGCTTTCTGCGAAGTCAAGGGCAACGTCTGATAGTGCTTCGACTCCTGCTTTATAGTCAGCATCCTCACGCATCCATCGGTAGTGCGTTTCTCGTGAGATGTCCACCGTCTTACAGGCAGAGGTGACAACGCCTAAAGATTTCTCCAAAGCCTCAAGCATTGCCTTTTTAAGGATGTCATTATTTGCCATATGGCTTGCCGTTTATTTTGATTTCAAGTGATGGGTCAAGTTTGTGCATTCGGTCTACAATCACTTGGCAGTACTTCGGGTCAAGTTCCATACCATAGCACTTTCGGTTAAGTTGGTGTGCTGCTACCATCGTAGAGCCACTTCCAAGAAAGCCATCAAATAATAAATTGCCTTTAACGTGGTCTTCAATTATTTCAGATAACATCTTGATTGGTTTTTGAGTAGGGTGAACTCGCTTTTCTTTTTCCCCCGCCCTAATCATTCCGTTCCAAAGTTGGTCGTAAATTCTTATCGGAGTATGAAAGCTACACCACGCCATTTCACCATCGGCAAAAGTGTTTCTAATATCAGTACCCGCTCTTTTGTTCCATATTAACCAACTATCGCTGAATGGCAAGAAGTCGGTAAAGTAATTACCACCCCAAATAATAAACCTATCCATACCAAGAGCAACGCAGGTATCGTAGAACTCTTTTGCAGTATCGGTTGTATCATCTGCAATAACCTCTGAATACTTACCCTTTTTTGCCACCCCAAAGTCAGCTCCCACCATTTCTGACTTTACAACCTTAATCCCGTAAGGTGGGTCGGTGAATACCATATCAGCCTTCGCC
>Ga0208303_1000396_pt1 | contig 17988 bp, 32 predicted proteins | sample CB_VirMetaG_2_FD_184537 | JGI IMG/M metagenome (GOLD analysis project Ga0208303, IMG submission 184537) | Freshwater to marine saline gradient viral communities from Chesapeake Bay - CB_1504_2 Viral MetaG (SPAdes) (version 4) | ecosystem: Environmental > Aquatic > Marine > Coastal | place: USA... | reverse complement strand
CTGCGCGAACTAGCATCAGCTGCAGCAGAACCCAGCTGGCTCTGGCTTGAGCGGTTTACGCCTTGGCCAATATTAATAAGGTCTGACATTAAGTTAGTGTTAGCTTCGTTCTGCGCAATGCGAGCATCACCAACCGATTGGATCTGCCCGAGAATGCTGCCGCGCTGTGTAGAACCTCGCATCGCCTGCAGCTGAGCAGGCGTCATTTGACCGCCGTAACGCTGCTGGTTTCTTGACGCAATCTGCTTAGTAAGGTCACTCGCCGACGTTGAATCTAGGCGTGCTTGGTCTACCAAAGAGGTGTCAGTCTGGGCGCGCTTGATAAGATCATTTTCCATACCGCGAAAATTCTTAATGTAATCTTGGAACTCGCCGCGAGTGATTTGGGCATAGGCCGCTTCAGGATCTGCAACCGCCGGAAGCGATGAGTTACCCTGCGAAGCGTTAGTAGGCAAATAGCCAAGACCTTCCATGTCTTCATAATTTCTATTGCTCATTTACCTAACCCCCCATCGAATACTTATAACGGTTTTTTGCGCCAGTGACGGGGACGCCCTTACTATCATTCGGAGTAAAGAAAGTGCCGCCGGTAGACTTATTGTCCATACCCTGCAAACCAAACGCACCGCCCATAGTTACAGCCGCATCAATTTTGGATTGGGCAACCACCTGCTTATTCCTGGCGCGGTTCAGTGCTTCACTTGTGCCTAATCGTGAAAGTTGTGCCATGCCCGTCGAAGCATCCGCCGCCTGCCCGCGAGCAGTGCCAAGGACATTTGTACCCATTTGGTTCTGGATTTGTTTTGCTGAGGTATTAGCGACGCCAAGCTGTCCTTGGTACGCTTTTCCAAGGTCAGACCCGTAATCAACCTGCTGAGTATTTCTATAAGAGGGCTGTGTCAGCGCCTGCATAGTGTCGGCGTTTGCACGCCCACGAAGCGTTGTGCCAACGTCCGTATTCTGCGCTTTATCACGCATCTGCTGGAGAATCGGGGAATAGTTCTGTTTAAAGTAGTTGTAGTTCTGAAGAGCTACCGACGCCGAGGCTTTCTCCGCATCAGAAGCTTGATAATCAGACTGTTTAGGTTTTGAAGCCATGACATGATCGCCTATAAACTATGTGATCCAGCTCCCAATCCCAGTGCCCTAGTGCTTCACCTAGACGCTCGTTTTGGGTCCTCGTTTCGATCCACGCATAACCACTGTCCGCAGCAACTCGTGTCAGTTCTTCAAGGTGCCGAAACAAAACTGATGTTCCGTTTGGTTTACTCCAACACACCCAAACGAGCAGTGTCTTTTCGCCTGAATACTGGTCTGTCTCACTAGTCGTTACTGCAAACGCTTTGTCTGCAACCCACAATACTGCGTGTCCCGATTTAACCTCTGCGTACACATCTTCTGGGATGTACGTTAAGTGTGGATTAGCCTCGAGAATTTCTTCTATCGCAGGCTTAATCCAATGCCACTCGGTTCGTATCTCACCTATATTGAGTGTATCGCCGGCGGAAAGGGCTACTGTGGTAACCTCCATATTTCACATTCCTTGCTATTGGTGTGTTTCCTGAACGCGCTTTATTCTCAGCATCTTTGACGCCTTCGTTGTAAAGCATTCCGTACATCTGCGCCGCAGCGTAATCAGTCCAATCTTTCGACGGAGTTCGCAACAATCGAAACAAGGCGCCGTTTACAATTGCGTCTTTGTTATCGTTTAGTATCTCGTCGCTAAGAGTCGTACTAGTTACTGTAGGTTTAAGTACAGCACGTAAAATCACGCTCTCGACAACCGTAGTATTTGGCACCGGAGCTAACCAAAACGTACTTTGAGTCTGCTGGACAAAATACTCGGGGGTAGAAAACTTAGAAGGGTCGCGCCAATTTGGCTGACGCTTTTCTAAAAGCGCAGTACTGATAGGCTCTAACTTGTCACCCTTGTAGACAGCCCAAAGAATCTTCTCAACGACCGTGCCTTTTGGAGGCTCAAGATCGTATTCATAGATTTTTGCAACCGTCGTTACAGGGTCTAGTTCTTGCTGATAAATTTCTGATTTGACGCACAGGTCTATGGCCGCAGAGCGAAGAGCTGATATAGCCATCGCATCTGAGCAGCCATGAACGCTGGGTAAAACGTCTGGTAGTAAAGACTCGAAAGTCGCCATTGGCGGTCACCTCAAATTATTGGGTTGCCATCCGAGGTGCCGCTGACATGAGATCAGTATTAGGATTCGTCACGGCATCAATCTGAGATTTTCCAGTAATAGACGACATGAACAACTGATAATGATTCGCAGCGCGCTGGCTATTACCCGCGTACTCTGCATCTTTCATATAAGCTGAATACAAAACGTAATTAACTACTGCGTTTCCGTAGATGTCTGGGATATCTAAGTTATCGCTCTGCGTAACGCTGACTGGGTTCGCCGAATAGATAATTTCGACGAACGCTGATCCCGTAACCCCTGGATAAACATAAAAGTTGATAGGATTAGTATCATCATAAATATAATGCTTAACAGTAGCGCTGTGAGCAGCATCACCGGTAACAAGCGGGTCGTGCCAAGTAGGGGACTGCGCATCGAGCACCTCGCGATCTACAATTCGTACTGCGCGTGCGCCAGTACCATCAACTGCAGCGGACATATTTCTTACTACGCGTAACAGCCGGTTACCATCATTAGGTATTGACTGTTTAGTGCCAGCGACAAGTGTCACTGTCGTATTCTTCGCCGACGCGTCTGGCTTGAAGAGTGCAATCTCTCGCTGTGCGTCGTTAACCCACAGAACAAGCTCACTAGTAACAGGCCATCTAACGCCCGTTGTGTCTTGGAGCGTTATTTGAACGCGGTCTACAACTGATTGAACAGATACACTCATGATTCTTTAGCTCCCATCAGCCATTTAGCACTTGATCCCAAGCGGCTTCTCTAATCTCCGCGGAGACTTGCTTTCCCATCACACGATGGATTGCGGCTGCTTTGGGCTCGCCAGTTATCTTGAAATCATCCGGTGATCCAACGTTAATCAACTCTTCGATTGCGTTTACTGCTTCGAATACGGGGTCGACATCAGGCTCAACGGGTTCTGGGGCAGACTCGACCGGTACACCGACGGCCTCCGCACCCATGCCAATAGCTATAGCTGCTATTGACTCTGAAACATCTCTTTCCACTCCAGCTTGCAGGCAAACGACCCCGCCGCCTAAAGTGGCTACTCTCAAATCAAATCCGGCCTTAATTCTCATTTTCTAGCCTTTAAAAAGGCCCCCTCGCAGCGTTAGCTGTAAGGGGGCAATGCTCTCAAGGGGAGATTACTGAGCAGTATCTAGGCAGATAACACCGAAGTCTTCGACAGCGCCGTTGTAGTCGCTGTTGAACTTGGGCTTCTTCAGACCGAAGATCTTGCCGATAGAGATGCCTGACTGGTTGCCATAGTCGAAAGTATCTTCGACGATTTCTGGCGCGCCAATGTCAGCCATTGCAAGGGATTGTGCTCCGCAGAACAGTGCGCGTGCGCCTGTTACATCTGCATCTGCACCCCACTTGTAACCAGCAGCACCTGCGTTAGCAGAAGTACCAGTAGTTCCGCCTTCAGTTGAGAAGACGTGACGGAACTCGTGACACATAACACCATCAACCATCAGGCTGCTAGAGCCAGAGAACAAGCTGTTGCTTGTGCCACGGACGCCAGCGTTGCGGACGTTTGCAAGGAAGTCGGCATCGAGCTTGAGGTTAGCCATCTGCTGTGGAGTAACAAAGAGGTGGAATGTCTCTTCGTTGCCAGCACCGCGAATACCACGGATATAGTTATCCTTCGCGTAAGCTTTCAGTTCAACGATCTGCTTGTAACCCAGCTTGTCAGTCGCTGTGACAGCAGTAGTATCACCAGTAGTAATATCAGAGCCGCTAACGCGGAGGTGACGAGCTGCAGTAGGCGTAGTTACGTCTGACGAATACTCAAGGTCAGCAAGATCAAGACCCGCACCTGCGTTGTTTACTCGCAGCGCACCGTTAGTCTTGTTTGTGTAAGCAATACCCGACAGCGTGAGGAATGCCAACTGATCCATACGGTCAGCCATAGCATAGGCCAGAGCGTCGCGTGAAGTTTCGCGGAAGTTAACCACCGACTTCTGATCCGCCATACGACCGGCAATGCGGTTAGCGAAACGAAGCTGATCGAGATTAACAACGATGTCATACGCACGTAGCGCTTCTTCGTTGCCTTCCAGAGTGTAGTCACCAGTTACACCGTCGCCAGTCATATCAGCAAGCAGTGTAATAACAGCACGGGTGCCTTTCTCAGAACGAGTAAGTTCAGTGATACGCTGAACCATTGCATTTGAACCAGATCCTGCGAACTGGTTGATGAAGCTCATGTTACGAGCTTGACGCCAAAAATCCCGACTCCACGCGGTTAGTTGCTCAGAAGTCAGGCTAGCAAAATTTGTTAAAGCCATGATGGCCTCCATTTGTTTGCGTTAAATTAAAATAGCCTTTTAAATCGTCCTTTTCGTGCAGACTAACGGTCGCGCGTTTTAGCGAGAGCGGTCTCGGCGCATTTAACGTCTGTGCAGACGGGAGTACGGTTTTAACGTGAACGACACGATCAGTTTTCGTACTGATACACGAATGGTACATTAATATTAGCGTTACTAATAATATATGTCAACAAGATACTGGGTCACCATTTAACTTTATGACTCCAATATCGGGCACTTAGGATGTCTGGTTTTGAGTCTTGGGCGTTGTGTCGTGCGTAGTAAGACTTCCTGCGTGCCTTATCTTTTTCTGACGTAGGGTTCTTGCCCGCGCCAGAGACCCCCTGCTGCCCAAAGCGAATGGTTTTTGTCTCGCCCGATGAATTCCTAGCTACGACGACATGGGATTTTGTCGCGTGTGAAGGAGTCTTTTTGGGTTTGTTAAAACCAGCCACGCCTGCGCGAGCTAATCTGGGGTCTCTGGTTGTCATAGCATTTCCTCTAAAAAATATCGCCTCTGAGCCTTCTCAGCGTTGCCTCGGGCAGCGCATTAAACTCTTCTTCAGAAAGCGAACTGATATCGAGTGCTTTTTCGCCGTGGCTGCTGCTGCCTTCTCCAGGAAGTTCCGGCGGCTGCTTCTTAGCTGCATCTAACTTCTTAGCAACCTCTGCCCTCTTCTTCGCCACTTCATCTACAGACTTCTTTGGTGCTTGTTTAGCGGTCAGCGCAGAAGAGTCATCCGATTCAGTACCAATATCATGGGCTTTTATGACAAAATTGGATGCCTTTGATAGCGCATCTACCGCCCTTAAACCCTGCACCATAAACGCATCGCGTAACTCAATTACTTCTTGAGTATAGTCTTCGTTATAGTCGGCAGAATTTTGGTCGAATACGGGGTATTCTGTTTCCAACAGGTTTGCAGCCTGCTGGAGAGCTGTTTCTTCGTTGTTTCTCGTAACGGTCTGCTCGACTTCTCGACGCAATTCATGAGACATAGCCTCCCTTTCCGCATTACGAATCTCACTACGCAGCTTCGCCGCTTTGTCAGGCTCACCATCAAGGATAAAGTCCTGATATTCGCGCTCTTTCGCCTCGAAGTCATACGAAGGTAGCTCAGGCGGAGGGGGCTGATTGGCCTGCTTAAGCTCATCGAGCTGCTTTTGCAGCGCCTTCTGTTTCGTTAGCACCTCGTCAAGACGAGATTTAGGCACCATCTGACCTTTTTTCTTGGCCTTTGGTTCCTCTAGTACCTCTTCGAGCTCTTCGAGCTCTTCGGTTTCGTCGAGCGCGACGGGCTCGTCGTCGGTTTCGGCTTCGGTTTCATCGACTTCTTCTTGGGCAGTTGGTACATCTTCAGTCTCCAAAGTTTCTATGCCGGACGTTTCATCATCTTCTTCTGGCTCAGCTTCATCTACACCGAGACCAAAATTAAGATCCACATCTACATCTTCAACCTGATCGATAGCATCCGATCCTGGCATCCTGTCGAATTCTAAATTTTCATCCTTATCAGCCATAATTTATCCTTTGGGGGTTAGAGATTTGTTGGTTTGTTGCATCGCCGTTGTGGCAATTCTTGTAGCCGCCGAAGTTTCTTGGTTAGTTCGACGAGTGTTATTAGTTAGATCCGCAAGCTCTCTTCTCAGATTCAGCTCCATTTCCTTCATGCGCATCTGACTCTCAAGCTCCATGACCTTAAGCTGCGGCGTAACGTCTGCCACATCTTGAGTTTTCGCCATGTTGATCGCAGCTTCTGACTGCAGCTTCTGCACTTCTGCTCGTAACTTCTCGATAGTGAGCTGAATCTGCTCCATCTCCATTTCGTGATGGATCTGCTGCATCTGCGCTTGTTCTTCACTGGGCGGCTCGACACCTGTAACAGTGCGAATCCGTTTGGCCAGTTCACCCTTACGCGCGAGGTGGCTGTACTCTACGATGGCGTCGTCTGGGATCATCACACCTGCGCTGCGCAAACTCAGGGCCTCAGCGAACTGAATCTCGTCGAAGCTATCGCGTGCGGGGGCTGTAGCAATAACTACATCGTACTCACCGATAGTAAGGTCGTTTACGATCCGGCCTTCGGGAGTCATTTCGTTGATCACCATCGGCTCACGCGGCTTAAGAGGATCATCTTCATTTGTAATCTGAACTATTCGCTGCTCGGTGTAGAACCGCTGTATCAGATTCAGAATCTTCTCTGCCAAGTGCTGACGCGTCTTGTTCAGATTATCCAGCGGCACCTGAATCATTACCGCGCCGCGATTCTGCTTAGCTTGTATCGCGATACCTGACACTTCAGCTGAGTCAGTACCCAACATAGAGTCGTTAATACCCGATATCGCTTTTATGTTTGCCGCCGCTTTCTGACCAATACGATCCAGACCAGTAGGGATGGTGTTCGGCTGGATCTTTTGGGGTGGCGTGGTGCCACGGGCGAACTCAAGCACAAGACCAGTTTCAGCGCCGTGCTCCTCGAGGTCGTCTGGTGTCATACCTACCAGTGAGCCGCTCTCTACCATCCACCCGCTATTAGCAGTGGTGTTAACGATGTGCAGCTCTTGCGAGGCGATCTTGTTTAGCTGTTCTTGCGGGGATAACAGGTTACGTACCATGCCGAACGGACGACCTCGACGGAAGTAAGCGAAGAATGGCACTAAGGTAAAGTCGTCGTAAGGCGACCAATCATCGTGCAGCACAACCTTGTCACAGGTCACTGTCCAACGTACCTGCTTAACCATCTTAGTAATTACAGCCAACCCGTGCTCTTTCGCGAACGCTTTCACTTTCCGCTCGTTCCAGTTTTCTGGCACGCGCCTCTGGTCACCGGTTGTGGGGTCGACGTAGAAGTCTGATTTAGTCAGCTTTCGGTGCTGCCGTTCAATTACTCGCAGCGCTCTGACGTTTCGATACTCTTCTTCTCCAGGAATCTGTGCGCCTAAGAAATCTTCTCGAGTGTCTATGTCACCATAACGAGTCTCTTCATACTCAACCGAGTCACGGCCAAAACTGTTACCGTTTTCTGCGATGAACTGCAGCTTGTCGGCTTTGTCTTTCCCGTAGACCTCTTCAATCTCGTCAAGAGTCATCCATTTCGTTTCAAATACCTCGTTCCAAGTGCGCGCGTCATACTCTTTCGCGTCTGGGTCTATCAGTATATCCAGAGGGTCTTTTGCCGTTATCCGCACTTCACCTTCAGTGCTGTCACTGAAATCTATGCGCACGTCGAAGTAACCACGACCGTCAAGAATCAATCCGTCACTGAACACCTGCTGCTCGATCCAATCCATTTTGTTGTTGTCTGAGATCTGCATGAACAACTTAGTCAGCGTGTTCGCTATGTCACCATCGCCGCCTTTACGCGGCTTAAACTTCACGTCTGCCCGTCGCGAGCTCTGCTCACCCAGCACCGTGTTAACCGTCGGCAGGATAGTGTTAATTGTCAGTGCAGGACGTCCGGCCTGATCGAGCGCTGCAATATCTTCAGCCGCCCACTGATCACCTCGGTAATATGAGTCGCACTTCTTAGCCATTTCAATGTAATCAAGGTGGCCATTATCACGAGCGCGTACATATCTGTCCCACTGGCCAGACGCAATCATGTGCTCTTTGTCTGCGGTCAATCGCTTTTCTTTCTTCATGGCTATGCACTCATCGCCGATTTGTTTTTAGGACCACCCTTAACAATATGGGCGAGCTTGTCCCTCCAAGAGGGAGTGTGAACAGTAGGCGCGTGATAAGTTGAGAATTCAGCCATCATCAATCCAAGCCACGCGAGCGCGTCGACCTGATCGTCATGGACGCCGTTAGGGAATCTCAATAGTTCTGCCACCAGTGGGCCTGTGAATACAGCATCACGGGGGAGGAATACCATCCCCTGCTGCATACGACCTTGGATGGCGCGGGCGCGGGCTTCTTTGTCTCTTCTACCCGTGCGTAGGTCTTTGATGTACATCTCATACAACCCCCGTTCACGCACACGTTTCTCAAGGAACGGGCCGAGGGCCATCTCGATGTGACCCTTCTCGATGCCGACAATTGACGGTTTCCACTCGACATATAAATCTAAAATCTTCTCTACAATCTCAAACCCGTCAAACCGCCCACGGACAATGTCCATGACGTACAACTTGTCGTGTTCGTCGACGCCGATGACCATCCCAACCGAGTAGTCGTTCCTGTCGTTTTTACCGATGGCTAAGTCCCATGCGGCGTAGTACTTCATGCGGTCTTCGTCGATATCCTCGGGGTCGTAGTACTTAATCATGCTGCGAGTAAAGTAATCACCCTCGTCCGCCACAGGATTCTGCTGATACAACGCGGACCAATCTCGAGGGCCAACTGCTTTTCGTATACGGTTAAGTGACGCGGCGTCATATCTATCTAGGTGTAACGGCTCGCCGACCTTTCGGTACTTCTCGTCTTCCTCAGCGATAGCGGGATAACGAACCACTTCCCAATCGTCACCGCCTTCGGTCGCCATTTTTAGTAGGCGCCCCGCAAGATCGTCGTCGTGCCAACGAGTGAGAATGACCAGAACCCCGCCGCCAGGAGCCAGACGGGTGTACGCCGTTGACGTATACCAGTCCCAGTTAGCCTCTCTATTATTCTGAGACTCAGCGTCTTCACGGTTTTTTACGGGGTCATCGATAACTAGTATGTGTGCCCCTTTACCCGTGATACCGCCACCAACACCTGCAGCAACAAAGCCGCCGCCACCAGTGGTGAGCCACGCTTCAGCACTTTGAGAGTCAGGATCTAGGCGTGTTTTGAAGGCACTCTTGTACGACGGCTCGCGCAGCAGGTTACGCACCTTTCTTGAGAACCCCATCGCGAGGGAGCCTGAGTATGAGCAGCTAATGAACTCGTGTTCAGGGTTACGTCCCAAGTGCCAAGCGGGGAATGCCACCGAGGCAAGTGTCGATTTCCCGTGCCGAGGGGGCATGAACAACATCAACCGTGGCGACTTCTTATCAACTACATCCTGCGAGAACTTCTCTAACCGTTGGCAAATGTCCTTGTGCACCCAACCCGCTTGGTAATCTGGATTGAACCGCTCAACAAATGGCAGCATCCGCTTACGCGTGAGGATACGCATGGCCAACTCTTCACGGGCCATCTCTTCAGGGGTTTTTGGCAGGGGGACATCAGTACTGGGGTCTTTTGGCGAGGGCAGGGAGTCCTGCCGGTCTGCTTGGCAGTACACACACCAGTTGTCCGCGCCCATAAGAGTAGACGGAACTGACTTCTTACACCGTTCGCATGTGCTCTTAGGCGCTTCATCCGTCATGTGTCTGAGGCTCTAGGTACTGCGTCCCTTTACCAGCCAGCTTCAACAACTCGTCGTCACTCAGTCGTTCGAGCTGCTTGGCACCGTTAATCTGTATGTTCACCTGCTGATTCTGAGATTCTTTCGCCAGACCATGCAGACGCACCATACTGTCTACCGTATTCTTCATCTCTGTCGCGTTGGCAGAGGACACGTAGGCATTCATATACATCGAGTGTGCTTGTTGAATGCCAAATTTCACTTCCTCGTGCATCTGCTCACGGAAATACTGAATGGCGCGTGCCACCGCCTCTACTTTGGCGGCAACGTAGGCATTGGCAGGTGACGCGTAACCAGCAGCTCGTCCTGCAGCGGCAATAGACATCCCACTACAGATAAACTGGACAAGTTTCTCCTGCTGAACGCTAAGGACCCCGATTTGCAGCCCCATGTACGGCATGTGGGAGTCAAACTCGGTCTTTGACATTTGTTCAGTGGAGGGTGTGGTTATTGATCTCGTCGTCGTCGAAGTAATGTCTGTCACCCCCCGCGATGTAGTTGGTCATCTCGTCATTAAAATTGACGAAAATTGGTGGGTTGATGTAGTCAACCTGTGTTACCTGCTCCACAAACTCTTGAATATCGTCGTCCGCGTAGCCGCTAGCGCGTAAAACTTCGATTGTTTTGGCGTAGTCGTACACCAACACAGGCGCGTTGCCTTTAAGAACTACTTGATACCCTATACAGGCGTCTTCTAGCCCTTCTAGGCACAACACTTCTATATTATTCATGGCAATATATTAGCGTTACTAATACTATTTTGCAAGCAAGTGGTCAGCAATATTCTTTACCCACCAAATGAACATATCTTCATCTAACGTGTGCTTCATCGTGTTCACTCGGTCACAAACCAAGTGTACGTTGTCAAGTGTGTAGCCGATTGTTGGGTCTCGACGGTCAAGTGACGCGTTTAGATCGACCCTGCTTACGCCATCTCTGTGACTGGTCATTAATACGCCGCTGTAGGCACACTTGCCATCTTGGCGTGTCCACAGTTGCAGTAGATCGTCAGGTGTTAAGAGAAAACCGTCAGGGCTTTTACCCCGATAGCCTTTTTTGTGGTTATAGCGCTGGTTTACACAGATCCTGGCGAAGTAACGCTCTATTTTTTCATTGTTAGCGACCCTTTTGCGGGACATAACGCACTCTTTGCACTTATGTGATCTATAAGGGTTGCCATTTTTATTAGATCTTACCTCGAACGCGTCGGATTTAAGGGACCTACGGCAATTTCTACATTGGAATGTCTTAATCATGACGTGCTTTATATATTAGTAACGCTAATATCGCAAATTATATAGAAATTTTTTATAAAAATATTTCTAAATTTCACTCACACACTATCTCCCCCCTCCCGTCTCAGCCACCTACCCTCCCCCGATCCGGTTTCTGGAACCTTGTTTCGGATTTGACCCTTGGAACCTTGTTTTGACACCCCTAACCCTTAGCAATTGTCCCTTATCACGTATTCATTGGCCCTTGTCTCTTGTTCACGCTCACTCGTCCCTCGCTCACAGTCGGTTGTCTCTTTGTATTTACTCTTATCAATTATCAAGGATCACTCTCATGCTCATACTCGCCTTTATTCAAGAACAAATATCTTACGCAACAACCGGTGAACTCATCGCTACTGGCATCTTGCTCCCCTTCTTTCTCTTCGACATATACCTCCTCATCAAGGCCTAATAACTATGAAAAAGAAATCATTCGAACTACTCATCGCTGATCTGACAGGCATTAGCCTCTGCATTCTCTTCGGCTTGTTCCTCGCCTTCTTACTCGCAGCACCTTTTTAAGGGTCAATGAACACTTGCCAAGGGACACTTACCAGGAGAAACACAATGTATGACGCAAACTCGCTACTAAGCATCGCAAACTTTTGGGGAGAGGATATCACCCTAGAACAATTAGCTTGGTTAGATACGGAAGTAAATGACCTGCCAAGAAACGAGCAGGAAAAGTTTCTTGATCTTAGGGTCAAGGGACACTTGCCAAGGGACAAATGACAACGGGCAGGGGTCAATGGCCCAGAATCACGTAAATTGATCAAATATTAACCAATAACGGTCAATGTGGACAGAAAACACGGGTGTGGACAGCTTTTTTAATGGTGTGGACAGATTTGTGTGACAAATGTTAGTGAACACTATTCCCTTAACACTCAACAACTTACCCTCAAAAAGGGCAAATGTGGACAATGTGGACAGCTTTTTTAGGCTTGTTTATATAATTTGTAATTCCTTTTTTTAAAAACCCTTTTCTAGGTAACTCGATAAAAAAAGTTGTCCACTGGCACACACTCAATAAAAAGTGACTTAAACCTATGATTACTATAAGAATAGTGATCACTAACTTTTGTCCACAAATCTGTCCACATTTGACCAAAAGTTGTCCACATGACCCAAATGTGTCCACAAGACCTTACAAACTACAAGGATATAGACCATGACTATCTATGACGAATTCGAAAAAGTTAAGGGTACATTCCAACAGAAAATACCCACATCAACACTTGGCAAGGTACAAGCGCGAGCTAATTACCTACTCCAACACGTGAAAGATAACCCTGACGTCTGGGCACTTGGCCTCTTGGCCTTTGTCGTAGGTGACTTGTCAGATATCACCGAAGCCTTATCCGAATTAACTACCGAGGTGTAACCCATGAATCTGTTCACCGATTTCAAAGAAGTAAAGTCCGCAGTAAGTGACTGCTCAAACTGGGAAGCATTCAAAATCTCAGTACGTATGACAGCAAAACGCAACGATTCAGTACTAATCATAATAGGCGTGTCGTTGCTCCTATTTAATACCGGCGTGTCTATCACCAATTTACTTGGAGCTTAACCATGAACCCTGAAATTGTACGCTCAACTGTACGCTCGGCCTTCGGCCGTAAACTCATCGAGATCCACAACGATTGGTGCTTAACCAATAACCTTCCCCAAGCGATGCTTGACTATGAACACTTAACAAGTGTCGACGAACCAGAGCTCGTGTCAGGTGAGCATTACTTCCCTTATAAGGACACTCAACATGATCGAACCGCATAGACTTTTTACTTTTACCAGAGCGGACGTAGTCGCCGAATGCTGGGACCATGTCCCAGACGCGCTATATCGTACTCTCTGGAAGGATATCGTACCCATCCAAGAAGAGCTTGGTGAATGGCCCGAAGTAGGAGTGGCAGCGCTAGATAAGTATTGGCACTTGCTGTCTGAAACTGATCAAGCACTCCTCAACACCCTCGCTAAATCCGAATGGGGGGAAGAAGAAGTTACCAACACCCCTGAAATCTTCTGTCATCTCAGCCCCGCAGAATAACAACTCGATCCTCCGGCTCTCGTCAGTCGGTATTAATTAATAAGTTAGTTCTATATACCTCTATATAGTTCTATCTTATTAGTTGTACTTATAAATTCATTAGCTAATATAAAGGTAACGCTATGAACAAAATCATAAACCTCCACGTTGACCACTGGCACTTAGTGTTTGACGTCGAAGAAGAGCAAGTGCACCCAAAGACCTTTGACGACTATGTCGAAGAGCTTTTCATGCAAGAAGCAGAGCAGTACGAAGCAGTATCAATTTAAAACTTATCAATAATCTATGTAGAGATGATCAATTATGGCTAATTCAGCAAAAGTAGCACCTTACGTATACCCTAAGAACCTTGACGCAGACCGTCCAGAGCTCGTCAACCCCAACGCAACAGAACCAGATCACTATCGTGCAGACACAATCGCAGACCCAGAGGGCGCGCGTATCCGTGACAACGTCAAGTATCTCGGTTTCCCGAAGTTCGTACTAGATAACTTCTATGACGACACTAAAAACTTGTGGGGTAAGCCCAACAAGTCAAACGCACAGATGCTGCGTCCCACAGATGTACACATCCAAGAGTGCATTGGGTTCTCAACTATCACCGACGAGGACGACGTCGCCATGAACAGCATGGCATACGGCACCCACGGCGATGCAATCCTACAGGTACGTGACGCGTACATCACCATACTCGACACCATCGAGTCCACTATGCACTTCGAGATCATGAAACAGGTTGCGAACATCACAACCAACATGCTCGCCAAGCGCGCCATTGCAAAAGCCACGTACAACGCAGCCACTGGACGCGTGACAGAGTCACACGAGTCAGTGCCAGAGTACATCGAGAACTTACAGACTCGCATGTTCGAAGCGTCAGCAAACGCAGGTATGTGGCGCGCCATACACAAAGACTTGTGGACTCACCTTAACTGGCAGAAGGCACCGCTCTACTACGTAGACAACGCCATCAAGATGGATCTGCACCAGAAAGCGTCGTACTTCGACAAGACTTACCGACCAGTCGCCCCAGCGACGGCCACGGTAGACGACCTCAAGAAGTTCACTATCGCTTGTTAACACTTAACCCTTGCCGAGTTGACTGCTCGGCAAGGGTCCTTTCAACCCAGGACACTACGTGCAGGAGGCAAGTATGCCGAACAACGTAATCATCATCACAAATTGCAGTACAGAAGACTACGACCACGAGCTATTAGTTAAATCATATTCTGTCCGCCCAGAAAATTTAAATGACCTGCATTTTAAGCACATGGTGCTAGAGCGTGGCTATGAGCTAGCGGAAGAAGCATTCGGTTTCGCCGACGGCATATCTTCAACCCTCGAACTGGATTTCATGTACGACAAAAACGAAGAGCAAGGCTACACCGAGTATCAAAGCACCTTTCACATCGATGAACAGTTCGTCATTTGGTATGAAGAAGGCGAAATGGAAACTATCCATTACTACGGTGACAACCACGAATGCTGGACTAAACCAAGTCAACTGCGACAACTATAACCAGGAGCACTACGTGCGTATGACAAACCTTGAACTCATAGAGCTGCTTGATAGCACCACACAGAAAATAAATGACCAAGGACGAATCGTTGATGATCGCCTGCTGCAGCGCAAAAGGCAGATAGAAGCTGTGCTGCAAGAACAGCGTCAGTTGGAAAAGAAAGTGAAACAGCAACAGCAAGAACTGGCTCAGATATTCGGAGCTCGGGAGGCCACATGATTGTAGAACAGGTCAGCAAAGACTTTTGGCGCTTAACAGTTGGTCATGGATGCAGACAGCTAGTCTTCTTCTCCACTAACAGTGCAGAAGAGGTGACCGGCAAATGGAACCGTTACGTGCGTGACTTGGACTTTAATAAGTATCGAGTAACAACCTCGCCTTTATGGCAGGCACTGGAGCACTACGATTTAAAGGACTTTAACTCATGACACAACGCTTAGATATGCAGCCCAAATGGATAGTAAAAATAAAGCAGTTGATAACAATAATAGAAAACCCAGAAGCAGATCCAGAGCGCGCTGCCGAAGCACGCGAGTCACTTATTAACTTAGCAACTTATGTAGACCTAATGAACTCATTACAAATAGGAGTGTTTGAAGAGACGGTGACGTTCTCTGATGACCCCGTCATGCTCCACTGAGCAAGGATATGACCATGTATACACTAGATGAATTAGTAAATGCACAGATCAGAGACTATTTGATAGGTGAAGATTTTATAAATAAGTATGAAACTCAACAAATTGTGAAAGATGAAATTAATTGCTCTTCTGACATTCAAAAAGTTGTGAAAGATGAAATTAATTCCTCTTATTACATCAATGAAATCACAGACCAAACAATAGATAAATTAGAACAAAGCGGTAATTTTGCCTCCACTGAGTATGTCGACGAAGAGATTCGACAACAAGTTCGATCAACGATTGATGAAGATGAATACGCAACTGAACAATTAGTTCGTGACGAAATTACAGCGTTAAGAAAAGAACTATACCTCGAAGGTCTGGTTCCCGCAGAAAAAGAAAAACCCGTTAACCAACTCGATCAGTTTGTATCGCCCGACGGTTTGATCGCCGGCTACCCCGACTGGGGTACGTTAACAAGCTTCATGGGGGCCTCTCTCTCCGACCCATCACAAAAGCAAATGGTCATAGCAATGGTCCTCGCTACAGCACGGAACATTATACAGGAGCAACTTAACAATGATCACTAGACAGCAACGCGTCGCCCTACACCGTGTATGGCTGCGCAACGACCAAGGAAAAAGTTACCGGCAGTTTAGGAAGTCAGCCACGCACGGCATGTATGGCTGCGCAACGACCAAGGAAAAAGTTACCGGCAGTTTAGGAAGTCAGCCACGCACGGCATTGGCATGGACTGCGTCATTGTTCACTGGTCAGGTATGTGGCTTGGCATCGAGCCCGACGGCTACACACACAGTTAGGAGTGACTATGGAAAAAGTCAGAATATCAAACGGTAAGCCGTGTGAAATATGTAATGTATTTATCAGAGCAATCAAAGGCGCAACTCTGTGCCAGCCCTGCCAAGAGCAAGTGACAAAATTAAATCAACTTTGGACGAGGCCGTCATCTGATGCCACGCACGAATCAGCGAACCGGTAAAAACTGCGAAAACTGCGGCGCTCTTATCCCTTATCAAGATTTCTTTTGTAAACCTTGTAAAGAGATGAGCGCATTACTTCATAAACCTTGGAGAAAAACGTATGGACATAAATTGCAGGCACTGTGGCGAGCCTTGGGACGCAAGTGAGCTACATGAATTTGGTGATTATCACACACGAGCAGCTCTGTTTGCTCAACACGGGTGTGGGGCCTTCGACAGTGAAGACCCAACACTTGTCACTAAATGCAGTAACGAGGTCTATGACCAACAGTTAGCTGACATATCCGCAGCCCTACAGGACGACAGTGATTACCCTGACGAGTGGATAGACGCAGACGCTTTTAGGAGAATGTTATGAATCTAGATGAAGCACTGCGTGAAGTAAACGGAGAAATAATAAAAGTACTAGACATCCATCCTGGTGGAGAAGGTACTTACCCAACGGCAATCGTTGTCGTCAAACGTAACGCCCCACTACATCCTTATGTTGTGTGGAGAGCCGTTGACTCATCACGCGATGGACAGCCGGCGCATTTCCAATCAGGTAACTACTGCGAAACCCTTGAAGAAGCCCTTCAAGATTCGCGAAAAGCGTAGAGTGGGTGCTCCGTGGTACGACGCTGAGTCTTGGGACTTTGAACTGTACGGCGAACACCTTCGCCTCTATTGGAATGGCGGCATCCACTTCAGCCTTCAACACTTAATAGACAACCAGTGGCACACACGCCACGCCTTCACAAAGTTTGGCTGTCAAAGCTCAAGTGAAGCGTGTGCCTATGCCCTCAAGTATCTCGATGACATTAACACTAATCCCTTGGTAAGCCCCAGAGGCAAGCTAAGCCCAATATGGAAATTCAATTATGAAACAGACTATGGAGTTCTATGACTTCCGCAATGCTTTCCGAGAGCATCGCCCAGATAATTTCACTGACGATGGATTGATTGCTCTATGGCTTTACTTAGAGGAATTCGAAGAAGAAACCGGTAAAGAGATTCATTTTAATCTAACCGATATCTCTTCCACTTACGCAGAGTACGCCTCCCCCAAAGAACACGCCGAAGAAGCTAGCGATTACAACCATGTTCTAGTTGCTACCACTGCCACCGGCGGCTTAATAGTGAGGCAGACATGAACACCATAAATGAGGAGCTATCAGAACACCATTGCAGAATGGACCCAGACGTAGATTGCAGCTGGGAAGAATACGACGCGCGCGGCATTTACCTTTGCCGTGTCTGTGACAAATGTGAAGTGGCGAAGCTTTCAAAGTATCGACCGGAAGTACTCACTAACTCTAATTACCACGCTGACGAACCCATCGAGGAATGACTATGGAAAAATATTCAAATATTAAAGTCGGCTCTATTGTCACACTGAACAAGTTAGAGGACGCCGTGCAATGGAAAGTAGTACTACGTGACGACTTCATTATAGGTGTTAAATCAGTTCGAGAAATGCACATCCGTAATTTAGTCACTCAATTTACCGACGTCGCTTGCGTCGCAAAAGTAATTGGAGACACAGAATGACCACCTATAAATGGACCGTAACAGCTCTTGATATCCCCACTACAAAAGTAGTTCTCACGGGCTCCGATTTCTCTCGCAGATTTGCTGACGAGATATCTGACGCCCTGTTTGACTATGCAGTTGACGCTGGCTTTGAACCCTCGGCAATTGCCTGGTCAATCCATGCCGAGATTGATCAAACTAAGGACGGTGT
>Ga0208303_1000395_pt1 | contig 17996 bp, 11 predicted proteins | sample CB_VirMetaG_2_FD_184537 | JGI IMG/M metagenome (GOLD analysis project Ga0208303, IMG submission 184537) | Freshwater to marine saline gradient viral communities from Chesapeake Bay - CB_1504_2 Viral MetaG (SPAdes) (version 4) | ecosystem: Environmental > Aquatic > Marine > Coastal | place: USA... | reverse complement strand
ATACATACAAATAAAAAAAAAGGGTCCTCAATACGAGGGCCCTTTCTTATTTAGGAACGTTAGGTATGGTACGCCTATTTATTTTGTTCCTTTTTCCTTTTTGAACATCAACCAGTATAAAAACGAGTTCCATTCTTTTTTTAATTTTTCTATCATATTATTTTTTTACACAGTTGTTAACCATTTTAGTTTTACCACCTTTAGTTTTTTTACCGCTTGGTGATTTCTTTTTACCTTCAGCTTTATAACCTGGCCAACATTTTTGCTTCAATGGTGATCCAATCCAGAAACCATTATGCCCTGGTACTCCTAAGCCTTGAGGTCCAATTCCTTTTTTTTCCATATCTTATTTTTTATTTATTTTACTCCAACGAGCTTTTGATCCTCTTATATCTACATGTGTGAAAGTATTGTAAATACCAACACCACCTAATTTAAATTTTTCATTTTTCATTAAGTCATCTATAGTGACAGCTATCTCACTAGGACTCATTGCGCTTGACTTTACGTCTGCAGCTTTACCTTTTAAGTGTTGAGAATTAACAGCTCCGCCTACATCTGCATTATGTTCCTTACATCTATAAGCGTTAGTTAGATCTAGCTTACCTACAGCGTCTCTAAGTACTTGTAGGTTTTCAGCTAACTCAATTACATTTTTCTTAACGAAATCAGGCATTGAGCAACCGCAATTACACTCAAATTCGCTAATATTAAAGTTTTTAGTTAATTGCATTATTTATTTTTTAAACGTTCGTTTTCTTTTTTAAGATAGTCAACCTCAACTCGTAGTGAGTGCACCTCAGCTACTAAGTCTAAAACTTGCTTTCTTAATTCATCTTTTTCGTCGCTAGAATTAGCTAGCATAGCTTCTAAGTTTCTTACTCTGTTTTTCAAATCATCTCGGTATTGCACGCCGTCGTTATTTTCTAATTCAACTTTTTTAGATTCGTTTTTAGCTTTTAATCTTGCTTCAAGATATTTCCATATAGACGCTGAACCTAAGACACCTACAATTGTAACTATGATTTGAGTATATTGTTCCATTACGATCTTTCTATTTTTTCTTTAAAAACTCTAATTGTATTCCACAAAGCGAAGACACCGATTATTATCCAACCTGTTCTACTACCTGTCATTAATCCTGCCATACATAAGTTTATTATAGTTGCTATAGCTACCAATGTTGCAATCTGTACTGCTAGTAATCTATATTTTAAACAACCTTTCCATACAACAGCCCATAATTGAAAAGCTCCAGCACATGCTCCTAATAACATTAATAACACACTTGGATCTTCTGATTCAGCCCATATAGCTATAGGTAAACATATTAAATGACACATAGATATTAATACCTCGTTTGGCTCACTGTCTGAATACCAAAATAAATCTTTAACTTTTTCCCAACCTTTCATTATTTTTTATATTTTTTAACTTTGTCGCTCATTTTTTAACTTTGTTTTTTACTTGTGTTTATTTTTAAATTAAAAATTTTTATTGATTCAATGTAGTTACCTTCTTGAACTTTTTCTACTTGTAGATCTATAAGATTTTTTTGCTTTCTTTTTCTTTTTACTAGGCTCTTTAATGCCTAGTTCCCATTTACTCCAACCAGCTAGTAAAAATATTCTTTTGTAAGTTTCTATTTCTGAGTCACTTGCTGCTTTTATGTTTTGCATCTTTTTTATAACTCTATCTAAAGGAATGTTTGTAGTAGCTGAAACAACATTACCTATAGCTAAACCGGCTGGATTATCAATACTAAAACCACGTTCTTTCATTTCGTCCTTGTCCCAAGAATAAGATCTAGCAACAGCTCTTAGCTTGTTAATTTTAGACGATACCGGTGGTGATATCTTTACTAACTCAAGAATAGCATTTTCATATTTAGGGTTTGATTTTTCTTCTTCTTTAACCCATCTTAAAGCAGTGTTTTTAACCACAGATATTATAGCTCCAGATATACCAATACCTCTAAGTAGTGAATCAGCCATACTGTTAGCCACGTTAATAGTTTTATCATCAATTAATTCTTCTTCTTCATCGAACAAAGTTGCAAAAAATGCTTGTTGCAGCGTGTTAAATATCAAGTTCTGCGCAACTGCGTAGTACATGATCTTAGATATGTTTGTTTTCAAATCCCCTCGGCCATTCTTAATATCGCTAGCGGCTTTTTTAATTATACGTGCATATTGTGATGGTGTATTCGCAAAAGCTAATATAGTACGACCTAATGGACCCGCTTGCTGAGCACTAATTTTATCAGGTCTACTTGATTGCTGAGACTCTTCAGCTGTTTCTCTGAAATCCCTCATCGCTTGCTTTTCAGCAGCAACAGGATCCATACCGTCTTTTATCAATGCTTTTAATCTATTTCTATAGAAAGTAGCTCCACCAGTTGCAATAGCAAAACTATCCGCTAGTTGAGTAGGTGTAAAACCTAGCTTAAGCAACTTATTTATTATACCTCTAACACCTTTTTCTTTAGCGATGTCAGCAATATCAGCTTCATTTACATTAATCTTTAATCCATCACGTCTTTCTACTAAAAACTCAGAATTAAACAACATTTTAAAATCGCTCCAATATTGTTTTTGATTAGCAAAAGCTTTAGTAGCTGCAAATATATTGTTATCACCAAAGTTTATAAAGTTAACGGAAGATAAAGTCTGTAAAATAGCTGACCTAGTATTAAAGAACATAATAGCCCCAGTAGCGCCTGTCATCCAGTCAACAAATCTACCGCTTAAGCTGTCACCACCAAAAGCTCTGTTTCTACCAGTTTTCATTCTACCTAAAATGTTTTCCAAGGCTTTTCTGTAATCTGCTCCATAAGCAGCTTCTAGCTTATTTAAATTCTTTTCAGAAAATATTTCGTCTACGTTTTGCTGCCAAAGCTCTAAGTATTTTTTTCTTTTAGTAGTATTTAAAGCTTCTAGTATATCAGTCGTTATAGTTCCAGTAACCCAAGAGTCACTTGGTTTAGCATAGTCTTCAATACCACTAAGAGATATTACTTGATCCGCAAACGTCTTTAGCTTCTCGTTGTTTTCTACAAAGTTAGTTAAGTATATATCATCATTTTCAGATATTCCTGGAATAGTAGATCCTTTCTTATTCCAGATATAAACTCTAATAGCTTGCTCTTGAGTAAAAGGTTCTCCTGGTATTTTCTTTTTCAAGTTCTTTGGTACGATCTTAAGTTCTTTTTTTATAGCTAAAAAGTTTCTAGCCATAAAGTTTCTATCTTTAGACACTTTTTCCATGGCTCTTGCGTATGGATCTAGTAAGTTTTCTTTGTACCAAGCCATTTGAGCGTCTCCAATTTTACCTTTACCTAAAGTCTTATATAATAACCCAACAAAGTCCTCTGCTGATGGAGCGATAAAAAAATTAAATTTACCTTTACTAGCTCCTGTTACTTGAGCTTTAACTTTTTTGTAGTTCTTGTAAGACTCTATACCTGTTTTGTTTTCAATAATATCGTTAAACTCTTTATCTAAGTTTAAAGACTTGCTAAGTTTAATACCGTATCTTGATTGATCAAAGTTTTTCAATCTACCTTGATCGTTTAGACTTCGTAACTCGTCTACAATCTTTTCTGTTTTATATCTTTCTATGTTTGATAACTTGTTGCCTTTAAAATTTAACAAAGCATCCAAGTATTTAGGTATAGAATTAACGTATGCTTCAGAAAGCGCTTCTTTTAGTTTAACTATATCACCATCTTTAGCATATTGCACATAAGACTCGTGTATTGAAAAAGCTTCCATTTCGTGTTCTAGTATAAGTTTATCAGAAGTAATACCCTCAATATAGAAACCTGCTTTAGAAGACTTTCTCAAAGCACCTCTTTGGTCAGACGAAAGCACAGCTAGCATAGCTATGACCCCATCTATATCATTGTTACTTCTAGCTTGATCTATTTGTTTTACAATATACTCTCTAGAAATTTCTGCTTCGTTATTTATTAAATTTTCACTATTAGCAAAATCGTTTTTAATGTCGTATATGCTAGATAAACCGGCTACTACTTTCTCGTTGTAAGTGATATAAGATCTATTTTTTCTAGTAAAAGTTTTAAAACCTTTTAAGTCTTTGTCTGCGTCTTTTAATGGTTTAATTATTTTATTAAAAATCTCTTTATTAGTTGTTATACCGTCAATCTTAGACGTTCTTATAGATCTACTACCAAAAACTAAAAACTCTTTAATAACTTTAATTTTTTCTTCTAAAGTTTTAGACCTACTAACGTCTTCTTTTAGTTTGTTTTTTATATACCCGTAACCTATTATTTCTCTTTGATATTTGAAAAATGTTCTTATGGATTTAGCAGCGCTATAAACTAAAGATCTATTGTTTTGGTTTTCAGTAAAGCTATCTTGAATAGCAACAATTAACTTAGCTTGAAGCTCTCTAGACTGCCTAGTGCTTAATATTCTTTCAGATTCTTCAAACATTGATTCTAAAACTTGACCCATGTTTTTAGACTCTTCAACTCTTTTAGATATTGCGTCGTTAAGCTCAGTCATTAATGTGTCGCTTGCTTTAGAACCTACCAAAACATTGCTAATGTTGTTAATTATAGAAGTTTTAGCTTTTTCAGACACTTTGCTACTTAAGAAATCTTTGCTTGTAGCATTTTCTATTTTTTTAGAAAACATTAAATTACTTTTACCGGCAGCAACATCTTGTTTTTGCTCAAGAGTTAAATCACTTTCTACAGTTCTAGCTAGTTCATTAGCGATATTTCTATCTACTAAATTTAATATACCTTTAATAACCTGACCCTCAGGTGATCTAGGGTTTATTTGTATTTTTCTACCGTCTTCTCTCTTAGGTCTTCCTATAGCGTCTAATACATCTTGATTAGTTAAATTTGGCTTTATAGACCAAGGAGATAATCCTGCTCCTTTTTTAATTCTAGGGTTTTTATCGTATAGTCTTTTAAGAATACTATTAGCTACACCAGTGGCTGTACCCATTAATTTCTCAGTAGCTGCTTCTTGAACTGCTCCTTTTGGTAAAGTTTTTCTAATATAGTCGATGTTCTTCTCAATAAACATAGCTCCTCTAGAAGTTTCCTCTTTAGAGAGATTTTTAGTAGAATCTAATATTTTACCAGCAGGTACATCTGTAATTTCAGATAAAACATCTGTTGCTAAGCCACCGATTTTTTTGTAGCTTAGTTTCTTAGGGTCAATGTCTTTAAGTTTCTCCTCGACCATCTTAGCAGCTCTATTATACTGCTCTTTAGACATTATTTTAGTAGCTTTAGTTAATCTAGTCTCAGATCTTGCTTGCGTAGCGTCTAAATCGATTTGATCTTCAATACTCATTGATTCATCAGCAACTTCTTGAACAGAACCTACTTCGCCAGCAGCGACGTCTAAGCTTTTACCTTCAACTCCAGCTTCTTTTTTATACCTGTTAACTACATCACCGATTCTATACTTTATAAGTTCGTTTACAACAAAACCACCTAAGTCATCGTTTGTCTCAGGGTTAAATCTCATTAAACTCTTTTCGTATAACTGAGCTTTAACGTCTTCTAAGAATATATCTTTTGGCTTACCATAGACATTGTCACCAACTACACCATACTTGTTTAGCTGACCGTTTATTAAACCATCCAATGTTGTGCCAAAAACTAGTTTTTCATATACATTACCAATTACTTGGTTGTCATATCTACTTTTACTAGTTCCTTCTGGCACTAAGGCTTTTATCTCGTTACCAAGCTCTTTATTGGACTTAGATAGCTTTGTATCGGTTTTAGAAGTAGCTGTTACACTTTCAGCAACTAAACTACCTTTTACTCCTTTAGAAGCTTCTATTTGTGCTTTAGTAAGCTTTCCTTTTGATACACTTTTATTGTAATCTTTAACAAAATTGTATACGTCTTTACCATCGTTAAACTTAACGCTGACACCTACAGACTGCAATGCTCTACGGATAACATCACCTATTTTAGTAAAAACATTTTCGTTGAATTTAATATCTCCAGTAGCTAAAGCGTCAGAGAATAAAGTTATAACTTCTTCTGCTTTTACATTGTTTGGATCTTGCTTGTATTGATCTAGCCTTTTAGCGAAATTACTATCTTTTACTTGATCAGCATCTACTTTATCTAAATAGCTTTTTAAAGAGTTACCTAAAGACACTTGTGTAGTAGGACTATCTTTTACTGTCTGAAAGAGTAATGCGTGCAGGAATTCGTGGGCAGCAACGTTCACAGCTTTTTCCTTAGCGGCTACATCTTTGTTTATTATTATAGTTTGCTCACCTGTTTCTTTGTTTTGAAATATAAAACCTTGTTGTTCAGAAGCTTTTTTGTCTATATTTAAGTTATTTTCTTTTATATAGTCGTCTATAGCTTTTGCGTTATCTAAAGGCTTAACATTTACACCTTTGATGTCACCAGCTAGTTTTTCTATAGACTTTGTTGTTTTTTCAAGCTTATTATCTGCAGCTACTTTTTGTAGCTCAGTATTAATTTCTTTTATTTCTTCTTTTTGTTTTACAACTAATTCAGGTTCTTTTCCTTCTATGTCTTTTTCTAATTGTTTTTTCTTAATTATAAGATCTATAGCTTTACTTTTAGAATCAACGCTAAAGTCTTTAGGTACAGATAAACCAGCGTTTCTAACCTCTAAAATAGCATCTCTTTTTTCTAGTAGATCTTTTTTAACATCGACTCTAATTTCTTCTTTAGCTTTATCTTCTATTTCTTTTATCTTAAAGTTAAACACAGCCTCAGAACTATTAGAGTTTAATTTTCCTGCTATTATTTTACTAAAAGCTTTTGCTTCAGAAACAGTTTGATTCGCTACATTACCACCTATTCCGGTAGTAAAGGAAGATACAAATCCGGTAGCGCCAGCTTCAAAAAGCTGCTTAGTATTTAAGTCTCCACCAGAAGCAGCTGCTGTTATAATTTCTTGACCAGTCTCTGTTATAAACTCTATAGCAGAATTTTGAGTATTAGCGACAAGTTTGTTTGTTGCATTTTTTAAAAACTCTTTATAACCACTTCTAAGTAGTGATTTATTAAGTCCTGTAATGAAAGGTTTTAATGTTTTTCCAGCACCAAAGCGTTCCATTTGACCAGCTACAAACCCTCCAGCAACACTTTTAGCCTCTAAAGAATTCATAAACTTTTTATCTTTAAATATTTCTTTTTTCATATCTAAAGTAACTCTATCTTCTTCAGACAAGTCAAACCTTTTTCTAGCTTCGACATCTATACCTTGAGTATATATATCACCACCCATTTGTAAGGCACCAGAAGCACCTAATGTAACAAACGCTAAAGCCATTTGAGGAAGTTGTTCAGCTGCTAAAGATATAGAATTAGCTACAATATCTTCACCTTTAAATATTTTATCTAACTCACTTTCGTTATAGTTAGAAAGTATAAATTGTTTTTCTTGAATATCTGCAAAAGCTTTTAATGCTTTTTCGTCTTGTTCTTTTTCGTATTGTTTAAATGTAAGCTTGAAATCACCCCAAGTTATAGGCTTAGCACCTCCAGGTTTTGGTTGCTCTACTAACTCATTAACGTCTCTATAAGAAACACCGTCCTTTGATTTTAAAGCTCCTGTAAACCTAGGCTTAAACTTATAAGAACCTTTTTCGTTTGTTTTGTCTTCTATAAAATAACCTTCAGTATTATCACTCCAATTATACTTTTTAGCACGAGCTTCGTTTTCTTCAAAAGAAACAACTTTATCTATAACTTGTTTATAACTAGCGTTGTTAGCCCACTCTTTAGTGCTTTCGTTAATACCTCTAATACTATTAACCGCATTTACCATAGATTTAACAACTGTAGGTGCTCCAAAACCTATTTTTTTTGCTGTTTTACCCATCTGATACAATGTAGGCATGTCTTTTGATTGTACAAAGCTTTTTAAAGAACCAGCGGTTTTGTCATCTATTGATTCTTCAAAAGCCGATGTTAGTGCTTTAAAATCAACATTATTAGACACCCTGGTATTCATTAAGTTGCTATAAAAAGAATTAACATCTTTATTAAAAGCGTCAATATTATCCTGAGTTACATTGTTTGGATCGTTTAAGCTGTACTTTGTCATAGCTTGCTTAACGTAGTCATCAACAGCAGGTTTTATATCTTTTTTTATATTAGGTATAATCTTTTTTTGTATAGTGCTATTACTAGAAGTAAAATCTAAAAGAGCATCTTTTCTAAATTCTTCAATAGCTTTTTTGTTATCAAAATCAATAGCTCCTAGTTCCGTTTTAGGAAGCTGCGTTGATCTGTTTTTTAATATAGACTCTGTTTCGTCTTGAATTTCTTGCTTGTATTTAGTTGTTTTAAGATCTAATTTAGCACCTGGTGAAATACTATCAGCAGCATCTAAAAAACTTTCAAACTCATCAGGTGTTATATCTTCTTGAGGTTCAACACCTTGCTTTGTTAAAAAGTTTTTAAACTTATCACTTGATGATGCCAATAAACCATCTTCCGATTCTAAATCCGTATCTACTGCTTGATCTCCCGCTGTTACAGGTGCAGTCTCCGTTGCAACAGCTTCTGTCTTTGCTAGATCTTCAGACTTGTAGTTTTCAATAACAATTCTAATGTTTTCTTCAGATTCGCCAGCGGCGATCATTGCTTTAACAATATCTTCTAATTTATCCATTTGTTATTATTGTTTTTTGTATTGTTCCATTAATTTTTTATACTTTTCTTCAACACTAAGGCTCTCGTAATCATTATTTTCAGCCGTACTAGATCCTTTTGAAGCTTTTAATAAAATGTCTTTAACCGCTTTATCGCTAAATCCTTTAGCTATTATAAACTCTTGCCTAGGATTGTTTAATGATTTTACGACTATCCTGTCTACTTTACCATCCTCGTCGTTGATTCTTTCTACTATTATTCCTAACTCTGGTCTACCAGCAAATGTAGATATATTTTCGTATTGAGACTCTGTATCATATCCTTTAGCTCCAAAGTTTAAGTCATCTGTACTAGATGTAATTGCTTTTTTAGCTAACTTATAGTTTTTAGCCATAGCAGCCTCTTTCTTTTCAACAGCACTAGTTTTACTCTCTTTAGGTAAAGCTACATTTCTAGTGCTAATTACTTGATCTGAAGCAAAGTTATTTAACCAATAATCAGTGTAGCCCTTTAGTAAAGCTTCCTTACTTTCTTTAGTTTCTATATCGTTAATTGTAAAACCTTTTGTGTCAGGAGCAACAATATTATTCATAAAAGCTACTTTTTCAGTTTTACTCATTGCCGAGATCTCGCTTTCAATAACAGCTTTTCCAGCACTTGCTAAATAGTCTTTTTTTAAAGGCTTGTAAGTTTCTATTCTAATTACGTTACCTTTGTCGTCTTTAATCTCTCTAGTTCTTTCTTCACCAAAAGCAGAATTTTTAGGTGTTAATTTACCTGTTTTTGAGTCTGTGTTGTATATGTGAGTATTCTTAAGATTTTCCATAGCCTCTGTAGCGTCAGGTATAATCTGAACACCTTGTGTTTTACCACTTAAGTAATCTGCTAGTTGTTCTTCTGTAAGCGTTATTTTTTCACCACCTTCTGGGGTTACGTCTATGTATGCTTTATATTTTCCATTTTCAAACTCAACCCTTGTAGATCTATCACCTTTAGCTTTGTTCATTAAAACTCTCATTGCTTCAGGCATATTACCGTCTTGAGAAGGATCTAGTCCACCCATACTTCCAGATTTACTTTCGGTCTCTGTCATTAACAAATCAGTTGCACTAATGCTTTCTAGCATATTACCTATTCTTTTAGGCATAGTTAAAATATCAGATGCTTGTGATCTAAGAGCAGCTATTTCTTTAGGATCAGTTACTGCTCCTGAGTTTATTCTAGTCATTATATCACTATAGGAGTCAACCAAAGGAGCCATAGAGTCACCTAGTTTTAAATCAGGGTTGTCAATTTCATAGTTCTTTATACCTAAAGCAACCTGTTCTTCTAGTTTCTCGTACTCTTTTAACTCCTTAGCTCTTTTATCTGCTAATTTTTTTTGTTGTATTCCTAACTCTTTCTGTGTCTGTAATTCTTGTTGAACAATACCTCCAAAAGTACCAGCAATAGTTCTCTGTAGATTAGCAATTCCTTGAGCGGACTGAGTATCTACGTTTTGTTGTGGGTTTCTATAACTCATATCTTTTTTTTAATTATCCTCCTACTAATGTTGTCGATGCTAATGTGTTGTCATAGCTCGAAGAGCTTGGCACCTGCGTTACACCAGAAGATGTTCCTATTATTGGAGCTGCAACTGCTGCTCTAGGGCCAGGATTAAAAGCACCTGCTTTATACATTCCTCCAACAGTTGAAGCTATTCCACCAACAGCACCCGCGATAGCATTGCTTCTATCAGCACCTGCTTGCATTTCTCTAGCTTCTGAACCTGCTATTTGAGCAGATAATCTATCCATCTGCGTTAAATCTCTGTTCTCTTGTTCTCTGTACATAAACTCTGCGCCTTTAGCTTCCGCACCTTGAATTCTTTGCTTTTCGGCCATAATAAGTTGCTGCTGCTGTTGCTGTCCTTGAGCTCTAGCTCTTTCATTACTAGCTTCTTGTTGTTCTATGTTAGCAGAAATACCTTTTTTAGACTGTAAAGCAGCTTGAGCTAAAGCAGTTGCACCACCAGCGCTTGCTCCTGTAGCGGCTATAGTGTCTAACGTATTAGCTAAAGCGATGTCAGCTTCTTCAGCTTGCATTTCCGCAGCTTGAGTTGCTACGCCTAGATTTTCAAAAGGGTTTTGAATAGTGGAAGATAAATCCTCCATGCTTTCATATGGATTTATAATAGCCTGTCTATTTTCTTCTAAGGTTTGTAACTTTTTCTGTGCGACTCTTTTTTGTCTCGCTGCAGCTGCTTGTCTTTTTTTAGCAGCCGAAGCTCCAAATAGCCCAGATAAAGCTTGAATACCTCCTGTTATAAGGCCTGCTGTCATTAATGGCATAGTTTTGTGTTTTTATATTTTAATAAGATGATTCTACGTAGTTAGATGAAACGGCAAATAGCTCTTTCAAACCTCCTACGTTAGTAGTTGAATCTGTTGAAACTTTTACAGTAGCATAAAACCCTTTTATTCCTGACATGCTGTCACCAAAAACAATCTCACCTGATCTTGCGGTTGTATTGTTTATTAAGTTTGCATGGTATTTGTTTTCTTTTCTATCAAAGCCAGCTCTCATTATGAAACCGCTTTCAGTATAAGCTCCTCCGTCGTAACTATAAACTAAAGTAGTGCTGTCACTAAAGAAGTTTGGAGATAAAGCGTCATAGCCAGTAGCGTCTGAAACAAAAGAATCAACTTGCCAACCGTTACTACCTTCGTAACTAATTGTTTTAAACACTTTAGACGCGCTAACATTAGGATTAAATACAAACGTAACAGAAGCTTTTGATGTTACACCGTAAAAACTACCTCTATTAACAGAAGTACTATAGTGCTCCCAAAGATCACCATCTTTCATAGTGTATAGTTTATTTTTTAAACTAAATAAATGATCGGGTTTGTAGGTGAAAAAGCTAGTCCAACCTTTAACACTCTCGTCAAAGCTAAGAGTCTTATAATCTTGCACTGGGTTACTTATATTAGTTTGAGAGGATATAACGTACTGCTTATTATGTATGTCCCATCCCCCTAGTATCATACCTTCAGAGGTGTTAGTGTCGATGTTGTTAAACTCATCTCTAAAATAGTCGTTCATACCATATGAAGATATCTCAGTTAAACCATCCATAGACAATCTTAAAACAGCGTTTCTATCTTTGTCAGTAAAATACTTTCTATAACCATACACAGCAAAGCTACCTGGATCTCTACTTATACCAAAGTTACCGGCGTAAGGTTGTATAGTTCCTATAGTAGTGTTCACGTTAGATATACTAGCACTTCCTTCAGCTGTATATATAGCGTCTTTATCTATTAAAGCTCTAGAAACTTTAGCTTCTTGGAATATAACTAAGTTAGTATCCTCAGCGTAAAGCTTTTGTATACTACCGTTAACAGGGTCAGCTGACTTTGTTATTGCTTCAGCCACAGAGAACACGTTAGTGTTGTTTATACCAGTTCTACTATTGAATATACCTGAGTATATAAGAGAGTTAGATCTGTTAACTGCTTTAGGTTCTTCTTCAACTAGATAAGCTCTTACTCCGTAATCTACGTTCGTATTGTTATATCCACCTCTTATTCTAGCTTCTTCTATTGACCAATTTGATGAACCTATGTCGCTAGTAGTTATCACTGGATAACCACCTATATCTTCAGGCACACCAACAGAGCCGTTCCAAACGGGAACTTCTACTGGGTCAGTTGTATTTACTTTTTTTAATACAAAGCTGTTAAAATATTTTACTTCTATTATAGCCCCCATATAATTATCACTTATTTTATTTCTTTATTACACGCGTCGTGTATTAACACGGGAGTGTATGTATGTGTTTTACCTTTATGCTTTTCTGTAGGAAAAATTAAATCTCTCCAGTAAAGCTTACCAATCCATTCTCCAGGCCAAGGGTGAGAGTTTCTGTCCCATCTATCATATGACTTAGCAGCTTTAACGCTAACTTGTTTATTAAGATCTTTCCCTGAATAAGGTTTTTCATTACCTATATAATACATGTCGAATGGTCCTAGTTTTCTAGCCGCTTGACAGTTTGAAAACAATAAATCTTCATTTATGTTTCCAACAATACATATGTCTATGTCTCTTGTTTCCCAAGATTCTAAACAACCACCGACTAAATATAGTTTAAAACCGCTCCAATCTAGCTTCTTAAGATCTTGTAGAGCTTCTATTATACATAGCCCACTTAGATACATTATATTATAGTAAAATCTACTCCTGTTATGTCTATAGTTGTTCCGCTGTAACTTGCTGGGTTTGAACCAAGCACGCAGCTTTTCCAGTGGTTTGTCACTGAAGTAGCATCAGCATTAAAATACCAGCTACCCGAACAACCTGTACCGTCTTTATTTGATCCTGTATAGTTTATTTGTTTTGTAGAACCATTGAAACTGTCCCAGGTATTGCTATATATATACCACCCGTTTCTTGCTGTTTGTCCCCAGCCAGAGACACCTATGATACAGTAGTAATAATCAATAGGGTCTGAAAGACCTACGTTTGTTGTAGCTCTCCATTCAACTACTGATGTAACATTTGCTAAGAAGTTTACATTAAAGTTTATTGTATCTTGAGAGTTGTTAGCATCAACTACTCTTATTACTAAAGGATAATTAGCGGCAGGTATAGTAGAAGGATAATCATTGTACACTGTACAGTTAGACGTGTTTGCATTGCCTAAAGAAAAGTAATTATCATCATTTCCAGATACTATATCCCAGTCTAAATTATAAAGTTGTTTATTGTTTACAGCTAAAGCTCCGTTTACAGCAAATAAACTATACAAATCTTCTACGTTATTTCCTACATCCATGCTTATGTCCATGCCTCCGTTGCTAGTTATAGTAGGCACAATGTTTCTAAGGTCAGCTTCTTTAACAAAAGTTTCAGTATCATTACCTCTTACATTTACATAAAAAGTAAAAACAAAGTTTCTCAGACCAGCGTTGTCACCAAAATAAACATCATCTATAAAAGCCTGCGTTACTGTTATGTTGTAGTTTTGCAGGTTACTATCGATCTTAACTAAGTTGAAATAGTTGTTAACGAATTGAGGAGTGGCTTGAGTATCAGTCACTGTCATTGTTATATCTGAGTCAAAATCCTCCGGAGGTATATTAGTTCCTAAAATATCAGCAATAGTAAAATCAGAGCTAAGTATTTCTGAGCCTAAAGTTATAGCTTCAGTAAACGGAGTAAGATTAAAGTCACTTATAAAAGCTGCTCCATTGTCTTGCGTTAAAATAGCTGTATTGAGATCTGACACTAATCCAGTTGTAGATGTCTCCCAATATATATCCAACCTAGACTCTACTGGTTTTGTTTCAAATATAGATATATTTTCTATTGAAGGGTATTCTCCATTACTAGAAACATTCAACACTCCAAACTGCTCAGGCACTGATTGAGAAGTTGTTATTCTAGCGATTAGAGGGTTTGAATCTGATTTGTAAAAAGAACTAAACGGGTTTACTGAGTCAGTTATAGGCACAGTGTTACCGCTTTGCTGATACTCTGCAACGTCAAACATGTCGTAAAGATCCTCTATAGACGAAGAAGTAAAAGATTTTTTACCTGGGTAAAACTGCTTGCTAGCTGTATTGCTGTAAGCCGCTGCTGTGTTTTCAACTCTTCCGTAAAGCTCTACCGAACTTCTAAACGATTTGTCTTGAGGTCCAACTTGTGACAAGTCTCTAGGGATTTTATTTATGTTGTCGTTTAAAAGAGATATAAATGACGTGTTTTTATCTACGTAACTAGCCCCGATAGTAGCATAGTCATATGGCAAGGCTTTCATAGCACCGGCAGCAAAAACATTGTAATACTCTTGTTCGGTCTGCTTTACAACTATCTTATAAGAATACCAACCTAATGGATTGTAGTCAGAGCTACTAGCGTCTCCATTATACACGCCTGGAGTTTTAGTCGCTGGGTTTGCATTACCACCTATTGTGGAGTTAAATATTACTTTCAGTGAGTTACCAATCCACTCAACCATATCTACACCTTCGTCAGAATACGGCAAGTATAGTGTTGAGCCAGAAAAAGTGGTTTGAGATCCTGCTGGCCCTACAGATATAGAATTTACAGCGTTAGACAGTATGGTTGATGAAGATCTACCAAACCTGTCTGACAAAACAACACCAACCTGGTAAGTTCTATTTGTTTTCAATGTACTATTAGGGTATTCTATCTTGCTTGTAGTGTCTGACACGGAATTAGTAGAACTAAAATCAGACTTAGCTGTAGCAGCTACGTTGTAGTTTAGAAAATCAGGAGGAGTATGCTTGTCTTGGTAGTTTCCGTAAACAACTCTATTACTTATAACTTCTTGGCTAAATGCTTTTACTGGAACTTTATCGTATACCCTAGTGGTGTCTTTAGCTGGTAAAGTTTTGTATGGTTTCTGTGATTGATACTGGTACTCATAAATGTCACCAGTTATAGAGGTGAACTCAGGTGTATTAGCTTTTATAGTTTCAACAACTTGAATAGCTAAGCTATCAGATTCTTTATATAGAATATCTATTTCCTCTATATGAAAGTCTGTGCTTAAACTACTAGCGTTAGAAGGTAGTGGTATTCTTAAATCTATTTTATTTACTTTATTTTCCATAAAGTCTACTATAGTAGAAGCGTATGCTTGCTGCATATCTCCTAAAAACTGTGATTCATTTAAGAAGTAACCATCTTGCTTAGGTATAAAACATACCTGTGTAAAAGGAGCTATTAAAGAATATTCTCCATCATCAAACTTAAACCTATAACTAAACCTAACGAATTTATCTTCTAAAAACCTAGGATCACCATTGTATCCGTTTACGTAATATGGGTTAGGATTAAATATTAACTCAGTATTATCGTCAATATCAAACACTCCACTTAATGTAAGTGTTTCAATTCCTCCAGTCTCACTGTACCCAGCAACTGTTCTATCTACATCAGAACCGTTATATTGCAAAGAAACTATGTTTCCAGAGCTATCAACTTTTTTAACAGACCAACCTATAACAGGTTCTCCGTTTTGAGTATAGTAAGGTATTTGAAGTTGATCTACAGTAACTTGAGCTGATCCTCCAGAAACATCAGCTGTTGTAACACAAGATCCTCCGTTTGGCAAAAACTTAGAAACAACATCCTTCATAGTTGTTTCGTAGTCACCTGTAGAGAGATCGCTTTCTTTAAAAAGCTCTATAACTTTATATGGATTATATTTAGCTACAGATATTTGATCTTCTGTAGTATAGTAGCCAGAAGTAGCTCCATCAATTACATTTATTTTTCTAGGTTGATTTCTGTTATCTGTCCAGAAAAGCAAGTTTTCTAAAAGATTTACTCCATAGATAGGGTTTAACTTAGAAAAGTTCAAGAAAGCACCCTCTAGCAACTTGGTGCTAGTATTTGTTATAGTATTGTACTTGTATATGAAATGATTAGACCCAGCGCCAGATGTCACGTATCCGCTGGTTTCGTTGTCTGTTATAAATATGTATATGTCACCTTTTGATTCGTTGACAAAGTAACCTATAGAAGATGTGTTAGGCACTGATGCTTCAAACTCTTGTAGCAACATGTTACCTAACGTGTTTTCTAAAGAACCAACATCTGATCCTTCTGATTTACTAACTTGAGCATTCACTGCTTCTCTATATTCTCCAGATGGTAACAACCTGTTATCAAGGTCCTTGTTCATCTTAGATTTTATAAATGCATTTTTAACTTCTGCCATTTATTTTAGTGTTTTAACCATTTAGATTTGCCTCTCATAACCTGAACGAACTCGTTTAGTTTTATGTTAGATAATCTTAATTTAGCATTTCTAAGCTTAGCGCTTTTTTCTTTTTTCAGTCTATTTACAATATACTCAGGTTGGTTTATTCTAGAAGCTATAATAGCGTGGCTTATGTAAGCGTACATTGCTTCCTCAGCTAGCTTTGGTACTCTAGTGTCCATTCCTGTAGAAAGTCCGTCAGATATATACTCTAATATTATTATTCTGTTTACTAGATCAGAAGAAAAAGAAAACTTACCTTCTCTATCATTTATAGTAAAATACCCGTTTATATTAGCTTTCTGAGGATCGAGACCATATAGTTGACCAACTCCATAAGATTGCTCGCCGTATAGTAAGTCCCAGCTAAAGTCACTATTATCTATTATATCTCTTCTATTTTTTAAACCATTATTACTCCATCTATCTTCTGTTATAGATGTACCGTCTACATTGTCTCCAAAGTTATCTTGCATTGGTTGCCCATTATCTGACTGAAGCGGTATAGCCCCAGGATTAGTAGTCATAGACGTAGGTGTCATAACGTGTTTAACACCTTGGTCATCAATCCAGTGCATACTAACGTAGTTAACGTAGTCCTGCGGAATAGCTAAACTAAGACTATGAGGTATTGTGAGTTCTTGAGAGTTTACACTTCTTAGTGTATCATAACTAAACTCTTGCATTGCTCTTTTTGCGTGAAAGATAATGTCTGTACGTTTAGCGCTTGGAATTAATTTACCGGCACCAACATAAGCAACTATAAAGTTATTTATAATATCGTTAAGTTTTGTGTAAGCGTATGAGCCATAGTTTTTTTCAACGGTTTCACCAACAGCTTTTTCAGCATACGTGTTACCGTAATTACCTCCATCAAGTCTCTTTAGTTGAGCTACTATATAGAGGTTGTTGACTGGAGCATCTGTATATGTTATAGTATTTCCAGAAACAGTATAACCTGTAGTAACTTCACTCCAGCTACCTGGAAGACCATTAGAGCTACTATATAGTTTAAAGTTATTGTTTGCGTAGTTTATATCAGAACCTGAAGCAGCGTACCACTCTAGATCAGTATTAAAAGTTGTAGTAAAAGAAACTGTAGTACCGTCACCTCTAAAACCTTGAGCACCTTCGTAGTATTGTCTATTGTTTTCAGTTATTAATGACATCTATTAGCTTTTTTTATTGTTTTCGTTTTGTTGTATTTCAGAAGCAGCAACTTGTATAACTTGTGGGTCTCTAATAATAACTCCAGAGTAAAATAAAATTCTAGTTATAACATTAACTTGCTCACCGGTGTTCAACTCAAAGTTTTGAGAATCTGCAGACGAATAAACATATTGACCTAAGTTACCTAGGTTGTAACCCCAAATTACATTTTTAGGTTTTCTAAGAAAACTTATACTTACGTTTGATTGTATAGAAGAAGGGCTAACTGTTAGTTTACCACCCTCGTACAGGTATGTTGGAAAGTCTTTTGTCGACGCTGTTAAAGGAGATTGCTGTATGTTGTAGAATTCGTTACGAGCTAATCTTTGTATTTCTGTTGGGAAGCCTGTTAGAGGCGTGTAT
>Ga0208303_1000394_pt1 | contig 18021 bp, 18 predicted proteins | sample CB_VirMetaG_2_FD_184537 | JGI IMG/M metagenome (GOLD analysis project Ga0208303, IMG submission 184537) | Freshwater to marine saline gradient viral communities from Chesapeake Bay - CB_1504_2 Viral MetaG (SPAdes) (version 4) | ecosystem: Environmental > Aquatic > Marine > Coastal | place: USA... | reverse complement strand
ACAATAGAGTCTCATACTGTAACTGGAACAGGTGTAAACAGTGTATTTACTTTTGTTACACAGAATGTAACTTTAAATGGTCAAACTCCAGTAGCTTTATCAACACCAGTTGCTCGTGTATCAAGAATTTATAATAATGGTAGCTCTGAGTTAGTTGGTAGGGTTGTTGTATATGAAAACACATCAGTTTCAAACGGAATACCAAGTGATGTAACTAAAATACATATAGATATACCTGCTGGTTTTCAACAGTCATTTAAATCAGCTACAACTTTTAGTTCTTCGGATTATTTTATATTAACTGGTGCTTACGGATCTGTAAGTAAAAAGCAAGCCGCATCTGTAGACTTCTATTTAGAAGAAAGACAAGCAGGTAAGGTGTTTAGGCAACTAGGTTCGTTTACTGCATCTTCTGATGGTGGAGCATTTGATATAGAGTTTGACCCATCTATTATAATAAAGAAAAACTCAGACGTTAGGTTTAGGGCAGATACATCAACAAATAACTCTGTCGTATTTGCAATATTTAAAGGTTACTTAGCTTCAGTAACTACCTAAGAGTACATAAGAAAGAGAGTTAATAATGAAAGTAGGATCTGCTATTCTCAAAGGTCAGTACGCAACTGATATATTTACTACCCAAAGAGAAGCCATTGCGAGAAGCATGGACATGGGTTTAAATGGTGAAACACACATTCACGAGTATGATGGTCAAGCTGTATTTATGCCAGCAAAGAGTCACGAAGATTATATAAGATACTACGAAGTAGAAAGCTACGGTGAAAGACCAGAAGAGATGCAAATGGAAGCACCTTCAGCAGATCGTATGGAAGCACTAAGAGTTATTATACAAGAGATTATGAAAGAAGAGTTTGCTAAAGCTGAATACCAAGGTGAAAAGGTAACTCTAAATAAACCTAGACGTATTCAAGGTGGCAACAAGAAATTTGAAGTGTTTGTTCAAAGTGGAAGTAAAGTAAAGAGAGTTACATTCGGAGATCCTAACATGGAGATCAGAAGAGATAACCCAAAAGCTAGAGCTAACTTTAGAGCAAGACATTCCTGCGATACAGCAAAAGATAAGACATCTGCTAGATACTGGTCTTGTCGTATGTGGGAAGGAGGCACATCAGTGTCTGATTTAACTAAGAATATAGAAGGTCAAATACTAAAGACTGACGAAGAACAACGTCTAGTCTATGGTTGGGCCTCAGTCGTTTCTGAAAAGGGTGAACTTGTAGTTGACCGTCAGGGCGATGTGATTGAACCTGATACGCTCGTAAAAGCCGTAAACAACTTTATGGAACACGTTCGTGTCGGAAAAGAAATGCACAAAGGGGGTCAAATTGGTGCTGTTATACACTCCATGCCTATCACTAAAGAAATAGGTGATTCCCTTGGCATACAGAGTGACCGTGAGGGCTGGATTGTGGCTTTCAAAGTCTATGACGATGATGTCTGGGCTAGAGTCAAGTCTGGTGAACTATCGGCCTTCTCTATTGGGGGTCGTGCAAGCAAGGAGGACTACAGTGCCTAACCTTTTAAAACAGCTTGAACTGGAAGAATTGTCTTTGGTGGATAGACCAGCAAATGCACAAGCAATGGTTTCTTTGTACAAGCGTGATAATTCCAATGGAGAACATATGGAACAGAAAATTGAAAAAGTGTCTGAAGAGACAACTAAAGCTGAAGCACCAGAGGTAAACCCTCTAGAGGCTGAAGTAGAAACACTTAAAGCAGACAACGAGCGACTAACAAAATCGCTTGAAGAAGCAGGTTACATTGTTAAGTCAGATGTAATCGAGAAAAAAGTTGAACCAGAGTATGTTGAGTACGAAGGGGAACAGATCAATAAGGCAGATATACCTGAGCCTATCTTAAAGGCTCTTGAAAATGCTGAGATCGAAAAAGCTGACATTGAGTTAACTAAACGTGCAGAGGAGTTACTTCCTCATTTTAATGTAGCTGTAGCTAAACCTTTAGTAAAATCTTTTGCTGAAGATGAGGCAATAATGGAAGCTCTAAAAGCGGCAGATAAGACGTTTTCAGAATCCATGAAAGAGTTTGGTAAGTCGGATGCAGATGGCGAGTTTGCTACTTCTTCTGATAAACTAGACGCTCTTGTAAAGTCTTACATGAGTGAAAATGAAATGAAAAAAGGAGACTACGCCAAGGCTTACGCTATTGTTGCTAAGACTGATGAAGGTAAAGCTCTTATTAATAAATCCTATAAAGGGGAATAACTATGGCTGTAATGCAATCTCGTGATAATCGCTCATACAATGCTGGAGCCGATCTATCATCTGATCAATTTAAATTCGTAAAACTTGGTGCAGGTACTGTTACTCGTGCATCGACTCTTGGTGAGAACTGTCTTGGCATTCTTTTAAATAATCCTACAAGCGGAAACGCGGCTACTGTATGCGTATCTGGTAAGGTTATGATAAAAGTCGGTGCTGTTGCAGTTGCGGCTGGAGCAAAGTTAGTTACTGACGCTAATGGTCTAGCTAAAACACACGCTGGATCACACGTAATAATGGGCTACGCTAATGAAGCTGGCGCGGCAGGGCAAATAATTGCTATGGAACTAATCCAAGGCGGTAACACTGCTTAATAGCATTTAGAAAGGAAATAACAAATGCCTCTATTAACACCATCTCAGGTACATATTGACCAGCCGTTAAGTAACTTAACATTGGCTTATGTACAATCAAATGAAAACTTTGTTGCTGATAAGGTTTTCCCTGTCGTTGGCGTTGCTCGTCAATCAGACAAATACTATGAGTATGACCGTGCGAATATGAATCGTACAGGTGATGTTCAGAAACTAGCTCCACGTACCGAAGTAAACAGAATCGGTATGTCACTTTCAAACTCTTCATACTATGCAGACGTTTACGGTCTAGGTATGGACTTCGATGAGCAAACATTAGCTAACGAAGACTCAATGTTGGAAGTAAGAGCCGCTGGTGCAGAAACTCTAGCTATGCGTCTTATGATCCATAGAGAAGAGCAATTCGCATCTACATTCTTTGCTAACGCTGTTTGGACAACTAGTGTTTCTGGTGCCGCTAACGGTGCTGGTACTCCAGTTTACTGGAACGACTATACTAACTCAACACCTATTGCTGATGTTACTTTAGGTAGTCGGACTATGATGCTTACTTCTGGTGGGTTCAAACCAAACACAATGGTTGTTGGTAAAGAAGTTAGAGACAAGTTAGTTAACCATCCAGACATCTTAGCACGTTTGAATGGTGGATCAACAGTATCTAACCCTGCACTAATAGTAGATTCTAAACTAGCAGAAATCTTTGGTGTGGAAAACTTCTACGTAATGGAAGCCGTGAAAAACTCTTCTGCTGAAGGTGTTGCTGAAAGTAATGCGTTCATCGGTGGTAAACACGCTCTTCTATGTTACACACCTTCAAGTGCTGGTCTTATGTCACCAGCCGCAGGTTTGACATTCGCTTGGAACTCAATTCCAAGTGTTAACAACTTAGGTATAACAGTTGAGTCATTCTCTGATGATGCTCTTAAGCGTCAACAAGTAGCTGAACACATCCAAGTTAAGATGGCATACGACATGAAATTGGTCGGTGCTGACTTGGGTTACTTCTTTAACGCTATCGTTCAGTAACTTTAATTTCTACTGTGGGGGCTGTAGTGGCCCTCACTTTTTAACCCGAAAGGAATTGATATGACCCGATATGAAAAAATGCCTATGCAATTTGATAGGCCACTGTTTGTAAAAGAAGAGTTTAATTCTGCTGGAAGAGACTGGAAGAAAAACGACGAGTACAAATGGAAAGAATTAAGTATAGACGAAAACAAAGTTCTACAACTATACGCATTAAATTTCTTACACCATAACTCTGAATTAGAAACCACAATTAATACAGGCGATGGATTAGAAGCTCTTAATATAGAAAGTTTACATGGACTTGTAGACACTATAAACAAGAAAGTTGAAAGTAAGACTACCAGTAAAACTGACTTTGCACGTAAGAAATGTAAGAAGTCTAAGGTAGTAGATAAACAACGTGGCTTGATAAGAAGTTGGCGACGAAATTTTGGGAATCTGGAGAGTGATTAATGGCTTGGAGCTACAATCCTGCACAACTAGGAACTTCAACTGAAGCTGAACGGATTAATTCTGTCAGGTTGTTATTGGGTGATACAGATACTTCTGACCAACAAGTACAGAATGAAGAAATAGTATTTGGATTAGGCCAGACAAGTGATAACATATATTATGCGGCCGCATGGTCTGCTAGGGTTGTTAGTGCTAAATACTCACGTAAAGTTACCACAAGTTTAGATGGTGCTTTAAAAGCTGACTATTCTGATCTAGCAACTCACTACTCAAGTTTAGCTGAAACTTTAGAATATCAAGGTAAGAAAGCTGGTGGTGGATTTGGTATAAAAGCTGGCGGTATAGAAATCTCTGTTATAGATTCTGTAAGAGAAGATACAAACAGGGTTCCACCTTCGTTTAGAAGAGATAGATTTAAGAACCCACCTAGCTATAGCGGTAATGATTACTCATCTGATTTTGACTAAGGAATAGAAAATGTCTTTTAGAGCCTATGACTTAGCCAAACTAGTAGACGACTTTGGTGAAACTCTTACACTACGTAAGAGAACCACTGCTGGAACGTATAATCCTGCTACTGGTTCTATAGCTAACATGGCAACTACAGACTATTCTTTTGTAGGTTACTTCTATAATTATAATGTTGGTTTTATACCTACGTTAGATCAAGTAGAAAGAGGTAACAGAAAGTGCCTTATACCTGCACCTAACATAAGTGCCGCTCCTGAAATAGACGATCAAATATTAAGAGGGTCTGAAAAAGTAAACATAGTTCATGTTGTAACTGCTTATTCTAATGGGGTAGTACTTCACCACATATGCGATGTAGTAAGCTAATGAAGATTAAAGGTAAACTTAAAGTTAACAGATCTTTTAAAAAGAAGATAAGTAGATTACCAGAGATGGCAGATAATATTGTAAAAAATAGACTATATGATATAGCTAATACAGCAATAAAATTTTCACAACCTTTTGTTCAATCAGGTGCTTATATAACCTCGTTTTCTTTTAATACTGGAGCAGGTAGACCTAGAGGTTATACTCTTCATGGAAGACCTAAAGCTGACCCAGAAGAAAGAGCGTCAGTTGGTATGCAACAGTTAATTGATGATATAAATGAGTTAAGAGATTTTTCTAACGTAGAAAGATTATATTTAAGAAATAATGCCCCTCACGCATACCGTGTTGAACTTAATCACAGAGTTTTTGCCCAAATAAAGAATATAGAGGTAGTCTATGGCTAGTATTTACAATGACATAAGGGCGGCTCTAGAAACTCGGCTTAGTAATATAAGTAATATCCCTTCTATTGCGTATGAAAATGTACCGTTTACTCCTGTAGTGGGGACAAGCTATGTACAAAGTAAGTTTATTCCTACGTTAAGAAGGTCTGCTGTTATGGGAAGTCCAAACCCAGAGCAAAGGTATCAGGGATTATATGCTGTTACCCCACACACACCCGAAAAACTCGGTCCGTCTGTTGCTGATGATTTATCTAATGATATAATAGAATCGTTTGAAGCAACAACTGACATATCATTCACTAACTCGTCTAACGAGACAATAATTGTATCCATAGATTACGCTGAACGCCAGCAAGGTTTCTTGGATAGTCCTTGGTACTATGTTCCGATTAATATCGGATGGTACATTTACAAATAAATAGGAGATATTAAATGGCCTTTGCACAGGGTTCTAGATCCAGTCTGTCGTACATAGTCGAAAGCACTTTTGGTACAACACCTGCTGGTAACTTTACTACACTACCTTTCACATCACACTCTTTAAATCTAACTAAAGATATAATGGAAGGAAATGACATTCAAGCTGACCGTATGCCTAGAGTTAACAGGCAAGGTAACAGACAAACAAGCGGAGATATAGCTGTTGATCTACGTAGAGGAGATTTTGATCCTTTACTAGAAGCCGCAATGCTAAGTACTTGGTCTACTAACGTACTTAAAGTTGGCACAACACCTAAGTTCTTCTCTATACAAGACTATGCGGCTGATATTGACGTAGCACGTAGGTTTACAGGTATGACTGTATCCACTCTTGGTATATCTATGGCTCCAAACCAAATGGTAGCAACTACTTTTGGAATGGTGGGTAAAGATATGAACCCAATAGTAAATGCTGGTTCTTTTATAACAGGAGACTCTTACACTATCGTGACTGCTGGAACTACAGATTTTACAGCTATAGGTTCTGGTAATAACAGTGTAGGAACTACTTTTACTGCAACTGGGGCTGGATCAGGTACAGGTAATGCGTCTGTGGGATTTGCTGTTCAACGTAACGCAAGTGCATCTTCAACTAACGCCCCATTTGATGCATATAGCGGAAGTATTGGTATAGGTGCTATCGGAACTGGTACACCATCATCAGTAGCTATTGTAACAGGTATAGACTTTACACTAGAAAACTCATACGCTCCAACATTTGTTATTGGTAGTGATAGCGCACCATCTCTTGAGTATGGCAGAGCTGAAGTATCAGGTACAATATCTGCTTACTTTGAAGATGTGGCCTTAATAAATAGGTTCTTAAATGAAACAGAAACTGGAGTACAGGTTATTGTAAATGACCCAACTGGTTCTAATCCATACACATTTAAATTCCCACGGTGTAAGATTAACAGTGCGGATGTAGGTGTAGATGGTCCTACTAGCAGAATAGTAAGTATGGAATTTGTTGGCCTATACGACTCAGGTGAAGCAAGCAACATGGAAATAACAAGAACATCGTAATCCCTAGCTAGGGTGGGGGATTGTCGGTGTCGGGTCTGGCCTTCCCCCAACTAAAACTAAAACCCGACTTTACAACCCGAAAGGAACTCGACATGGATTTAAAAGATTTAACACCTATAAATGATACTGTAAATGTACCAATCGTGCATCCAACTACTTTAGACCCCTTACTTAATGATGATAAGTCTGAGATGAGTATAACTGTTTACGCACCTCATGCTAAAGAGTATAAGAAGGCAGTTTTTGATCAAACTAATAGAAGACTAAAACAAGCCCAAGGTAAAAGAAAGGTAGATGTTACAGCAGAGGATCTTGAGGAATCAACTCTTGAGCTGTTAGCTAAAGCTACTAAAGAGTGGAACATTACTTACAACAAGGAACAACCTAAGTTCTCTGTTGATAAAGCAAAGGAGATTTACTCTGAGGTATTTTGGATTCGTGATCAGATTGAGGAGGCTGTTTCTACCTCTCTGGATTTTACGAAAGCCTGATTGAAGAACTAGTTGAGTTTGCTGAACACAGCTTTAAACTTAATGTTCCTGATCAAAATGGCACAACAGAATATGAACATTTAGAACAAGTTGAAAGGCAGACTGGACATAGACCACAAGCATTAAATGGACCCCAATTTCCATCGCTAGTGTCTCATATCTGGTCTGCCTTTGTTACTTTAAGCAACAGTAGAACTGCTGGTTTCTCTGGAGCTAACCCCTTAAGTTATGAACAAATAAAAGCATGGAAAGATTTAACTGCTACGCCAATTTCCACTTGGGAGGTCGAAGCAATAAAACGTCTTGATGAAGTATATATGAAGGTTAATAATAGTAATGGCTGATCTTAAAGATATTGAAATATCAATAGAAGTAGATACTCTACAGGCTCAAAAGGCTTTTAAGGCTATAACGAGAGATCAAAAGGCTCTTGAAAAGGCTCATAATACTGGTAAAATTACTGCACAACAATACTCAGTTGCTACTAATTCCCTTGAAAGAAGACAGGAGGCTTTAACTGAGGCTGTTAAAAGGGGTGGTAAAGCCTTTAGAATATATAATAACCGTTTAAACCAAGCTAAAAGTGGCTCAAATAAGTTTGGTATGGTATCTCAACAAGTAGGTTATCAGGTTGGTGACTTCTTTGTTCAAGTTCAGTCAGGTACTTCAGCTTTAGTTGCATTCGGTCAACAGGGTACTCAGTTAGCTGGATTAATCCCTGGAATCGGTGGTGCTATAGTTGGTATTGGTCTTGCCATAGGTACTATGGTTTTAAGAACTCGTCAGCAAATGAATGGTGCAGTAGAAAGTCTTGTAACTTATGCGGAAGCTGTTAAAAAAGTAAGGAATGAAACAGCAAAAGCAAGACAAGAAAACGAGGCGTTTTTTCAAGGTTATGCGTCTGTAGAGCAGATGGTAATAACAGAAAAAATGGAGGAAACCAGATCTCGTTTAGACCTACTTAAACTTTCTTTAGAAGGGTTTAACTTAACGCTTAGAGATATGTATTCTTTTTCTTCTGGTAGTAAAAAGAAAAATATTGTTGACACAGTACTAGATTTTATTGGTGTTCTTGGTGTACAATCAATTACCCAAGCACAAACGTCTATGAAAGCTCAAATAGCATCAACGATAAAAGAAATAAAAGAACAAGAGAAATTACTACAAGAAGAAATAGATAAAATTCTTCAAAGCAGAGAAAAAAGTAGAAAAGAAGCAGAGGATAAAGCAAAAGCAAAAAGTCAATTTGAAGGTATGTTTGCTTTTCAAGAAGCCTATTTTTCTATGAAATACAAAGGTTCTGATCTTGCAAAACAAAGAAAAAGAATAAAAGAAGCAAGAGAAGCTGAACAAAGTGAAAACGAAAGACTTGCTAAAGTAGCTTTTGAGAGGGCTATGGCTTTTTCAGAAGCGTATGATAATGCTTTTTATGGAGAACAGAGAAAAAGAAGGCTTCAGCTTATAAAAGAAGCAAAACAAGCAGAGATAAAAGAAAACGAAAGGCTTGCTAAATTACAATTTGATAGAGCTATGTCTTTTTCACAGGCATATGATAACGCTCTTTATGGCAAAGAGAGGGCAAGAAGACTTCAGCTTATAAAGGAAGCAAAAGAGGCTGAAATAGCAGAGAACGAAAGACTTGCTAAAGTTCAGTTTGATAGAGCTATGTCTTTTGAGCAAGCGTACAGTAATATGTTATTTAACGCAAAGAAAAAACAAGCCGCAAAAGAAAAAAGCATTCTTATGGGTAAATATAGTGATGCTTACTCTGGAAGAGGTTTAGCAGATGCTTCTTTTGCAGAGGGTTCAGAAGAGCTAAGATTAGCCCAAGAAAAAATTAAACTTCTTGAAATAGAAAATAAATATGGAAGAGAAAGTAAAGAGCTATATAACGCAATTACTCAGAGTCAGTTAGATGCTCTTATATATAGCCAAAAAGAAAATGATCTATCTGAAACTACAAATAAAGAACTACAGAAACAATTAGTCGCATACAGAGAGTTACTACTACTTTCAAAAGAACAAGATAAGTTAAATCAAAAAAGAGAAGCCTTTGAAGCAACTGTGTCAGGTTATCTAGAGTCTGGATTTATGTCTATGATTGACGGTACTAAGTCTGTAACTGATGCTTTTAGATCTATGGCTAGAGATGTAATAAAAGAGCTGTATAGAATACTTGTAGTACAACAAATAGTAAATCAAGCTAAAACTGCTATACAGAGTCTATCAGGTTATGTATTTAGTGCTAATGGTAACGTACTTAACAATGGTAAGATAATTCCTTACGCTAATGGTGGTGTCGTTGGATCTCCTACTATGTTCCCTATGGCAGGTGGTAACACTGGACTTATGGGTGAAGCTGGACCAGAAGCTATACTTCCTCTAAAGAGAGGACCTAACGGTAAACTAGGCGTTGAATCATCAGGGGGGAGTGTTGTAGTTAACCAAACTATTAATGTTTCTACTGGTGTAGCCCAGACAGTAAGAAACGAAATAAAAACTCTTATGCCTCAGATAGCAGAAGGTGCTAAGTCAGCAGTACTAGATGCTAAACGTAGAGGTGGATCATTTGGGAGTGCATTCGCATGAGCATAAGTTACCCACTAACACTACCAACTGTAACTGGTATTCAAGATATTACATTTACTGCTGTTAATGCGGTAGCAATGTCTATGTCTCCTTTTACGTACAAACAACAAGTATTTGCTCATCAAGGTCAAAGGTGGGAAGTTGATGTTACTCTACCGCCTATGAAGAGAGATAATGCTGAAGTATGGCTTGCTTGGTTAGTTAGTCTTAAGGGATTAAGGGGTACTTTTCTACTGGGGGACCCTAATAACGCTACTGCAAGAGGTTCAGTAGAAGCCCAGCCTACTCAATCTATAGCTGTAAACGGAGCTAATCAAATTGGTGATACATTAAACATAGATGGCTGTAAATACTCTCAGTCTCCTTGGATTAAAGCAGGTGACTACATACAACTAGGTTCTCAATCCTCTGCTTCATTACATAAGGTACTAGCTGACGCTAACAGTGATGGGTCAGGTAATGTTACTTTAGACATATGGCCTAACATTAATGTAGCTCCAGCAGATGGTTCAGCGGTTGTGGTTTCTAATACAGTTGGTGTATTTAGACTTAATGATAACACAAGTAACTGGAGCATCAATGATGTTTCAAACTACGGTATTACTTTTGGTGCAGTACAGGCAATAGTATGAGTAGAGATCTTACAGGTATACTATCTTACCTTGAGTTTGATGAAGTAAAGCCTTTCTTTGCTGTAGAATTACTATTTGAAACTGGTACAGATATTGGTACAGCTACAACCTCTCTAACCGCTAGTATAAATGCAAGTCAAACTACTTTAACTGTTGAATCGGTTGCTGGGTTATTTTCTGACGGTACTGTAACAATAGGATCTGAAGAAATATCATATACAGGAATTACAGATCTAACTTTAACAGGTTTAACAAGAGGTTCTAATAGCACAACAGCCGCATCTCACAGTGATAATGCAACAGTTACAGGTAACACTATACTTTCTGCACCTCTATATTTTTGGACAGGCATTGGTGATACAACAATAGATGGAATTACTTATACAGGCACTGGGAATCTTATGCAGATCTCTAGTATAAAGGAAACTGCTGAAATACAGGCCGCAGGTGCAAACTTAACACTAAGTGGTATTCCAGCAGATATGTTAAGTCTAGCTTTAAGTGTTCCTTATCAAGGCAGAATTGGTAAAATTAAGTTTGGTTTGATTGATGCTGATAATAATTTACTAGAGCTTGAAACTGCTTTTAATATGTTACTCGAAAGTGGAATTGACATAGGTTTAGAAAATCCAGAACAATCAAATGTTCTTATTGATATGTTTGTTGGTTATATGGATCAAATGAACATTGATGAAAGTGCAGAAACATCTATAATTAGCTTATCTCTAGAAAGTAAGTTATTAGATTTAGATAGGCCAGTTATTAGAAGGTACAACAACGAAAGTCAAAAAGCATTGTTTCCAAATGATAAAGCGTTTGAGTTTTTAAATGACTTACAAGGTAAAGATCTAAGTTGGGGTCGAGCCAGTGAAACTAACTAATTGGAAAGATAATTTACTAAAATATATTGATGACTGTAAAGACAAAGGTTTTATATGGGGTAAATGGGATTGTCTTAAGTTTGTTAATGGTGCAGTTAAAGCTCAACGTAATGTAGGTTTTGCAGATGATTGGTTTGGATCTTACTCAACCCCAAGAGGAGCGGCACTAAACTACGCTAGGATTACTCGTTATGGAATATATAATGATATTATTGACGGACTAGATGATAGATTAGGAAGAATACAAACACCTAAAGTAGGCTCTATAATTGCAATAGAATCAGATGCAGATGTTCTTGGTTATTCTTTAGGTGTAAGGGTAGATGACAGAACAGCTTTTGTTGGTGATGAGGGCTTAGTGTTCTTTAATTTAAATAGGTACATTGCTTGGGGTGTAGAATGAAAAAGATACTACTAGCTACTACATTCTTAACCTGTGGCTTAATTCCTACGGTAGCCCATGCTGATCCTATATCTATTGGAATGGCACTACTTTCCTCAATGCCAACTACTGCGGCCGCATGGTCTGCACTTACGTTTTCAAGTTTTATGGGTTCTTTTATACCTAGATTAGCTCTAGGTTATGCTCTTAATGCTTTAATACCTAAACCGTCTATAAAAGGACCACAAGGTTATACAGTAAATACTTTAGGTTCCGCACAACCTACTGCTGTTATATATGGTAAGGTTAGAGTTGGTGGTGTAATATTCTACCAAGAAACAACTAACGACAATAAATACTTACACAGTTTAATTGCTTTAGCAGGACATGAAGTAAACGAAATACAAAAAGTATATTTAAACGATGAAGAACTTACCTTAACAGCTTCCTCAAATGACTCAAACGGTTTACCGATATATGAAGTATCTTCTCCAACTAAGTACGCTGGTAAGGTAAGAATTAAAAAACACTTAGGAGCAGACGATCAAGAGGCTGATGCAACTCTAGCGTCAGATAGTTCTCAGTGGGGAGTTGATCATAAAGCAAGTGGCATAGCTTACATATACACAAGATTTGAATTTGATGCTGATGCCTTTCCAAACGGAGTTCCTCAAGTAACAGCACTTGTAGAGGGTAAGAAAAACAGAGCATCTGCTGATTTTGGGTTCGCTTACAGCCCTTTATCATCTAGATGTTTAGCAGACTATCTTGTATTTTCTGGTATAGCGACAATAGATGAAATTGATAGTACATTACTTGTAGCGGCAAACAATATATGTGACGAAAATGTAAAAGAACTAAAGTCAACTACTTTAACTCAAACACTTAGCTCAAGTGGAACAACTTTATATGTAGAAGACGGTTCAATATTTGACTTAGATAACACTGGATCAAATCTAAGTAGAATACAAATTGATGATGAAATAATAACATTAACCGCTAGTACAGTAATAAATGGAAATGTAATCACAAATGTTAGTCGTGGGTTTGGTACTCAACCATCTCATGCAAGTGGTTCTAAAGTTCACTTAGTGCAAGACAGGTATCAATGTAATGGTACGTTTACAACTGACTTAGCACCAAAAGAAGTTGTATCTGGTATGTTAGCTTCAATGGGGGGAATGTTATGGTACTCTCAAGGTAAGTGGAAAATGAAAGCCGCCGCCTTTACAAACCCAGTTCTTAATTTAGATGAAGATGATCTTAGGTCTACTCTCTCTATACAGACAAGAAACTCTAGAAGAGATGGTTTTAATAAAATTGTAGGTACTTTCAGAGGAGAGCAATCTAATTGGCAGACAACTAATTATCCAGCAGTAACTTCAACAGTATTCTTAGGTGTAGATAACGGACAAGAAAACACTGTAGAACTAAACTTTCCTTTTATATCTAACTCGCCTCAAGCACAAAGGGTATCTAAGATTTCTTTGTATAGGAACAGAGAACAGTTATCAGTATCTGGAATTTATGGATTAAGGGCCTTACAACTTACTGTCGGTGACATTGTTAGACTTAAAAACGAAAGATTAGGGTTTAAAGATCCTGACGATAATTCTTTAGGTAAGTTATTTGAGGTTGTTGATTGGTCATTTGGACTAGATTCTGAAATGTCGCTTCAGTGCAATATGGTACTTCAAGAGATTAGCTCTGGTATATTTGATTGGGATGCTGACGAGACACTGTTTGAAACTAACAACACTACTTTACCTTCTCCTTTCTTTGTTCCAGATATAGGTGTAACTCTTGGTCAAGAACTAAGAATAGTTAATGAACACGTTGTTAATGTATTAAGTGTTACAACGACAGCAAGTGCTAATGAAATATCGCAAGTTGATAAAGTAGAAGTTGAGTATAAAGAGCAATCAGAGACAGACTATAAAGCTCTAGGAACTGGTAAACTAGGTTTGTTTGAAATACTTGACTTAGAAAGTGGTGTTTATGATGTAAGGGCAAGAGCTATAAACTCACTAGGTGTTAAAGGAAATTATACAACAGCTTTTAAACCGTTCGACCCTCAAGCTGATCCACCAGCAGATGTGACTAATTTTAGTTTTAGTATTTCCTCTGGGACATTGTTTTTAAAATGGAATAAATCAGACGACTTAGATTTAAGTTATTATCAGGTTAAGCATAATTCTTTAACGTCTGGCGCAACATGGGGTAACTCAGAATTTAATCCTATTGGTATAGAAAAAATAGCAAGACCAGCAACAAGTGCAACTATGCCAGCGTTATCAGGAACATACTTAATTAAAGCATATGATAAAACTGGAAAAGAGAGTATCAATGCCGCAAGTTTTGTTATTACGCAATCACAATTACCAGCGTTAGATATTACAACAACAATTACGGAAAACCCTGATTTTGACGGTATAGGAAGCAATTTTACTGTTTATACAGCCGCTAATCCAGATGAGTTAAGAATGAATAACTTTAGTTCCTCTGGTGCTTCAGCTTTTTATGAGTTTGATAGTAAGGTAGACTTAACAATAGTAAGAACAGCGACAGTTTCCTCAGAGGTTGTATTTACAAGACATCAATCAACTACGCTTTGGGATGCAATACCTCAAAACTGGGATACTTGGCCTGAGAATTTTGATGACTGGACTGACGCAGACGTTGGTTTTAATGATAACATTGTATCTGTAAAAGTTGCAGTTACGAATGATCCTCCAAATCAAATATCTCCAGCTCCAAGTTGGAGTGCATACACAGAGGCAAACGGTTCTCAACTTGTGGGTCGTGGATTTAAATTTAAAGCTGAATTGTCAAATACAAACCCTAATGTAACACCCTCAATTTCAGTACTAAAAGGAACGGTAGGATATTAAATGTCACAACATGATATGAACATAGCTAATCAAACTTCAGCTAATGCAAGAGCAGATATTAATAACGCTTTAGGTGCATTAGTTAGTCTTTCGTCAGGTACAAGCGCACCATCAACTACCTTTGCTAATATGTTGTGGTACGAAACTGACACAAACACTCTTTACATAAGAAACGAAGCTAACAGTGGTTGGGTAACGATTGGTATTATTAATGGTTCTGCGTTTGAAGCAAAAGTAGCTATAGCATCTCAATCTGAAGCACAAACTGGTACTGAAAACACAAAAACAATGACAGCTTTGCGTGTTAAAGAAGCAATTACACAAAATACAACAAATCCAATTGGTGTAAGTCAAACTTGGCAATCATTTTCATCAACGCAAAGAGTTAGCCAAACTTCAACACAAACTGCTACTTGGTATCAAAACACGACCACACAACCAATTCAAGTCGCCATTAATATTCTTGGTGGGAACGGTTATGGAGAACCAGCGGTTTATGTTGGCACAGCAACTAACTCATTTATCACACTAGCTACGTGGAGTAATCAAGATGGTCGTGCTGAAAGATCTGCATTTAGTTTTATTGTGCCAGTTAATCATTACTACAAACTAACATCTGGAACTAGGATTTCTTGGTCTGAACTAAGGGCTTAAATAATTAATATAGGAATAAAATATGGCTGATCAAAAGATAAGTGAACTTACCGCCCTTACGGGGGCAAACCTTGCAGATGTTGATGCTTTTGCAGTCGTTGATACATCCGCAGTACAGACTAAAAAAATAACATACGCTGAATTAAAAACTGCATTAGATACTGGCACTGGTTTCGTCAGAATTACTGGCGATGCAATGACTGGTAATTTGAGTTTTGGTGATAACAACAAAGCTATCTTCGGTGCTGGCTCTGACCTACAGATTTATCATGACGGTAGCCACTCTTATATTTCTGACACAGGTACAGGGTATTTAAGAATCCTAGCATCCGATTATTTACAACTTATGTCATCAACTTCTGAAGTATATCTTAATGCAGGAGCAAATGGTGAAGTAACTTTATACTATGATAACTTACCTAAACTAGCCACAACATCAACAGGAATTAATGTAACTGGCACAGTGACCAGTGATGGTTTATCTTTAGGTGATTTCACAGATGCTTTAACTATTGGCGACAGTAACGATTTAAGTCTTTACCATGCAAGCGGAAGTGCAACTATAAAAAATGATACTGGTGATTTAACAGTACGCTCAGATAGTTTTCGTGTAAAAAATAATGCAAATAACGAAGAAATGTTTAGTGCGTATGCTGATGGTGCGGTAACTCTATATTATAATTCCGAATCCAAACTTAACACACAAGCCACAGGAATTAATGTGACAGGCACAGTGACTGCTACAGGACAAATAATTTCTGCTGGTGGTGTTCTCTCAGCTCCAACTTATAGTTTTACTGGAGATACAGATACTGGAATAAGTAGACCTACTTCAAATGCAGTTAACATTGTTACTGCTGGAGTAGAGCGTTTAAGAATTGCAAGTGCTGGTGAAATTCAAATAGGTGGCACGAGTAACGCTGGATTTGTAGACTTCGATGGAACTGCTCTTCAGCTTAATACTCAACGTAATCCTAACACAGGTACTTTTGTTAACACAAGTAAGTCTCATGCTGGAATTGCTCTTGTTGGGGGTGATGCTGATTCACATATTAAATTCTATACTAAAGATAGTAATAACGCGGTTGGAACAGAACGAGTTAGAATAGATAAAGAAGGTAGGGTGGCTATTGGACATTCGAGTTCAAATGCACTCTTGCAAGTTTCTTCTGGCTCAGGGGTAGCGGCTGGCAGTCAAGCAAATCCAGCACTTCAGATAGGGGCTACAACTGGCTATAGACTTGGGATGTATACCGATGCTGAAGGTGGTTATATTGAAAACAAGAATGGTGATGATGGTATAATCTTTAAAGTAAAAACTGCTGGTGAAGCTATGAGGATTGATGGTGGAACAGGCAAGGTGGGAATTGGAACTGCGAGTCCTGAGCATGACCTTCATGTAAAAACTGCTGGTCAGACTGAAGATGGCATTATAAAAATTGGCGGCACTGATGGAACTTTAGGTCTTGAGATTTCATATGACCAATCTAGTGTAACTACAGCAAGGATTATATCAAACCCAACGTATACTAATACTGATGCATTAATGCATATAGCAGTTGACGGAGATGCTAACCCTAATCATCTTGTGCTAAACGGCTCAGGCAACGTGGGTATTGGGACTGCGAGTTTTGCACATAAATTATCAATTCAAACCAACGCTAATGTCCATCTCGGTTACAATGGAACATCTGGTAATACCGAAACTGGTCGTATCTCATCAAATTCATATGCTGTAAATAACGAGTCGTATTCTCTTGCTGAAATGAATTTTGTAACAAGTTCTGCTAATGGGTACACAGGAGGCATACAATTTCGAACTAATTCGGTAAACTCTACTAATACCCGTGCGGCTGTACGGATGACCATCGACAAGGATGGAAAAGTTGGCATTGGTGGAATATCATCATCACCAAGCTCAGACCTTGAAGTTCGCGCTAGTACAACGTCAACACTAAGGGTTAGTGGAGGTTCAAACACAAACGCTAGAGTAGAAATTGGCTACGATGGTACTAACGGCCCATATATAAAAGCTGGAAGTAGTGGCATAACTAAACTACAAGTGTATGTTGATAATTCTTCTTTAGCGGCTGAGTTTAGAGCAAACGGAGATTTCTATTCTAATGATGGCACAGTTCACAGTTTATCTGATAGCAGAGTAAAAAAAGATATTGCTGACTTAACAGATGGTTTAGCTATCGTAAAACAGCTAAGACCTCGTACATTTAAGTTTAACGGCAAGGCCACGACATTAAATGACAACAGAACTAAATACGGTTTTATTGCTGATGAGGTTATAACAGTAGCCCCTCAGTATGTATCAGTAGACACCCAAACAATAGATGATGTTGAAGTTGATGACTTTAAATCTCTTTCTACAACAAAAATGATACCAATGTTAGTCAAAGCAATACAAGAACAACAAGAAGTAATTGAGTCTCTAACGGCTCGTATAACAACATTAGAAGGATAATAAAATGGCAGTAACATGGACAATCGCTCAGTGTGATTACAAACTCAAGGTCACCCAAGACAGCAAAGATTACGTGAATGTAATTGATGTTGTTCACTGGAGAGCCTCCGATGAGGACAGTGACAAGAACACTGGTACATCTTACGGATCAGTAGGTATCTCAACTGATGATCTAAAAGATG
>Ga0208303_1000390_pt1 | contig 18085 bp, 29 predicted proteins | sample CB_VirMetaG_2_FD_184537 | JGI IMG/M metagenome (GOLD analysis project Ga0208303, IMG submission 184537) | Freshwater to marine saline gradient viral communities from Chesapeake Bay - CB_1504_2 Viral MetaG (SPAdes) (version 4) | ecosystem: Environmental > Aquatic > Marine > Coastal | place: USA... | reverse complement strand
AATGAAATAAAGGATATAGAGTATGAAGAAATCAAACATTAACGAAAAAGAACTTATAAATGATACTAATAAAATTTTAGAATTCATGGATAAGTTAGATGACATGGATATCGAAAATATAGATGTTGCAAAATTAGAAAATGATATAAAAACATTTGAAAAAGAATTAAATAGAAAATATAAAGATCTTCTTCCTAAAGACAATTTGGATTCCAAAAAGTAAAGTTTTATATTAAAAATAAAAAATCAAGTTATGTTTCAAAGTACAAAAGTTTTTGATGGTTTTAGTTGCTGCTTTAGACAATGGCGCGCTAATACTACACATTGCCAATTTTTACATGGATATGGCGTTTCATTTAAAGTAACATTCGAAGGAAAATTAGATGATCGTAATTGGGTCTGGGATTTTGGTGGAATGAAAAGAGCCAAAACCAAGATAGATGATATGTCTCCTAAAGAATGGATGGATTATATGTTTGATCACACAGTAATAGTTGCTGAAGATGACCCAGAATTAGATGGTTTTAAATCAATGAATGAACATGGGGTAGCTCAAGTAAGAATCGTACCAGCTACAGGAGCAGAAAAATTTGCTGAATTTATATTCCATAAGTTAAATAATTTTGTAAAAACAGAAACACAAGAACGTGTTATAGTCAGATCTGTAGAATTTATGGAACACGGTAAAAACACAGCAATATACTCAGAATAATATGTTTAAAATCTCACACGAACTCCCATTAAGTATGCTCCCCCAGAGCTTTGAAATTAATGATTATGAATATTGTTTACCCCACTTACTAGATCAAAGTGAAATATATAAAAACCACTTTGAAAAGGCTAAAGAAATGGGCCGTTATATCATAATGGATAATTCACTTCACGAATTAGGTGAAGCATACGATACAGAAAGATTATTACATTGGGTTGATCATTTAGAACCAGATGAATTTATAGTACCAGATGTTTGGCAAGATAAAAATCAAACATTAGTTAACGCTAAAAAATGGTTAGATATAGATTTACCCGAAAATACAACCAAAGTAGCAGTAGTACAAGCAAATAATTATGCAGAAGCTTATGAATGTTATCATATTTTAAAAAACCATCATGGTTATAAAAAAATAGCATTCAGTTATGGAGCTGGTTGGTATGCTGATGAATTTCCCCACCCAAATCCCTTGGTTGGTAAAATGATGGGTCGTATAATGACTGTATCAAAAATGTATAAATCAGGATTAATATCAGATAGTGACAGAGTTCACTTATTAGGATGTGCTTTACCACAAGAATTTGCTTATTATGCTGATTTTCCTTTTATTGAATCAATAGATACATCAAACCCCATAATTCACGGGTTAGAAGGAGTAAAATATAATAGTGTAGGTTTATTAACTAAATCTTCAACTAAAATAGATAAAATGGGATTAACACCTTTAGATCAAGAAAAATTATTTAACATTAACCACAATCTCATCCAATTCAAAAAGTTTGTAAAGGATGGTAACCCTCAATAAAAACAAAATGACAATAGCATTAATTGCAGTTACAGTATGTGCCTTAGCCTTTTCAGCATACATCTATTTTACACACGATAAGATAGCAGAAAGAAAAGCAGAAGCCATGTTAGCAAAATGGAAAGCTAAAGAAGAAAAATTCATCCGAGAAGACGCATACTCTCGATCACGAGCAGTAAGTTTTGGAAAAACAATAGAACATTATGTACCCTTTATGGAAAATTTTCCAGTAGACCCTAAAGACGTACAATTTTTTGGAAAACCAATTGATTATATAGCTTTTGCAAATAGAGGAAGCAAATCAAAATGTTCGGTACACTTTATAGAAGTAAAAAGTGGAAATTCAAATTTGAATGGACACCAGAAAAATATTAAAGATGCCATCTTAAAAGGTAGAGTTCATTGGCATGAACACACAGTAGATGGGATTTGGGAACACGAAAGTAGAAAACAACATTTAAACAAAGAAAAAAAGTAATTATGAAGAAGCAAGCAGTTTTATCATTGTCAGGTGGAATGGACAGTAGTACTGTGTTATTACACTTGCTAGCAAACGATTATGAAGTAACAGCATTAAGTTTTGATTACGGTCAAAAACACAATGTGGAGTTAGAAAGAGCAGCAGAATTAATTGAATATCTAGCTAAAAATGGACACCCAGTAAAGTATCAAAGAATTACTTTACAAGGATTAGTATCACTATTAAATTCAAATCTGGTGAAAGGAGGTGAGGACGTACCAGAGGGCCATTACGAGGAAGAAAATATGAAAGATACAGTTGTACCTAACAGAAACAAAATGTTTTCATCAATTATCCAAGCAGTAGCGCTCTCTATAGCAAACGCTAAAGATTGCCCAGTAGCAATAGCGATGGGAATACATGCTGGTGACCACGCTATTTATCCTGACTGTAGACAAGAATTTAGAGATGCAGATTACAAAGCATTCACAGAAGGAAATTGGGATGCTGATAGAGTAGCATATTACACACCTTATTTAAATGGAGATAAATTTGATATCCTAAAAGATGGTGAAGTATGTTGCGAAAAACTTGGCTTAGATTTTGATGAGGTGTATAAAAGAACAAACACATCATACAAACCAACAGCTGAAGGTTTATCAGATTATAAATCAGCTTCATCAGTAGAAAGAATTGAAGCATTCCTAAAATTAGGAAGAAAAGACCCAGTTGCTTATGTTGATGGTTGGGAAACAGCAAAAACTCACGTAGAAAAACTATTAGCAGACCATGCGTAAAAGAATAGAAGATTATAATAAAGTATTACCAGTATTAGAAGTATATCGTTGTGTACAATCAGAAGGTAGTAGATTTGGTAGACCAACAATCGCCATTAGAACCACAGGATGTACACATAGATGCTACTTTGGGGAAGGTGGATGGTGTGACAGTTGGTACACATCCATACACCCAGAAAAAGGAATATTTACATTTAATGATATCGTAAAAATATACGATGAAAATCCCCAAGTAAAAGAAATGATGCTAACGGGGGGTTCACCAACCATGCATCCAGCACTAGTTAACGAATTAACACACTTTGCAAATGAAAGAGGCATTATTATTACTATTGAAACTGAAGGATCTCATTATATTGAAACCGATTATCCTATTAATCTTTTGTCTATCAGCCCTAAATTTTCTAATAGCGTACCTGTGGTTGGAGCTATCACTCCAGCTGGGAAAGTGGTTGACCAAAAATTCGTAGACACCCATAATAGAAAAAGACTCAACACAACAGCCATCAAACAAATGATTGAATTTCACACAGATTACCATTATAAACCTGTATGGGATGGTACACAAAAAAATCTAGATGAAATTGAAGCTTATAGAGTAGAACTTGGAATCCCTAAAGAAAAGACGTATATTATGCCCGCCGGTGATACAAGAGAAACGCTAATAAAAATGTATCCTCTTGTATTTGAAATGGTAGCAGAACACGGATATAATATGACTGGAAGAGACCATATTATTGCGTATAACACAGAAAGAGGAGTATAATGGGAAAAGAATTAATATCAAAAGTAGAACTAGATCATTTAGTAGATGATTTAGGTGATGAGTTAACAGCCAAATGCCACGAAATAGGTGGTGGTATTGTTTTTGTTTGTGTTATGAATGGTGCTTTTATGTTTTATAGTGATTTAGTAAAACATATTAAATATCCAATTGAAACTAGTTTTTTAAAATGTCAATCTTATGATGGTTTAGAAAGAAAAAAAATCACACTAGATTATATTCCATCAACTGATTTTGAAGGTAAAACAGTATTTTTAGTAGATGATATTATAGATTCGGGTAACACAATGAAATATTTATCATCTTATGTAAAATTACAGGGTGCTGTTAGAGTTGAAACAGTAGCAGCAATTTACAAAGAAAACGAGGCTTTTCCAAATACCTTTTATATATACAAACAACCAGAAGGAGTTAATCCTTGGTATATTGGATATGGAATGGATGACCCAAAAGGATATCAAAGAAATTTAAACACAATACATACATTATAATGGCAGAAAATAAAAAAACATTTAATTTAGAATGTGTACAAACAGGATTCGCTAATGGTGTTGCACCAGGCTTTCCTTTAACAGAGAGAGAAAAAGACAAAATGATTGACCGTGCTGCTAAAGCATACGGTAAATTTTTAGATGAATTAGGGTGCGATTGGAGAAACGATCCAAACTCAAATGACACCCCAAGACGTGTAGCTAAAGCCTATGTCAATGACTTATGGGCTGGTAGATACACTGCAATGTCACCTATTACTTCCTTCCCTTCAGATGGTTACGATGGAATTGTAATCGAAAGAAACATTCCTTTAACCTCAATGTGTTCCCACCACCACCAAACAATTGGTGGGGTGGTTCACGTTGGCTATGTTGTAGGACCAGAAGGTAGTGTAATTGGCTTATCAAAACTAAATAGAATTGTAGAACATTTTGGTAGAAGAGGAGCTATACAAGAACAATTAACATCTGCAATCCACCAAGCAGTAGATAAAATTTGTGAAAATAACTTAGGTGTTATTATTACAATAGTTGCAACTCATAATTGTGTAAGTTGTAGAGGTGTTAAACATAAAGGTGCATCAATGGTTACAACAAAGGCATCAGGTGTGTTTAGACACAATGGAAATGATGCTCGTAAAGAGTATTTCGATAGTATTAAAATTAATAATGGAGGACATCAAATTTAAAAATTATGGCATATTATTTAGCAAAAGTAGAAGTTAGAATGGAAAACGACAGAGGTCGAATCCAGAAAATTAGAGAGTTATATTGTGTAGAGGCAGAATCAGTTACAGAAGCAGAAGCAAAAGTTGTACAAGATTTTGAAGGTGACAACACTGAATATCAAGTAAAAGAAGTTAAAGAAACTAAAATTTTAAAAATATTAGAATAATGGGAAAACAATTAAGTTTATTTGAAAACGAAAAATTAAGCCCAAAGTATTGGAATGTTCCTTTTGTAGATGAAGTACAAGAATTTAACCAAACATTTGGTAAACCAAACAATTATGAACCAAGTATTCCTGAAAGGAAAGAATGGATGTTCGTTTATGACTTCATACAAGAAGAACTTGCAGAATATAAAGAAGCGTGCGAGAACGGAGACATCGTGGAAATTTTGGATGCTTTGTGTGATATTACTTACGTTTCCCTTGGGAACGGTACTATGCTTCATGGTCTTAAAGGAAAGATATGGAAAGCATATCAAGAGGTACAAGCATCAAATATGTCTAAAGCATGCAAAACAGAAGAGGAAGCTATAGAAACAGCTAAATCAGAAGCAGCTAGAATTGGTGAAGACACCCATTACGAACAAGTAGGAGAATATTGGATCGTTTACAGAACACGAGACAGAAAAGTATTAAAATCAATTAATTATTTTAGACCAGATTTAACACAATTTTTTACAGATGAAGAAATCGAAAAAGCAAAGTTGGGCGTATAGCGACACTAAAGTAAAAAAAGCAAGAGGTATCGAAGTTGATGGGCATAAAATCCCAGATCCCAAATTACACCAACAAGTTAGTTTTATTAAATCAGGTATCCGTATTTTAGGATACGCTGTGTTATGGTGGAGCATTGATATTGCTGCCACTTTATTAATTTTATCAGAAATAGTAGGAATAGGAGAGGAATTAGTTTAATGTATAAAAACTGTTACGTTTCAAGAGACCCAGATAACTACTTTATGTATAATGTTCATCTTTGGACAGATGAAGGCTATACTGTAGAAAGGTTTCAAAATTATGGTTATATGGAGTGTTCACCTGCTCAAGCCACCCATACCGGTTTGAAAGGAGAACACCTTAAAAAAATCACCAACTGGCAAAGAAATGATATTGGTTTACATTACACAGACCACACATTAGGGAATATTCATACTAAATTTTTAATTGACAAGTACGGCAATAATGATGAAATATCTGTAACTCACAGAGAAGTATTTTTTGATATTGAGATTGAAATAGGAGGAGCACTTACAAACAAATATATTAAATCAGCTCCTATGCCTGTTACCTCAATTGCTTGGTGGGACAAACAAGCAGATCAATGGGCTATTATTATTTTAGACAAAACAGGTGAAATCAAAGAAGGAACCCAAGATGGAAGAGAAATCATCCCTGTAAGACGAGAAACAGATTTACTTGAAATATTTTTATCTAGAATGGAAGCTATTCAACCCGACATTTTAGTTGGTTATAATAGTGATTATTTCGATATTCCTTACCTTTACTACAGAATAAAAAACAGACTAGGTGAACGTCATGCTAGACGTTTATCACCTATTAGAATGGTAGAAGAAAGAGAATGGAGTGAAGATCAACCTATCAGAATAGCTGGTGTAGCGTCTTTAGATTACATGCGCTTACATAAAAAATATTCTTTTCAACAAGAACCATCTATGAAATTAGATTTTTTAGGTGAAAAATATGTTGGTCAAAAGAAAATAGAATACAATGGTTCACTAGATAGATTATTCAGAGAAGACAAACAAAAGTTTATTGAATATAACTTTGTAGATGTTTTAATTTTAAAGAAACTAGATGAAAAGTTTAAATATCTAGATTTAACCAAAAATATATCCCATAAAGGAAAAACACTATATGAAGATGTTTATCAATCTTCAAAAACACAGGATGGTGCTATATCAGCATACTTATTAAATGAAGGTATAATACCACCAAACAAAGACCCTAACCCTATAGTAAAAAAGAATTATGCTGGAGGATATTTATTCTGCCCTAAAACGGGTATTTTCAACTACATGTTTGATGAGGATCTTACTAGTCTATATCCTTCTATTATCATGTCTCTCAATATTGGCCGTGAAACTCTTGTAGGTCGTATTGTTACTACTGATGATAGAGATAATAGATTAGCCCTTAATGATCTTAAAGAAATGGATCAAGATTTAGAATTTGTAATTGAAAATCTAAATCGTCAAACAAAAATTATGACTGTTAAAGAAATTATATCTTTAATAAAAGAACATAATTTAGCAATCACCGCAAATGGTGTAATGTTTAGAACAGACAAACCATCAACACTATCAGTAGTACTAGCAAAATGGTTTGATGAAAGAGTTGAGTACAAAAATGCTATGAAAAAAGCATACAAATCAGGTGATAAAGTAGGAGGTGATTTAAATCACTTAAGACAATACACTATGAAAATCTTACTTAACTCACTGTATGGTGCAACTGCTTTACCATCATTTAGATATGGTTCTGTATTATTAAGTGAAGGTATTACACTTACAGGACAAAGAATTATTCAAGATTCAGGTACATTTATAAATAAAGAAGCAGAAAAAACACTACAAACAGGAAAAGAAGTATACGAAATTAGAACTACACCTCGTCAACGATATGAAGATTGTATGGGTGTTGTAATGTATGAAGATACAGATTCTTGTTATGTTAATGCTGAGCCTTTATTACGTAAAATTTATCCTAATTTTGATGACATGGAAGAGTCAGAAAGAGCAGATAAATTAGAAGCCATGTCATTAGAGTATGAAAAGAAAATCAACGAATATTACAACGACCTAGCATTAGAAGCATTTAATGTTCCTGTAGACAAACATAGATTAGAAATGAAAACAGAATGTACAATACGTTCTGCATTCTTTTCAGGTAAACGTAGATATGCCCAGTATATCACAAAGAAAGAAGGTGTACCTTGTAATGAAATTGATGTAAAAGGTCTTGACTTTAAAAAATCAAATTTCCCACCTTTATTTAGAACATTCTTTGAAGAAATACTAAATAAAATACTATTTGGCGCCACAAGAGAAACTATAGATAAAGAAATATTGGACTTTAAAGAATCACTTAAAGACAGAGATTTTATAGAGATATCTAAACCAACAGGAGTAAAAAACATTCAACAATACACAGCAAACCCACCTGTAGCAGGTAGTATATTTAGTGAATTTGAAAATAAAGCACCCGTAGGTGTTAAAGCAGCTGTAAGATACAATGATTTACTTAAATTTAAAGGTTTAGATAAAAAACACACCCAAATAGTAGAGGGTGATAAAATTAAATGGGTTTATTTACGAGATAACCCATATAAAATTGATACTATGGGGTTTTTAGATTTTGATTTACCAAAACCAATTCGTAATTTTATTGAAGTATATGTGGATATTCCAAGATCTTTTGATACAATACTTAAGAATAAATTAGAATCATTTTATCAGGATCTCGGGTGGGGGAATTTAACCCTCAATACGTATGTCCAGCAGTTTTTTAAGTTTTAATAGGTTATATGATAAGTAAAAAGGTTATTTCAAACATAGTATCTAAGTATTCCTTAGGTAATCACATTGAACAAGTTAAGTGGGGAGTTAGTGATAAAAAACTCAATATTAATTTTATTAATGATTCTAAAACATTAGTAGGTTATGTTGAATACAGAGATGATATAGGTCTTAAAAATGGTGATTATGGTATTTTTAATACATCACAACTTACCAAATGTTTAAATATATTAGATGGTGATATTTTATTAGATGCTAATAGTAAAAAGCTAAACATAGCAGATACCAGCTATGAAATAAAATTCAGTCTCGCGGATCCTGCTGTAATTCCAAATGTACCTGATATTAAAAACCCAGATCAATGGAGTGTATCCTTTAGCCTTAATGATGAATTTATAACAAGATTTGTTAAATCAAAAGACGCATTATCTGATCTCAATACATTTACAGTTGAAACTAGAGAAGGCTTCACAGGTAATGAATTAGTATTTACAGTAGGTACTAATATCACGAATACAATTGAATTTGCTGTAGAAGCAGATATAAATGAAGATTTTAGTCCTGTACCATTTGATTCTGATATCCTAAAAGAAATTTTAAAAGCAAATAAAGACTACCATAGTGGTGAAATTCGTATTAGTAAAAATGGTTTATTAGATGTACATTTACATTGTGGTGGTCCATTATACACAGGATACTATTTAGTAAGAAAACAAGAAAATAACTAGGAGAAGCAAGGTATTTTTCGTATATTAACGTATAATATAAATATAGATATGGATATAAAATCATTAAATACTAAACTTTGTAAAGTCGAAAATAAAATTGATAAAGTAAATAACAAAATAGATTATTTACTAGAAAAACTAACAGAATTTAATAAACAAAAATAGAGTTATGAGAGGCAGACAAAAAGGTCAAACCAAAAGAATGAGTAAAATCAAGGACGCAGCAATTGCACCTTACGAAATTTACATAGAAGAAGATCAGTATGTTTTAGTAGATACTGAAAAAGACAAACCAGTAGGATATTTTAGTAGACTAGATAGTGCTATTCACAAAATATCTCGTTTAAGTTTGGCTAATCAAAAAGATGATTATACATTAGCGGGCTTTATAGAAAGCTATAATAATATAAAAAATAAATTAACAGAACCTTTTAAAAATATTTAATATGGAATGTCCAATTATACCTTTAAGTGATAAAGTTGTTATTCTCCCCATAGAAGAAGGAGAACAAAAGTATGGAAATATTATTGTACCTGATGCTGGTGGCGAAAAACCAGAAATGGGGACAGTATTAGCTGTGGGACCAGGTAGAATTAGCACAGACGGTACTTTAATCCCCAACAGAATTGAAGTAGGAGCTACAGTAATGGTACCTAAATTTGGTGCTCAAGTAGTAGTAGTAGAAAATGAAACATACATTATTGCAAGTGAAAATGATGTATTAGGAATTATAAAACAAAAAGAAGACAATGAGTAAAATTATCGAAACGGGCTCTGATTCAAGAGCAAAATTATTAAGTGGAGTAAATCAACTAGCAAATGCAGTTGTTACAACTCTAGGACCTAATGGGCGTAACGTAGTAATTGCACAACAAGGAGGTAATTTACCTGCATCTACTAAAGATGGTGTTACAGTTGCAAAAACAGTTACATTAAAAGATCCAGTTGAAAATTTAGGTGCACAAATGGTTAAACAAGCATCTATTAAAACAGCAGACAACGCTGGTGATGGTACAACTACAGCTACATTATTGGCTAAAGAGTTGATTTCAGAAGGTATGAATCACTTATCTCAAAAGCACAACGCAGTTGCTATTAAAAGAGGTATGGATAAAACAGCCAAAGAAATTGTTAAACACCTAAAAGAAATGTCCACTGATATTTCATCAGAAGAGCAAATCAAACAAGTAGCTACTATTTCAGCTAACAACGATGAAGAAGTAGGTAATTTGATTGCAGCTGCTATTGATAAAGTAGGTTTAGAGGGTGTTGTAACTGTTGAAGAAAGTAAATCATACGAAACAACATTAGAAACTGTTGAAGGTATGCAGTTTGATAGAGGTTATAAATCACCTTACTTTGTAACTGATAATTCAACGATGCAGGCACAGTTAGATGATCCATACATTTTACTTTATGATGGAAAAATTAGCCAAGTAAAAGAATTACTACCAATTTTAGAGGGTGTTTCACAACAAAACAAATCAATGCTTATCATTGCAGAAGATATTGATGGTGAGGCATTAGCAGCTATGATTGTAAATAAAATGAGAGGTATCTTAAAATGTTGTGCCGTTAAAGCTCCTGACTTTGGAGAAAGAAGAACCCACATCTTAGAAGATATAGCTACATTAACAGGTGGTACAGTTATTTCTAAACAAAAAGGTATGCGTTTAGACAAAGCTACATTCGACCAATTAGGTACTTGTAGAGGTGTAACTGTTGAAAAAGAAAAAACCACAATTGTGGATGGTAATGGTACTGAGGAAGCAATTACAGCTCGTTTAGAAGAAGTAAAAGACCAAATCGAAAGAGCAGAAAGCAACTATGCTGTAGAACAATTACAAAATAGATTAGCCAAAATGGCAGGTGGTGTTGCTGTAATCAACGTAGGTGGTTTTACTGAAACTGAAATGAAAGAACGTAAAGATAGAGTTGATGATGCACTACACGCTACAAGAGCTGCTTTAGATGAAGGTATTGTACCAGGTGGTGGAGTTGCTTTATTGAGAGCTAAACATATGTTATGTGAAGCAAATCAACTAGTTTGTGAAGGTGATGAAACAATTGGTTCTAATATTTTATTAAGCGCAATCGAAAAACCATTTATCCAAATTTTACTAAATGCGGGTATTGAAAAATATCATAATATTTTATCTTCTGTAGAAGGTAGTTTTGAAAACTTAGATAAAGAAAACTATGGTTACAATATCAAAACAGGTGAATATATTGATATGGTAAAAGAAGGAATCATTGATCCAACAAAAGTAACCCGTACAGCACTTGAAAACGCAGTATCAGTTGCAGGAACAATGTTAATCACAGAATGTACAATAGTTGATGATCCAGAAGATGATAAAGAAGTGGATCCAATGTCAATGATGGGAATGTAATGGATATAGTATTAAATTACATATTTATAGGCTTTGCTTGTACTTTTCTATTAGATTTTATATCAGACAAATATGCAGACCACGATGCCTTTGAAAACGTGCCTGATTGGAACTGGGGAGCTAGAATAATGTTTATATTATTTTGGCCCCTTGGTACTATCTTATTTATTTACACATTCCTAAAAGAGTATTTTAGATAATGAAATTATTAAATACACACCCTGTAAAAAAATCAGATTTAGGTTTCCACGGAAACCTTTTTGGTGGAAAGTTATTAGCATGGTTAGATGCTAGCGCTGCGGGTTTTGCATGTGAGTTTTGTGATACACCCAGAATGGTTACAATTTCAATTGACAAGTGTATTTTTAAAAGACCAGCTAAAGAAGGTCAACTTATTAAAATATATGGGGATGTTGAAAAAATAGGTACTACAAGTATAAAATTAAAATTAGAAGCAAGATCCCACAATGTTTATAACGGTAAACAGAATGTTATATTAGAAACATATATTACATTCGTTAGGATTGATGAACAAGGTGAAGCTATACCAATTAGCGATAGAGTTAGAAACAAATTATTCTTAAAAGACGAGTAAATGGAGTTATGGGTAGAAAAATATAGACCTCAAGTATTAGAGGATTATGTAGGTAATGAAGTTATTAAAAATAAAATAGCAGATTACCTTAAACAAGGATCAATCCAAAACCTATTATTCCATGGTGTTGCAGGTACAGGTAAAACAACATTAGCTAAATTAATTGCTAAAAATTTAAATTGTGATTTACTATATTTAAATGCTAGTGACGAAAGAGGTATAGATACTATTAGAGAAAAAATTATACCATTTGCTTCTAGTATGGGTTTTAATGATGTTAAAATTGTTATATTAGATGAAGCAGATTATTTAACACCACAAGCACAAGCAACATTACGTAACACAATAGAATCATGCAGTGCTACAACCCGTTTTATTTTAACTTGTAATTATCTTGAACGTATTATTTCTCCTCTACAAAGTAGATGTCAATCATTTGAAATTACACCACCTTCAAAAAGTGAAGTTTATTATAAATGTCAAGAAATCCTAACTAAAGAAAAAATACTATTCTATGAACAGGGTATAGAGGATGTAATTAATACACACTACCCCGACATTAGAAAAATAATTAATACAATACAAGGTTCTATTGTAGATGGTCAAATTGAAATCGATGATAATTCACTTAAAAATACACAGTTAGGTGATCAAATACTAGGGGTTTTAGCCCGAAATGAACACTACAGAAGTACACCCAAACTTAAAGAACTCAGACAAATATTAGCAGATTCAGGTGCTCGTGAATTTGATGGGTTATTTAAAGTATTATATGATAATGTTAGTAAATATACTGATAAAGAAGGAGAAGCAATACTAATTATTGCCAAATACCAATATGAGTATACATTTGTATTAGAAAAAGAAATCTGCATAGCAGCAATGTTAAATAAATTACTAGATATATGTTAAAAATTGAAGTTAAAAAAGGTAATATCAACGGTGCCCTTAAAATGTTTAAAAAGAAATTTAGAGACACTAAAACTCTTCAAAAACTGAGAGATCGTAAAGAATATACTAAACCATCTGTAGTAAAAAGACAAGCAAAACAAAAAGCAATAGCAAAAAATAAATATAGAAGAGATAACGATGAATAATCCACAACAACCCCAAATGAATGTAGACTTCAGTCAAACAACCGCTGAAGTTTGTGAAAGTTGCGAAAACGAAACATTCGTACAAGTATACCAAATGCGTAAATTATCAGCATTATTATCTCCAACAGGACAAGAAGCTATGATTCCAATTCAAGTATTTGCTTGTGCAAAATGTGGGCATATTAATAAAGGTTTTTTACCTAAGTAATAATGAATCCATTTGACCACATCAAAAACCTACATACTAAACAAAAACGCTGGGAAGATTTCAACGATGAAGAAAAGAAATCATTCAATGTTTTTATCATAAATAAAGGTTTAAGTATGAATCCAGATTATCTAGGAATAGTCAATATGGTTCAAAATTTTACAGGTTTAAATCAAGTTATATCCCCCAAAGAGGTATTCAATATTTACTTTAACCTGCTTCCAAACAATTTTCGTTTTTATAAATGGATTAAGGGAGAAAAAAGTAAAAAAGATAAAGAAAAAGCAGAATATTTGGCTATGCACTTTAAAGTTAGTACCAGAGAAGCATACGATTATTTAGATATTTTAGATAAAAAAACAATTAATTCAATACTAAAAAATTATAAAAATGAACCACAAAGAAAGGCTATATAGAGCTCTAAAAAGCGAATGTGAGGCAAACATCAATGAAGCTTTACTTACGATGGATATGTGTTTTAATAGTGCAGTAGCTATTGGTGAACATACATCAGAACATTTTCTAGAAGAAGCGAGCAAAGCATTAACTAAACTAACAGACGCTAGAGATAGATTAGACACATTAAGAGAATACTACAGCGATTCTAGTTTTTTTAACAAACAACAACAATTAAATGACTAATTTTAATTTCACAGAAGAAGATAACGCAGCGGTAGAATGGTGTGAAAGCAATTACCCCGAAATGACTACTGAATACAAAAAAATTATGATGGAACAGTATATCATATTCTGTAAAAAACATCGTAATTACGGTACTGGTAACATTAACGTAGGTACTAATTTAGAAACAGATGGTGATGTTAAATTAGCATTAACTGGTTTATGGTTTAGATTAAATGATAAAATTCAACGTTTGAAAAACTTAGTTGTATTAGGTGAGCCAGACACAGTAGGCGAATCACTTACAGACACATTCCAAGACTTATCTGTTTATGGAATTATAGCCCAAATAGTACAACAGAAAAAATTCAAATAGTGGAAAATATCTTAGAAAATATCAACAATACAGTAGTACCTGAAATGGACTGGTCTACCCAGAAAAACATCAGTTACACACAATTATCCGCCTGGTTGGAATGTCCACACAGATGGAAACAAATGTATATTGATAAAATCAAACAACCACCTTCAATCCATTTATCCTTTGGTACTGCGATGCACGAAACACTTCAAGAGTACATGGAGTTAATGTACAATAAAGGCCAACAACACGCAGATGAGTTTGATGCACAAGCTGATTTTCAAAAGCGCTTTATGGAATTATATAAAGCAGATACAGAAAAATTAGGTGAAAATTTTGCTACAAAAGAAGAACTAATTGAATTTACAAACGATGGTTTAGATATTATTGATTTTTTCTTACGTCATAGACAAGAACATTTCCACAAACATGGTTGGAAGTTAGTAGGTATTGAAATGCCTGTTTTAATTGCCCCACATGAAGATTATCCCAATGTAAAATTGATGGGTAAATTGGATTTAGTTATGTTTGATGAAACAACCCACAAAATAGTAATTTGGGATATAAAAACATCAACTAGAGGATGGACAAAATACGATAAAGAAAATAAAATCAAAACATCACAAATGGTGATGTATAAGAAGTATTTTTCAGAACAATACAATGTACCTGTAGATGATATTGATGTTAAGTATTTTATAGTAAAACGTAAAATACCAGATAACCCAAAATACGCTATAATGAAATCACGTATCCAAAAATTTGAACCATCAAGTGGTAAAGTATCCCAAAACAGAATGGTAAAAAACATGAGAGCATTCATAGAAGATGTATTTATAGATGGAACTCATATGTATGACACGAATAAAATAGACACAATTTTAGCAAAAACCGAAAAATGTAAGTCTAAATGGTGTCAAACATGTAATAAATAATGAAAGAACGTATTTTCCCTTTCGTGATAGCGCTTTCAGCGCTATCCGTGTCTGCATCAGCCGCCTTTTATTCCGTATTTGGTTTAGCACATTTATTTGCGGGTGCTAGTACACAAGTAATCATAATGGCAGGTGCTTTAGAAGCAGCTAAATTAGTTGTAGCTTCTCTTTTATATCAATATTGGGATTCAATAAATAAACTACTTAGAGCTTATTTTGTAATAGCAACTTTTATTTTAATGGTAATTACTTCAGGTGGTATTTATGGGTATTTATCTGGCGCTTATCAAGAAACAGCCACCCAATCAGAATTTTTAGATAGACAAGTAGCAATTATAGATGCTAAACGAACCCGATTTATAGAAACAAGAGATGACCTTAAAATATCAGTTAAAGAATTAACCACAGCTTTAGCCAACCCCACTCAAATACAGTACGTAGATAAAGAAACAGGTCAATTAATAACCACAACATCATCTCGTCAACGTAAATTATTAGAAACGCAGTTAAACGAATCAAAAATCAACCTAAACGCAGTCACTGACTCAATAGCTATATTGGATATACGCGTATTAGATGCGCAAATAGGCAACGAATCTGCGCGTGAATTAGGCCCACTTAAATACATGGCTACGCTAACAGGCCAACCAATGGAAAAAATAGTCAACTGGTTTATGATGTTAATTATTTTTGTTTTCGACCCATTAGCAATTGCAATGGTTGTAGCAGCTAACATGGCTTTTGCGCACGTAAAAGGAGTTGCAAGAGATCCTAAAGATTACGAGGTTTATCAAAAACCCATTCATACAGACAAAAATAAAAAAGAAATGATAAATAGTGGTAGAGAATGGGATTGGATGGACAAAGAAAAAAAATCTGAACCCAAAAAAGAATTACTACAAGGTAATTTAGTAAAAGATTTACCCAAAGAAGAAAAACCTAAATACAAAAATGCTTGGGGAAGCCCCGGAGGAGCTCGTTAGGTTTTTAAAATAGCTATATATGTATATTCGAATATAAAAATATACAATTATGGCAAAAGGCAACTTAAAACTTACAAGTGTAAAGATTGTAGACCATTTATTTGAAGATTTTAAAGTTTCATCTATTAGATATAAATTTAATCTCCAAAAACTAGCAAACAGAGCAGTACACTTGTATTTAACAGATGAAGAATTTCGAAAGAAATTACACAATCACACCGACTTAACAGTAAGCGGTAGTTTATAAATTTAAAAAAAAAGGTTATATGAAAGAAGGTTATATCCCCAAGGATCAACGTAAAAAAATCTTGATGCTTTCTGACGATATTCGTACACACTCGGGTGTAGGAAATATGGCAAAAGAAATCATAATAAACTCAGCCCATCATTTTAATTGGGTAAATTTAGGAGGAGCAGTTAAACATCCAGAAGCAGGTCAAGGTTTTGATATATCAACAGACGTAAATTCTATGACTGGTTTAACAGATTCAGATGTTAAAGTTATAGCAACTAATGGTTATGGTGACCCAAATTTATTAAGACAAGTTATAGCTCAAGAAAAACCAGATACAATAGTACATTTTACAGATCCACGTTATTGGGTTTGGATGTATCAAATGGAAAATGAAATCAGACAACAATGTCCTTTAATTTTCTATACAATTTGGGATGATTTACCTTACCCAATGTGGAACAGAGAGTTTTATCGTTCAGATGATATGTTACTTTGTATTTCTAAACAAACTAAAAACTTAGTTGAAAATGTACTTAGAGACCATCCAAAACCAGGACGTATACAATATGTTCCTCATGGTATAGATGAGAAAAAATATTTTCCCGTTATAAATGATCTTGAGTTTGAAGCATTTAAAGAAAGAATTTTAGGTGAAGATAAAGATTTTACAGTACTTCATGTTTCTAGAAATATTAGAAGAAAAAACCAATCAGACATTATACTAGCATGGAGAACATTTTTAGATCAACTACCCGTTGAAAAAGCCAAGAAATGCACTTTATTATTAAAAACAGAAGCATCATTTGAGCATGGTACAGATTTAAATGCTGTAATTGATAGTTTATGTGATCCTGAAATCCATAAAGTAAAAATTATCAACGAACGTTTTGATGATAAAGGATTAAATTATTTATATAACTGTTCAGATGCCCACATGTTTATGACAGATAACGAAGGTTGGGGATTAGGTTTAACTGAATCTTTAACAGCAGGTAGAATGATTATAGCACCAGTACAAGGTGGCATGCAAGATCAAATGCGTTTTGAAGATGAAAATGGTGATTGGATTAATTTTTCAACAGAGCACCCATCAAACTCAGATGGTAAATATAAAAAATGTGGTGAATGGGCAATGCCTATATTTCCTAAAACACGTTCAGTAAAAGGTTCACCTATGACTCCTTACATTTTTGCAAGTCAATGTTCAATTGAGGACGCAGCAATTGCATTAATGAAAGTTTACAAAATGGGTCCTGAAGAAAGAGAAAGAAGAGGATTAGCAGGTAGAGAATGGGTATTATCAGACGAGTCAGGATTTACAGCAACTAGAATGGGTCAAGGATTTATTAACAATATTGATAATTTACTTGAAGAATGGAAACCACAACCTCGATTTACAGTTGTTAAAGTAGATGATTCTACTAAATTAGACAACTACAACCCAGCACCAATTAGTTTAACACCAGAATTTTTAGAAGAAATACAATCAATATGAAGCCAATATGTGTAGTATCGTGTCCAATTGACACATTTTCCGGTTACGGAGCAAGATCAAGAGATTTTGTAAAATCATTAATACAATCAAAAGGAGAAGAATGGGATATCAAAATCAT
>Ga0208303_1000389_pt1 | contig 18115 bp, 20 predicted proteins | sample CB_VirMetaG_2_FD_184537 | JGI IMG/M metagenome (GOLD analysis project Ga0208303, IMG submission 184537) | Freshwater to marine saline gradient viral communities from Chesapeake Bay - CB_1504_2 Viral MetaG (SPAdes) (version 4) | ecosystem: Environmental > Aquatic > Marine > Coastal | place: USA... | reverse complement strand
GAACCACCAGCTTCTATCTTATTAACTTTATTATCTATTTTATCTAACTCACGTTGAGTAGACCTTGCATCGTATTTAATTGGTAACATTATCTAAACCCTCTTATCCTTCCTTTAATAACAATGTTAGAGATTTCCCAAGTGTCCGAATCTCCAGAAGAGCTTACCTTCATAAAAAGGTACCTGCCTGAAGTACGAACAGGGTACTCTTTGTACTCTGAGTTTACATAAAAAGAATCAGCAGGGTTAAACGTAGGCTCATCATCAATGTTATTTGCCCAACCAATCTGAACTAAAGGATCACCTGACCCGATCTTACCTACCCTAACACTTGTAATCTCTTTAATAGAGTAAGGGTCGTCTAAGTCATGAGCTTTGGTCAAAGCGCTAGTTGTATGTGCAGATGCAGACTCGTCTTCAAGATAGATAGAGGAACTACTACTAGCTGTAATAACGTGAGGAAATACTCCACTCTCCAGAGCTGCAGAAACGTTAGAAGTTTTCTTACTAAAAACACCTGTTGAGTAATTGTAAGTAATCTCTACATTAGGTTTTGTATCATTTAAGGGTAAAGACCAAATAACTTCATTGTTCTTTTTATTGTGGTATGCACAAACTTGTGGGTATTCAGACTCTGAAATATTAGCTAAGATGTAGCGGTTAATACCCTCTGCATCTCCGATACGGGTAACACTATTACCATCTGTCGTAAACAAACCTCTTCGTGACAAACCGTAGTTAACTCTGTCTACTGATACTACTGACCTAGCGGATACTGCTCCGACCCCTGAGGTCATAGCGGTTTGATACCCAAAGTAAAAGGGAGACCCGAGGTAGCTAAGGATAAACATCTGATCATCTGTGTAGATAGCCTTATTCTCACCTAAAGGTACAATGCATTTAAGGGGAGACGATGCTTCTCGTAACGTAAGACTACCAGCAGCGTTATCGGCAGCAGGTGCCCAATCATCTGGATCGTCCTCTGCAGACCAAGCTACATCATAAGGATGCTCTGTGGTAGCTTTGTCGTAGTTGACAGCTAGTATGTGTGGGCCTGACTTATCAATAGCTCTTACCCTAGTAAAAGGGCAGTTTGTAATCTGTGTTGTGATTTGAAGATTAGCACCAGATCCGCCAGAAGCCGAAAGGGTTTGGTTGGCTGTGTAAGTAGTTCCAAAGTTTGTAACTTGTAGTTGAGTAACTACTCCGCTGTTTACACCTGTAACCTTTGCAGTAAGACCTCCGGTAAAGGTAACAATATTGTTGAGTGCGTAAGAAGACCCACCGCTGGTTATAGTAACACCTGTGGCTTTGTTCAAAGACATTTCAGCAAAGTTCTCATTGTTCTTTTTAATCTTAATAGGACCTGCGTTATCAGCAGCTAGCACCCAAGTACCAAAGTTAGTAAAGGACCAAGCAGATGCCTCAATTACCCCATCATCCCATACAGAACCACCAGCGTCCCAAACAGTAGACCCGGAGTCCCAAGTAGAAGCTCCAGCTTTTTCTACTAAGTTATAACCGGAGCCTACTATCTCACCGTCAACTTCAGGTGAGTCTTGTTTGTAACGGTACAGCTTAGTTAAATCACCCGCATAGATTACCTTAGTGCCGTACTCTTGTATTGAAGTAAGGCCACGTATAGGCTTGTAGACCCCCACAGAGTTTAAGGGTCTAAGTAAAAAACTATGACCGGGTTTACGCCTAACACCAGTCTCTGTAAATTGGAGTCCGTCAACGTCAGCCCAGAAGGGGATGCTTCCATCAAATTTATTTGTTTGCCATCCAGAAAGAATCAGTGGCGTTAAGTCAGCCGGAAAGAAACCTCTCGGTGCTCTTGGTGAAGTTGACATATGTTTCTCCTATTATGCTGTACGTGTCCAGATTGCAATAGCAATGTATGGCATACGGTTATCAAAAGATTGACCACCACCTGTAGGCGCTGACTCAAACTGAGGGCTTCCTACGACACTTGCGCTAGAGCCTTCTGGTTGACTACCACTAGATGATCTGTTTTCACGAACCTCTATTGTAGTTGTGTGCGTGTGTGCCGGTATTTGGTCAACTGTTAGGGTTTGACTTTCAGAACCGTGAGAGTCTACCCCTAAAGCGTACTCAGGGTCATTTACAGTCTTAAGACCAACAAGAGCTTTACCGGACGCATACCGTTCCCATGTGCCACCAAATATAGAAGCGGGGGTAACAGATGTAGTAGTTAAGTATAAAGCCCCTACTGGGTATGCGGCAAGACCTGAAACGGCTGCAGCAGTCGTATCAAGAGTTGTACTTCCAAAGAAGTTTGTAGTTGTGCTGCCTGTAATAGCACCTGTTAAGTTTATAGTTTTACTACTAGAAAAGTAACTTGATTGTACAGGGTAGGGGTTAAGTAACTCCCAAGAAGAGTTTACAGCATTCCACATTAACTCGTGGTAAGCCCCTACTCTAATCAGGCCTTGTGTTACACCCACATTACCAAAAACTGTAATAGGGCTTATACCGGTACTGTTAATGTTTATTGTACAGCCGCTTGTTTCATTACCAACATGAAACAATACGGTGACTCTTTCACCTGCAGTCTTAGTTGCGGCTGGGGAAAAATTAGCTACATACGCTGTCCCAGTTCCGGAGGATGTTGCAAAGTCTTTAGAGGTCTTACGGTAATCGTTGATACCATTATTAGCTTTTACAAAGTTTTCCCTTACAGACGCTGTAGTAGGGTTACCCTCTTCGGGTTTATTTACGTCAATACCAATAGGCATTATATCTCTCCTGTATTATTATTTATCTCGTTGAACGCCTTTGGCTTTCTCAACGGTCCTCATGGCACCTAGGCCAAGCATACCTAATAGCACAGGCATCATCTCTGATAGAGCTATAAGGGGTATAGTGATTGTAGAATTGGATAAAGCAAGCGCAAAGTTTGCCATCGGTATGACCAAGAAGTTACTTGCCATTCCCAAGCAACATACCCAACCCACAGCTGGCCTCCAACCTGCGACGAATAAACTTTTGTGTTCCGCTTCTTTCTTATTAACTTCAATCTGAGCTTTAGAAAGTACCTGCGCATGCTCTTGAGCCATGGTTGCAATCTTGTGGGCAATGGCATTCTTCTTGTCTTTGTCCTCTATAAATTTATCCAGTAGCCCTGTAACAGGCCCTATAAGTTGTGCTAGCATCAGTCCTCTCCTTTTTGTTTAAACGTTACTTAGCTTGCAAAGGGCCTTTAAGTTTCTCTAGCTTTTCTTTTTCTTTCTTTTCAGCAGGAGAAAGATTAAGGTTTTGCATTTGAACATCTTTAGCACGTTTAATCTTCTTCTTCTTTTTCTTAGCTGCATGGTATTCTTTTAATCCAGCTTCGTCATACTCGTATTCCTTGCCTTTGTACATTGGCATTGTTATTCTCCTATTTACTTAGTGGACCCTTACGGTACTTAGCTGTCTTCTTAGCAATCTTATCTGGTTGCTTAGAGAACTGCTTACCTTTCTTAGTGTCTTCTCGTTTCTTTTTGCTGGTAGCTGCATACTCTTTACTAGACAAAGAATCCCTAGCTGCCTTGGGTAAGTATCGTTCACCGGTAGCCTTAGGGCCCCTTGTGCTATTCTTACCAGACTTAGTGCCCCACTTTTCTTTAGTCCACTTAGTCAAAGACTTCTGCTCTTTAGATTTACTGCCTGAGTAGCCACCACCCATTTCTTTGTAATACTTACCAGCTAACTGCATAGCACGGGCTGAATGCTTACCACCCATTTTACGTTTAGCCTTTGCTTTAGCTTTAGCCCATAACTTTGGATGAGTCCTAGCCATTACCACTTCACCTTGTTAGCCCAGTAAGCTGCTGACAAAGGCCCCTTAGCAATGTTTTTACCATGACGAGCCTTAAAGCTTTTACGCTTAGCTTTCATCTTTGCTCCTTCACCTGACTTAGGCTTACCTGCAGTAGATGCGCCTTGCTCTCCAAAGCGAATTGTTTTAATTGTGTCACCTGACTTAGCCACAACTACGTGTGACTTCTTAGGGTGACTAGGGGTTCTCTTAGGCTTATTAAACCCAGAGACCCCTGCCCTCTCTAATCGAGGATCTTTTTTACTAGCCATTTTATTCTCCTACAATAAGTACTTAACGCCCATACTTACAAACCCAGCTAGCGTAACCCACATAACCCTCTCAACCCAAAGGTTGGAGGCTATGCTGAGTTCTAGTTTTCGAATACGAGCTTCATGGTCATCCATGCGGCTTCGTGTTTCTAAGTACTTAGCTTCGAGTACTGATAGGGTCTTTAAGCTTTGTGCTATATCTTTAAGTGCAGATCTAACATCCTTCATGTCTTCTGACATGTTTTCTTGTTGGACCTTTAGGGTTGTCATTAAAGCTGTAGTATCGCCATCCATGGATTAACCCCCTTAGTCTTCGAATAAATTGTTATAAGAAATAAAAGCAGACACTACCTCATCAGTGTGTACTACTGAGCAAATAGCTTGCACTTCAGTTGACTCACCGCTATAGTCGTCACCCGCTGAAATTACTTTGCGGCTGTAGGCTGAAGAGATTTCAACGCCATCATCAGTGATTGCTGTCTTGGTGCGTACCTGTACGGCCTTAAACTCGCCAACAATTTCAATCTTATCTTCTGTAATTACTTTTTCTAATGCCATTATATATATTCCTGTCTATGCCCAGCATCCACTGGGCGTATGGTTAAGTTAATTTCTTATACTGTGTAAGTTATTGAAACATACATGTCAGCCTGAGCGTCTGTAATATCGTCCCATAGCAAAGCGGCAGTCGAACCACTTTGATTGGTTTTGCTAATTACCATATAGTTGGTGTTTTCTGTGATTCTTGGCTGTATAGAACCACTGTAGGAAATACGAGTACTTTCCATAGAGCCAACGTAGCGATAGTTGCTACTTACATCAGAGGCAGCAAATGGCAAACCAGTGATATAGACGTTGTTTGTACCGGTCACATCAGTGTCAGGGTCTATATTGATAACCCGCATATGCAAAGTGCATTGATTTCCGATTCTCGTGTAACTTCCATTGAACGCTTGCCCTGAGGCAACATTACCGCCTGTTACTTCGTCCCTAAAAACTGGTGTCCAAGTGCCTTCCTCATAATCTTCTAACTTATTAGCTGCCGCTGTATCGCCTCCTAAATAAACACCGCCACCGATAACAATGTCTTTCCACTTGTTATTAAGATTACCTAAATTTGTCGCATTGCTATTTGGGTTGCCATTAAGGTCGGTTGGAATTAAGGCGTTGACGGTTGCAGAAATACCTACACCATTTGTGCGTGTGTCTAACACGAGTGATGATACTACTTCTGAACGGTCTTTAATGAATGCAACTCTAGTGGTGTCATTATAAAACTCTGCAATGGTGCCGCTACCGCCAGACTTGGTAAACGTACTAACTCCACTAGCTAAAGTACCGCTAACATTAGCATTGCCACCAAGATACAAATCCTTGAATTTATTTGATAAAGTCCCTAAATCAGCAGCATTATCATTTCCATCAAAGCCATTAATTGTTGGCCTCAGGCCTGCTTGGCTAAACCTGAACCCGCCTAGGTCACTTCTTAAAAACGCTTCGCCATTTGAGTTATAACCAATAACAGTCTTTGTAACTCCATTCGCCTGTAAATCAATCATAGTGCCGTGTGAGTTATTTCTATTTACGGTTAATGGTGAAGAACCACTGCTTGTAGCAGTTATAGTGCCAGTGGCTAAAGAAGCAGACCGGATTTCACCTGTATCACGCAATTCAATGTGGTCTAAAGTGTCATTGGTTGTTAGTGCGCCTATTAATAACTTACCATTTTCATCAAACCTAGCGACTTCTTGAGCTTCAGTGCCATCAGTATTGTTGTTAGTGCCAAAGGCAATGTATGTGCTTGGGGCTTGCTCTTGGTGTCCAGCAACTATAAATGCTTTTGTGCCTGATGATGTGGTATCACTACTGACAAAATCAATGCTGCCTATAGGCTGGCCTTGATGTACAAAAGTATCAGTGCTTGTAAACCTAATTCGGTTATCAGTCGCTGGTGCAACCACTAGCCCAGACACACCTGTGAAGGACGCTGTAGTAGATATAGTGTAAGTGCCTGTACCGCCAGTTCCTGTGCCTAAAGCTGTAATAAAGGTGTTGGGCTGTATTTCGGCGTTACTGCCAAAAAACAAATCACCAACCTCAATTGGCGATGCATCGTTTTGTACAGAAGTTACATCTAAAGTTGTTCCAGAGCAGTCAGCAGTAAAAATGGATTTGGCGTTACCCTGCCTTCTAAACTCTAAGTCTGCCGCATAAGTTCCAGCAGAACCCCCTGTGCCAATGCGCACTTTGTCATCTACAGTTAAATTTGTAGAGCTTATCTCGCCATCAACTTTCAACTTTGAGGCTGAGTTAGAATTTGAACCTATACGAAGGTTTCCCGTAGATGCATTATACTTAGTGTTTGCGGTACCATCGTCAGTATGAAGTAAAAAGTCTCCACCCACATTAGTGCTTAAAACTGTGTGAGTATCAGTTCCATTAAATCTAGTGAATTGGTGTGCGCCAAAATCACTTGTCCCGCCTCTTGCACGATAAGCAACGCCTACTCCAAAACACCCAACTCTCAACTCAGAATCAGCTACATCAGTATCAAGAGAGTAAAGGTATGGCGCACTGCTGCTGGCTTTTAGGTTGTTAGCAGTTACAGCTGTAAACGTTCCCGCTGCAGGAGTAGCTTCACCGATAACTGCACCATCAATAGTACCACCGTTAATATCTGGAGTATTGATAGTGGGAGCATTAATATTAGCGGTTTGATCAGCTACGTATTGTTTTACAGATTGTTGAGAAGGAGCACGAGTAGCACTGTTAGTACTAAAGCTATCTTCGTCTATAATATTATTTGCGATTCGAGCATCTGCAAGGGTATTGAAAGAACCAGTAACAGCTTTGTTTGAACTGTTGCCAATAAAAACATTACCGTCATTAAGGTTTGGAGTAGCAGCAGTACGACCTGCACCCACTACAAGAATAGAACCTACGCTTGCATGTTCTCGTTCAACCTTACCCATGTTCTGAATGACAGAACCTTCACCTGTGGGTGGGGTAGCTGTAAGGACTCCGGGAGTTGTGCTGAGGTACAATGTATCTCCGAGGCTAAACCCTGAAGTGTCAAAGTTCTTAAGCTGACCTGCAGTAATTACATCAAGAGTACCATTGTTAGATGTAGTTGCAGCGGCTAGTCCAAAGGCAGGGAAAGTGCTTGCACCATTAGCATCTGCTTTACTTACTACTGGGGTGTTACCGCTAATACCAGAAACATACACAGCATCGCCTTTACTCAAGGCTTCTCCTGCTTTAGCTTTAAAAACAGTCTCACCTTGTAGCACACCAATAAACTCTGGAGCTGTTACGTCACCAGTAAAGGTTGCACCTGCTAATGTTGCATAGTCTGTAGCAGTCTCCAATGCCATAGTACCTAACCCAAGGTTAGTACGTGCAGTGCTTACGCTAGGGAGGTCTGCAAGGTTTTGGGCTTTAAGTAATATAGTAGAGCCATCAACAGCAGCGATAGCCCATGCACTGCCATTCCATACATTCATAGTATTGGAAGTTGTGTTAAAATACAAAGCACCTACTATTAAAGCATTGCCATCATTATCCGCAGAAGGTGCCGAGTTTTTAGCTCCAAGGTACCTGTCATCAAAAGAATCGTAAGATGCAGCAGCGTTTGTAGCAGAAGTAGATGCTTCGCTAGCTTTAGTTGTTGCAGTGGTTGCTGCAGTTTCAGCTAAAGTTTTGTAAGACTGTGCGTTACTTTCACTAGAGGCTGCAGACTCTTTAGAAAGATTTGCAGCAGTTGCAGAAGCAAAGGCAGCAGTGGCTGAAGTAGAAGCGTTAGCGGCTGCAGTGTTAGCGCCTGAAAGCTCTTGTTTATTACCGGAGCTGAATGCCCCACCTTCTGATGGGTCACCTACTAAATTAGAGGTAGTCCCGGGTATATAATCTATAGTCATTTATGCTCTCCTTAGAATTGAGCTATGTTAGAATAAGTAGCTACCATAGAACCACCATTAACTTTTCGTTTAGTTTCTTCTAAGTTAAGCTCAGCAATAGCTGCCTTTTGCTTATCAAAGAACTTTAAGGCTCTTTCGTCTTCACCAATATAATCTAATGCATGTGCGATTGCACCCCATAGCAACATACGCTCGTGGTCATCACGTAGCCAGTTGGGAACTTCAGTGCCTGTGTAGTAAAGGTTACTTCCTGTTGGAAACTCTACACTCCCAGCGCCCGGAATCCCATTTGGAGTAGCTAAGCCTGCATTAATATTAGCTTGGTTTACAATGTAAGTTGCATCAAGATCTGCTAGCCTACGATAGTAGTATATTTCAAACCGATCGCCTATCTCAGCTTTTGGTTCAAACACTAAAGCTCTACCTTTACGAGCAAAGTTGTTATTAAGCTTAGCCATGTCTTTATCTTGCATAGCAAACAAAGAAAGCCTTTCATTAAAAACTGTACGTTCGCTTTGATTGTTTACCTTGCTAAACTGAATTAACTCAGAAAGGTCTGAAGGCATTAAGATAGAATCTTCACCTTCTGTCTCGCTAGTAATAGCGTTGTAAACAAACGTATGCTCTAGTGGTGGGATTCGTAAATGCCTATAGCAGTAATCTGCTGAGTAATCTAAAAAGTTATTCACTAGGCTATCGGTCAGAACGTTCTCGTCTCTATTAACCCATGATCTTACTTTAGCAACCATAGCATCGTATAATGGCGTTGACATATGTGTCTCCTGTTTTAACCACGAGCCCTTGAGATGTTAGAGGTTAACAGGTCTGGGTACTCTGATTTAATTATTCTTTTAAGTTTAGCAACATCAGCGGGGTTACCCATAAACCCTTCTTCAAGGAGATTGAGACCATGCTTAGTTAATATGTCAATAGCTACGATATCGGGTATGATAGCAAATGACCTGTAGTGAGAGGCATCGCCTCTGAGTTGAGCCTCACGGGACTCTTTAGCGTACTTAATGTATTCGCTTACATCTTGATTAACTGTTAAGTTACTGTCGTTTCTATCAAGTTGCATTCCTGAAAACTTATCCATTTATCCTCCATAGGTAAAAAGAAGGGGCCCCCAGAAGGGAGCCCCAAAGGTACTAGGGTTTATGAACCACCCAGACCTACGATCATACCACAACCCTTAGGGTTGCTTACTGCAAGAGTACACTCTTCCACGATCTGACCAACAGTGCTATCGCCTTGCTGACCAACTTCAGTTTCCTGGAGTGGACGCAAAGTAGCAATCTTGAACATTGAGGGATCATACACTAACGCACAGAAGTTAGCTGAGTTAGTAGTATTATCTGCACCAGTGTTGTGAGCTAGGCCCATAATGTAGTTAGGTACGATTTGAAGAGTACCAAAATCACTATCAAACAACTCAATGCTTTGACGGATCTTACCGGTGTCGTCTACGTTACGAACGGTGTTCTGTGTCTGGCCGTGAGCCTTAGATGACAGAGTACGCTTGTTCAACGGAGAAGTCATCAAAGTAGTAGCTTTACCACCAGCTTCGTAGATTTTCTGCATAATGTCATCAACGTGGCTTAGCTCGATATCATTAAGAAGGTCATCAGCAGTTGAAGTAGTACGGTCGATAGTACCAGCAGTACCAACACTAGTATTATCTGGGGCAGTGTAACATCCAGATTCACCAGCGATAACTACGTTAGCAGCATCATTCACGTATGCTTGGTAACCACCAAGAGTACGAGTGCCAGTGCCGTTAGAGCTGTGGAAGCTATGTACCAAATCAAGCTCAAGGTCTCGACGCATTTCAGTACCGACTTTCTTAAGCTGGTAAGCATATTCGTCAGCAACACCGGCTTGGTCTACAGCACGTTTAGTACCAGAAACCTGTACGGTCTTAGAGTTAATCTGAGTGTAGTTACCCAGACGAGTGCGATCACCACCAGCAGACTGTGCAGCAGCGATAGTAGCGAAGGTAGAACCTTCAGCAACAGCGCTAGAAGAAGGAGCCAGAAGCTCATCAGTTTGCCATTCGTGGAAAATACCTTTAGCTTTGGTTTTACCAACGGAAGCAATGAATGGAGTCTCATCACGAGTGATCATTGAGATGAAGTTCGCTAGATCTTCTTTCTCAGATTTGCGGGCATTTACCGCAGTAGTTGCAAAGTTTGTAGCAGCCATTTTATATTCCTTATAATTAAATTAATGTTGAATCTATTATGTTAGCGGAACTTGCTTAATGACTTTAGAAAATCTAATTCTGAACCTTCATCCCCATTACCTGAGAGAACAGAGTCTCGTAGGTTTTGAGAGTTACGGGCTTCTCTTTGACTTTTAGTACTCTTACGTTTAGTAGGTATACCTTTAGCCTTAGAGACCTTTTTACGTTTAGCAGAGCCTGAGGCAGTCTTCTGTTTGAGACGACGATAGTCATCCACAAACTTAACTACATTAGCATCCATGATAATATCAAGGAACTCTTGAGGGACACCTTCTTCTAAAGCAAACTCACGTACAGCTTCTGAGTCAAAGTCAGGTACAAGTGTGGATATGTCTTCTTCAAACCTAGCCATCAACTCATCTACTTGACCCTGTAGCTGTTCTTCTTGTTGCTTTTGAACTGCACTTGCCAAGCCTTCACGTTGATTACGTGCTGACCAGTACTCTTTCTGTGCGGTTTCTCTTTTATCCTTGAGCTCATTAAGCTCATACGTATCCCCGTTTTTACGGGCTGTATCAATTTTAGATTCTAAGTCATGGAACTCTTGTGCCAACACAGTCTCTTGTTGTTGTAGCTGTGTGTGCAAAACAGTCCCAAGTTCAACAACTTGATTAGTCTTAGCGGAGTATTCTTCTTTTAATCCTTTCTCAAGTTCACTAACTTCTCTACCCTTCTTAGACAAGTGTTGATCAGTAGCAAAACCTTTGCGAAGTTCTGACAAAGAAACATATTCTATTTCTCCATCAACTTTAACAGGAACTTGATAGTCCCAGTCTACTTCCTCTTCATCCGGCAAATCGTCATCTTGGGTAGAATCATCTTCATCCTCATACTCTTCGTCGTCTTCAGCGTCTTCCTCATAATCATCGGTATCGTCTTCATCTGTGTCGTCATCCTCGGGTCCTTCTTCCACAGAATCTTCCGGGTCAAGTTGAGATTCGTCATCATTTGGTAGAGATTCCTCCTCATCGGGAATGGTGAGTCCTAACAACTCGCCCATTGGGCCCATGGGTACTGGAATGTCATCGATCGACTGACCATCTTGACCAGCATAAAAACCAGCGTCATCCGAATGGGTAGAGGCTGTAGTGTTTTTGTTGCTCATAATTTGTTATCCTTTATTAGTCCTGTTTAACCGCAGCCTTCTTCTTAGGCGCTCGGGGTTGTTCTTTAAAACTTTCTAGTCGTGCCAGTGCATCGACTGCATGGCAAAAGGTTTCTGCGTGGAACCGGGCTTTACCGGGGCCTGCAGCTAACTCTTTAACCATTGCTTTAACGGTACCTTCGGTAGCCTTAATAGCCTTCTCTAGTACCTTCTGATCTACATCTTTAATCATTCTTCATCTCCTTCTTGAGATCTATTGATATCTATAAGCTCTTGGTTGAACCCATAGGTTTCAATATTCAAGAGACGTTCTTTAACAGAGCCCAAGCCCATAGCTACGTGGAATAAGTACTCACGTTCTTTTGTGCAATGCGGTTCTGTCTGCAACCATTGAACGAACAAGTCTACAAGAATGTCAGAGTATGCTTCCGTGAAGAACTCATCTCTTTCTTTCTTTGCAAAGGTTGCTCGGGTTAAGGCTGTTTGTGAGGTAGCAAAGGGGTTAGCCTTGTACTCACCGGTCTTCTGGTCCATTGTAGGCTTGAACTTACGCTTAGCCCCATTCTTATACTTATCCACTATATCTCCTCTGTTAGTGTCTTAAGTTAAGGAGCCCATCTGGGCCCCTATTGTATTAAACAATACCACACGTTTTATCAGATACGTCCCAGACTAAACTGGAGTGGTATGTTCAAAGATCGGAATCACCTCCTTAGGTCATACCCTGACCACCTTGTCCAAGGAAAGCTTGAATACCTTCAGGGGTCTGCTGTTGTTCCGGAGCCTGAGAGGGTTGCGGTTGTTCAGCTGAAGCCTGTTCTTCTTCTTTCTTTCCATTGGATTGTGGCTGGGTCATAGTCTGCTGAATTAATTGCTGCGCCATCCCATACATTTCTTGTACTGGAGGTTGCTTAGGGGTAGGTTGCCCGTCCTTAGCTGCGGCTAGTTCTAACTTGGCCCACTCTTGATATGACTTATCTAAGGCAACAACAAGTTGCTTCAGGTTATCCTGAATAGCGTTCTGAGATTGTACATTAGTGTAATCGACATTTGCTTGGTCAAGCGCCATTTTAGTTTTCATGGTTGCTTCTTCCATAGCTTTCTTTATCTCATTCACCTTAGCTTCTTGTTTCTTGCCTTCCATTGCTGACTTTTTATACTCGTCGGAAGTGTAGTCTACTATGTAGTCTAACGGATCTTCACCTAAAGCCTCAATGGTTTTAGCTGCAATGATAGCCGGAGCCATAGGGTTGATAACCCCTTGGAACCCTGCTTGCATTAAGGCAGGCATTACTTGGGTACCAATCATTTGCATCTTACTTAATATAGAGTTATTACTTGCATCGCCCACATCTGCTTCTACTTGCAACATAAGAGTATCAGGGAGTTCCTTGACATCAATTGTTTGGTAGAGGTCATTGCGATCATAATAATCCATTTCATTTGTACGCATTTCCAACTTCATAGTCCGATACACACCTTCACACAAAGTGGCTAAGCCAGTCTCCATGAACCTTCGGGCAATATGTTGGATGCGAGTTTGTGCTGCAGATTGCACAGCTGATACTTTTTGTTCTGAGTTACCAGACACATACAGTGTATCATTAAGACCTTGAGCTGCTTTTGACAGACCGTTGGCTTGTTCCTTATGCTTCTGCAAGAACTCAAGCAGAGGCACTGTACCTGTAGACAAAGCTTCTGGTGGCATGTTATGCACAGCCATAGCTGGATTACCATTGGTAGGTACAATTTGTTTTGGTTTCATATTCTGCAGGGCAGAGAAGTCAACAACATTAGGATCAGCTAGCTTAGGTGAGTAGTTAGTCAAGTAGGTATTCTCAACAAAGCCACGCAGGATAGCTGTAGACGCTAGGGTTGAAGGTCGAGTCATATCAGCCATAGATAGACCAGCCCACTCATGTGGAATGTCAAAGGGCTTTAGCTCAGCAATCTGAACACACTCGACATCTTCTTCAACAAGGATGTTACCACCCACTGTAATGAAACGCTTAAGCTCTGCGATACCATCGCCATCACGGTCAACCCGTAACCAACACTCTAACACAGTAGCTGTTTGATTAGCCTCTGAGGTGTTGTTAGCTCCAAAGGAATAGTTAGACAATCCAACAGAAGTCCTTCGAGCTGTTTTTTCATTATTAATAGCAGATGCAAAAGAGTAGTCATGGTCTGTGCTATCCCAGTCAACATTGTCAGCTTGCTCTGGGTATTGCTTACGGATCTCAGAACGAGTCATCTCAGACTGTACTCCAACAAAGTCTGCACTCTCAATACTATCAGCGCCTTGGCTAATGATAAAAGACTCAGGTTCAATGTTACGGATCTTAATGCCACTCTTGTTCTTAGTACGCTTAACACGTACGTCTTCATAGAGACCACCCTCATTAGAGTACAGGTCACCTACTACTTCTACTTCTGAATCTGCTAGTAACATGTCAAGAGCTTCTGCAGTGATTTCTTCATACTCTTCAAAAGTGTATTCGTAATCTTCTACGTACTCCCAGACTACCGCTGCGTTCTTCCATAGGAGAGCAGCCTTCATCCAAGAGTTGATAATCTCCCAACCTTTATTCTTTTTAAAGATACAGTAGTTAACAATATCAGATGCAACCCGTGCAGCGTGTACACCCTTAGCTGACTGACTGTAAGGTATAAATCTTGCTAACTTTTTATTGTTCAGTAACAGTTCCGACAGAACTGCAGAGTACCCCTCGATAGCCTCAACGGTATCTGAGGATACAATCTTTGATACACCCTGTGGGGTTAAGTGCCCTATAGGCTGCATTGCATATTCGTATGTAGCTTTCTCTCTTTCAGCTGAGAGATCAGATGAGTCAAGGAAGTTACCTTGTGAGTTTGTTACTTCTGAGTCAATAATAGTGTACAGCTCATCGTCTGTAACTGCTTCCATGTATCCTTCTGGGTCTCTCATTGTATATCCTCTAGTAGTGGACTAACACAGTCCATCAATCATTCATTAATTAAAATAGGTTCCTGTAGCTTCATTTTCCCGAAACACGTATGTCACCCTAAACCACAGCGTTAGCTGGAGGACTAATGGGGAAACTTTTACAACTATAGCCAGCTAGTAAGGTCCTCTTCAAACTGCTGATTTTGGAAGCCAACCTTATTCTGGACCAGACGATCCCGATGGGTTCTTAAGACTTCAAGTGCTATAGCTGTTGCAATAACGGTGTCATCGTGAGCACCCGATATAGCGTTGGTACGCCCATTGGCATCAGACACGTAATCCATGCATTCTTGGATGATTCGTGTGGACGCAAGATTGATGTCATCATTCTCAATTGCGTTCTTAAGATGCCCGATAATCATGGGCTTAGTAGCTTGCGTTGTTCGCCATCCAAGACGGTTGCCTTCCTCATTAGACACGTTCGCTACTTTGGTTTGGTGGTATAGGTTCACATACTTCATCTGCTTAAGACGGTTCAGTGTTGCTATGCCTAAGGAATTAGATTCAACAGCCAGTAAGGCGTTGTTGTAGTATCTTCCTAAATAGAATAATAAGTCCCCATACTGCGTAGGGTCAATTCTATTATTTCTATATACTGCCACGACTTCATTCTCCGGATTCATTACAACACATGCGGAGGAGTCTTGACCTACACCAAGCGCACAGTCAGCACCAATTACAAAGTTAACATCAAACTTAGGATACTGGAAGATCTCCAGGGTACCCTCAGGGTGATCCTCAAAAGAAGATGATGGTAAACTAAACATCTGCCTCTTCATTACTTTATCTGGTATTAAAGACTGTAGCTTCTCAATGCTAAACACGTTAGACCCAGAAACCTGAAAGGCTTCCTCAGGACATAACGGGTACTCTTGTCGGAATTTACTTAGCCCACCCTCAGCTACCTTTAAACGTCTCCAGTAGATTTGTTGGAGATCAAGACCATATATCTCTTGTATCTTCTTCTCATCTTCTGTAAGGGTCTTTTGGAACTCTTCGGGTTCTAGTACTGTTCTTCTATATTCCGGCATTAAAAACCATGGTACAAAGATAGGAACGTAATCGTTCTCACCATTTACTGCACCCTTCCATAACCTATGGAATTCATTACCAACACCATTAGCGGTGGACTCTAGTATCACTTCCGTACCATCAGCTTCGGATATACCCTGAAAGAGACCTGCAAGGATCTTCTCATCATGGGTCCAAAAGGCTACCTCTGAGAGGTGTGCAATGGTAGGTGTAGTACCTCGACCAGCTTCAGGAGAACCTGCCGTGTAGAGTCTATATCCGGAATCATTGTGATCGAACATAATTTCTTTGGCATTAGATTTCTTGAACTGTGGTCTGTATTCTTCAGGCATGTTAGCAATAGTATTACGTGACATGTTGAAGAGGGAGTCAGATGTGGCTGAGTCATGTGCCATTACAACTGACTTGTTATATGCATTGAAGTAAGACTTCCAGAAGACTCTGGCAACAGCATAGGTAGACAACCCCATCTGTCTTCCCTTAAGGACTATAGCCCTAACACGGCCATGTTCTTTAAGTTGCTTCTCTAGCTTAGCATTTACAATTCTTTGAGCTTCATTAAACTGGAAAGGTATAAACCCTTTAGAAGAATCTTTGGTAAGAATCTTTATCTGGTCCTTTGAGAATAACTCAAAGTCCCCCTCGTAGTCTAATAGCTTCTTACGTTTCTGTACTTCTTTAGCTACTGCTAGCTTCTGTTTGTTATTCATTGGTGTCCTCCCAGACTTATAGGTTACCAGAGAGAGAAGAACCATAGGAAGTATTATCCTATAGGTATCTCTAAGGTATCTAGCCGTGTCGAGGATGCCTTAGGGTCCCTAGGGGGAAGGGGGCATTAGACTCCACACAGAATATCTGTATTCTCCATATAGACTATAAATGTCTATAAGGTCTTAAGGCCCCCTTCGTACCTTAAGCTACAATGTTCAGTGGGTACCTTAAGGGTACCAGTCTGTGTACTGTCGGGTAAGCTCTACCGTTAGGTATAACTTCCTACGTATTCTCTCTCTCTATAAGGTACTATAATAGGATTTAAAAGGGTCTTTAGGGAGTACATAGATAAGCCCTGGTTATATGGGTACCCTGTTTGTATTCTCTACCCCCCTGATATCCCTGAGGGCCCTGTGGTATCCTGATGGTATCTCTCGCCTTAGGGCTCGTTAGGAGTCTTACAGGGTAGTCCCTAGAGATCTCTGAGAATCCTGCTAGTGGAGAGGAGTCTCGGGGGTACCTCAGGGATAGCCCTAAAGCTCCCTAAGAGCTCTGTAAGAACCTATCCGGTACCATAAGGTATCACACATTAATCAGGGTCTGTGAGATCCTATAGAACCCTTAGGGGTACGGAGTGTTCGTTATGGGTAAGTTAGCAATTGGTAGTTATGTGCAGTATAAAGGACAGTGGTACTTGGCTTGTAGTATTATCAACAGCCTTGTTACCATTTTGAAGCCGGGTGCCAACGCCAAGCTTCAGGTTCACAGTCGTAACCTTAAGGTCTCGAAGCAACATGCCGAGTTCCTTTGGGGTAAAGATGACCGTGGTTATCTGGTAACACGTAAGTCTGGAGAGGTTGCGTCACTCTCCACTAACCGTTGGGTTAATCGTGCTTGGTTTGATGCCCAAGTTCGTGCGTAGTTGCAAACTAGTAGTCATTCTGCGGAGTGACTGCCATGATTGCAATTCAGCAATCTTCTAACTATGGAGTGTTCGTTATGCAAGTGTTTGATCTGAAGAAGACCGAGGGTAACTTTGTCAAGTACGCAAAGATATCCGAGACCAACGGTACTTATCAAGTACGGTGGGTAACTCAAGATCTTATGGGTGAGGGAGACCAAGAGGTAAAACTCTCTTCTAACCTATCCAAAGAGGAAGTGCTAGATCTGGGCTTTGACTTAATTGATCAAGGTTGGGAGAAGCAGTTCGAGCAAGGCACTTACGCCTTCTGATATAGTTGTAGAGTCGTAGTCTTTCTCCCGAGAGACTACTATCGTTACAATTAGGTAGCGCATAAAGTAAGGAGTGTTCGTTATGAATGCTATGTTGTCTGACCCTTATGGGTTACTGATAGTATGTATGATTGGTGGTTGGGTAGCTGTAATATGTGCGTTCGCTGCTACCGAGATCATGGTGTCAATCTTCCCACCATCTCCCAATCATAGTGTTAAACGTGGTGCATCTCGTATGTCTAATGATGAACTACATAGTCGTCTAAGTGAACGTAATGTTCGCTAGGTTGCTAGCTCGGCTAAAGCCTCGTCAGGAGTGTGATAGTACACTCAAAACCTTTATATCTAAATCTAATCTTAATCCAATAGGAAATACTAATATGTCTACTTTAACTACTAAACAAGTTCTTCTTCGTGATGTGTCTGTCTCTGCATGTAAGCTTCGTAACTCTTATCAAGGTCGTTTCGGCAAGCAGTTCGGTGCTGTACTCAGTGGTGAAGGTCTTACTGATCTTGGCCTTAAGCCTTCAAGTGATGGTGGCTTCTGGTACTCTACCAATGCTTCATACAATGGTGTTGATGCTGTTGTCGCTGAAGATTTCATGTCTGATATGGATGGCAATCCTATCAATGAAGACTTATCCGATGGGTCTACAGCCCATATGTTATTCAATGTAACTGACTATCCTGCTGGTACTCGTAAGGATGGTACGCCATTCGAAGCTGGTAAGAATGTCAAGCTTGTTGCTGTTCGTGCTACCACGTTCAACGTCAAGAAGTCAGCTCAAGATG
>Ga0208303_1000386_pt1 | contig 18157 bp, 30 predicted proteins | sample CB_VirMetaG_2_FD_184537 | JGI IMG/M metagenome (GOLD analysis project Ga0208303, IMG submission 184537) | Freshwater to marine saline gradient viral communities from Chesapeake Bay - CB_1504_2 Viral MetaG (SPAdes) (version 4) | ecosystem: Environmental > Aquatic > Marine > Coastal | place: USA... | reverse complement strand
ACAACAGACCGGATGCGCCGGAGCCGAGCATACTTCCATACGTCGGGGAGCCTACAGACGGGACGTCGGTGAAGGGGGTCTGACGGAGTGTCTCGCCAAGACCACCGAAGAAGCCGGTAGGTTCTGTTGCACCTACAGTTGTAAGAGTTCCAGCTTCTTGAGCCGCTCCAATGCCAAAAGGAGATGCTGTTGCTTCTCCAAACACATCTGGTCCTGAAGGAGGTCCGGCAGTTACCCCACCAGACGGGGCAAATGCACCCATGGCAGAACCGAGGCCGTACGACATAAGACCGGACAATCCGCCCTGAATTAGTGAGTTACCTACGCCTTTACCCTGAAGCAGCCCAGCCCCTACTCCGCCAAGACCTGTAGCAACGGCTGTTCCGGTAAGAGCAGATGTTCCTAAAAGTCCTGCCGCAGCCGGACCAAGAAAAGCACCAGCAGCAATTGGCAAAGCAATAGCTGCAAGGTCTTTCAGCTTAAACGCCTCGGGCAGACCAGTCTCAGGATTGATCGACAGACGACCGTCCGGGGACATGGTCTCTAACATACGAACCTCCATCGGGTTCATATGGACAAGAGTAGAGTCGCCGCGTCGTCCCTGCATTGCCAGAGCATCTGCAAGGCCACCCATGGTCGGTCGGTTTTCCTGATAATATGACATACCTGATTATATCCGCTAGTGGAAGTCTACCCAACCAGTACCAGAGATATATCCCTGAAACTTGGATGTGGCCCTGTTGTACCGAATTGCCCCCTCTGGAGGCGACTGGACGGCTGCTGTGTCGTTTACCGGCAGGACTGTGTCTGACGGTGTCGAGTCTACCTCGTCGTCACGCTGTTGCAGGGTGAGCGACAACTGGCTGACATAGTCGGTGAGTATCCGGTGCAGTTCGATGATCTGCGGCTCAGTAAACTGGTTGAAGTGGGAGAACAGTTCCGGGTAGACAGTAGCCATCAGCGACCCCCATCGGGCTGTATCTGGAGACGCATCGAACCATACTTCCACGCCACCCCGGCAGTAGAGCAGTCAATCTTAATGTTGGCCTGACGACCACGGGCACGGAAGTCTACCTTCTCAGTCCCCGGCTGAATTACGAACGGACCCTTGACTGTCTCTTCAGAGGCCTGTGGGTACCGCTTTGTCTTTATGGTGAACTTTACCTGTCCCGGATCAGAGATGGATACATCAGGAATAAGTCGGCGGATCATCATCATCTGATTACCCGAATTAATTTCAAAAGAAGCTGATTCGATGAAGGAAGACAACAGGCCACCGTCTGCTGTGTATACGCCAGTCGGTTCGTTGTCGTACAGATAGCTGTCCGATCCGCCCGTGATGACGTTATCGAAGATACCGGTATCCGCCCATGTGGTAAACTTACCGGTGCCGTAGACCCAGTAATTTTCCAGCGGGTTGTAGCTGACGTACCTGTCGCATTCCAGAGAATCAGAAGACGGATACAGCCACGTAATCTCGTTAAACTCCGAGTTTACCCCGGCAAAGATTTTGTCGCGCTGATCCCAGTTGAGGTCATCAAAAATATAACGACGGACAGTGCAGTCCAATGTCTGAACGGCACCGCCCTGCCAGACAAAGAAGTTTGTGTCACCCATCCAGAACGGAATACCGTTAAATTCTGCGGCTGCGTGTGGGGCAATGAGTCCGGTGTTGTCACCGATGTGTCGGAAGCGGAAGACAAACGGACCGCCGACGTACTGCATTGTATGAGTAGCCGTGTCGGTCCAAATCATGACGGCCTGACGGCTGTGCATTCCACCGATAATCTTTGAGCCTGTCCCGATTGGGTTGGACCCGGCAGTGTTAGTAGCAGAGGCTGTCCAATCGTTGTAGTTCTCCTGACTAGACCAACGGACCAGCAGCGGATCGTAGTCACCGGCCTCGTTTGTGCAGCCCAGACTGATGGCAAACTGACTGTCCGGCGTAACTAGAATCTGATTGTTTTGTGCCGGGGAGGCAGTTACCAGAGTGGCACGAGTTTCCGCCCCGCCTGTTGCGTCCCACTCATAAATACGCCCACCGCGAGGATTTGCCAGAAAGTCTTCGCCCCAGTTGGTCATCGACCACTGACGAATTTCCACGGTAATGTTAGATGTTGTTCGCGGTGTGCCGTATGTAGACAGGCCGTACGTACCAGCCGACCAGCCAAATCCCGGCTGAGACACCGATGGACCTGCTGGGAGAAGACGATGTATTGTAACATCACCACCAGCAGATGCAGACGTTGCTGCTGCGGTTACGGAAATATCAACGGCAAACGATGCGGCATCAATAACTGATACCTCGTACGAATCACTGATTGTCGTCAGGAAAATGTTCCCACCAACGGTTGTTGTCTGCGAGGTGAAGGCGACGTAGTTACCATCTTCGACTCCGATGCCAGTTACTGAGACGACAATGCGGGTAGACCCTGCCGTGGTGTTCAGACCGTTCGTTGCCGTAACGACAGATACAATCGGGGTGATGTCGTAGTTCTCACCGCCCTCGTACAGATACAACTTCTTCTCAGTACCGAAGCCGATGAGGCGGGACGAATCAAAGTCTACCCACGTTACCGTGTCTCGGGGTGTTCCATCAAAGACACCGCCGCGCCGCTCGTATCCGCGAATGTTCTGCGGCGTACCGTCACGGAACCTGACATGATCACCGTCGTACCAGTGCCCCTTCTCGGCATATCGAGTGTTCTCCCGATTGAAGCCGGGTCGGGCAAAGTTAAGTTCGGAAAGAACACCAGCCATGGATTAGGCGAGATTCAGAACGGGGAACGCGCTGATTGCTGTAGATGTTCTGACATTATAGATCAGGGCATCGACAGCCGACGCAGCGGTGGATAGTGTAGGGGCATTACCTCCTGTAAATTTCCAGTCTGAATTGAACGACATGGTCCGAGAACCGGTTCCGTCCTGCACGACATAGATTATGCCAGATTGACCGGGCTGTAGATTAGATGGATTGGCGATGGACACGTTACCGTTCAGGATTGTCGTAAAGTTATTGCCGGTGGCAAAGTCTAGCGATACCGCCGAGGATGCTACGGCAACCGACACAGGGCTGGAGAATGCCTGTGCCCCTGTTCCGATGACCTGCGCGGTAAATGTTGTTGACGAGGAGAACGTGTAGTTTCCGGTGATTGTCTCGTCCGAAGACACGTTGGCGTACCGGGCATCGGCAGACGACACCGGAATCAGGTTGGCGGCTCCGGTGCCAAAGTCGAGTGTTGCTGCTGTGCCGTAGACGCCCTCAATAGCCTCGCTGACAGTAACGCCGTCGGTGATAACGATTGTTGTACCGCCCTGTGGAATCGCATGACCGGTCCCGCCGTTAATCAGAACCGTCGCATCGTACGAACCCGATGTGTTGTTCTTGACGATGTAGCTTTTGGTAATACTCGACGGGAGATAGACTCCGGTATTGCCGGTCAAAGTACCGGTCAGTTCGAGCATGGCCGAACGTGCCTCGTCCGTCGTACCGTCATTGGCTGTCAGGCTGACATTACCAGCAGCAAGACTGATGGTCGTATATCCTGCAATGGCAAAATCGGTGAGGTCGATTACCTCATCATTCAGGACAGTACCCCATGTCGAGTCGTTCTCGCCGGTCGCCTGTTTCGATAGTCTAATCCGCGTGGTGTACGTTGCCATTAGATTTCCTCCGGCCAGTTATGGATCGGTGCGTTTCCGGTTACCTTGCCGTCTGCGTCTGTTGGAACAACGAACATAGTCTTTAAGGCATCAAGATCAGAACACTGTGTAATCTGATCTGCAATAACATTTGCCGCCAGACGTACCTCATTCCGGTACTGCTGAATATCTGCCGGGACGTCGATGCCGGTGTCCATCTTACGAATATACACCCAGTCAGTTTTAGACAAAAACCCTGCCTGTGTTTCTTTAACTTTGGCAATCCATTCTGCTTTTAAGTCGTCTAGGTTTTTCGATGTGCTTTCGTACGTGCCGTCAGCGTTCTGCGAAAACCAGTAAAACCGTGTATCAGGCTTTGTCTGCGGATTAACCCAGACTAGACCATGAGCAATTTTCTCTTCTTCTGACCAAAGGTGCCAGTTAGCTGGATGCTGAACGCCGTTGTCGCCCGTCCATCCCCGGCCCTCACGGATTCCTTTTCCGTTATACGTCCACATTTTTTTTCTCCTATCGTGCCGGAACGGGGGCAACACCATTGCCACCGAAGGGGTTTTCTGCGAAAGCCATAAAGATGTAGCTGCCGCCAGATGCGTTTACATTTGAATCAGAAGACCTGCATTTTATCCCGTTTGATACGAGATCAATATAATTTGTCGTTGATTCTTCTGATAAGCTGTTTGCCTCAATTCGTTTGTTATCTACGTTATATCCAAGACGTTTATTATCAAATATAAACCAGTTGCTCGACGCGTCCGTCTGTTTGATCATGATAAAAGATGGACGAAAACCACACCAAGCAAACGTGCCGTCAGATGATCCGTTGCCGGTGTATGTACCAAACTTACTAAAACCTTCTAACTCGTACCAACAGTAAGCAATAAAGTCTCTGCCGCTCCCGTTTACATTGACGTCGCTGCCTAATGTAAAGGTAGTTGAATCAGCAGCAGTAACAAAACCAGATGCACTATTAGCCGCATCAGTAGAATTTAACTTCAATTTTTCGCTAAATGCTGATACTCCTGATTCCCAATTTGAAACAATCCAGTTATCTGCTTCGTTTCTAGGCTTGACGATTATAGCAGAAGGTGTAACCCCTAGACCATGTCCGACAGTGTCATTGGCATTTCCACTTCCAGAATAAGATACAATAGAAAATCCTGATGTTGTGTTCGCGGATATGGTAGACGAAATATCGCCGTCAGTGTTGCTTGACGTACTGTTGGCGGCTAACCACTGCCACGCAGCATAGTTTGATCCGGGTTTGCCAGACGTATCGACAAGACCATCAACTGTAAAACCGTCTGAATTAAACGAGGTAAGACCACCAGTTTCTTCTGCGTTTGTCGTATCAGAGGACAGGCGTGTTTTAGTTCCCCGGATGATGTCTTCAAGTTCATGAGAATCAAGACCGCTTCGTCTTTTAATCCAGACAAAATCTGGCTTAAATGTTGAGTTTTCAATCTGTGTAATATCTAGCGATGCGCCTGTGCCGGTATATAGCGTAGTTTGAAAGTACTCAGACCCATCTTTAATAGTTGGCTCTGGCAAATTTGTTGCGCGGAGTTCTTGTTCACTTCCTGTCGGCCCTGTGTCGGCCCACGCCAACTGCCCAAAATTGTACGACCCAGCCCCAAGTGTCGGGTTAAACTGACCGGACGCATCAGCATCATAAGAAACACCGACTCCATCTTTTTCGTAGTACCATTGACCGCTGCTTGGACGAATAGTTACGGTAGCATCACCAGTTGTAACAAGGTTGCCATCAGACAAAGTGCCGGTGGTTAGCGGGTCAATAGTGTTCAAGAGACAGTAGTTAGACGTAGGTGAGTCGTTCACCTGATCGTCAGAGGTCAGGCCTGATGCCGTCCAATTTCCTCCAGTTCCGCTATTGTTACCAAAATTACTTGAATTAGAAAATGTAAGATACGTGTCTCCTGCCGCTGCCGACACAGGAACCCACACGCCGCTGTTGTTTACTTCCCCAAAATTCGTGTAGGCGTTAGTTCCGGATTGAAGATGAACTTCGGCAACATAACCATCAAAGTCATCGAATAGTGTTTGATCCGTCAGATCGGTGGTGGTGACTGAGCCGTAGCTAACTCCATTTACATACAGGCCATTATCCGACACATGTATATGATACCAAGCAGATGGATCACGAAATAGGGCGGATGTTGTTGTCCCTTCGGCTTCCAGCGTATCGTCGCTGTTGAAGTGAACTTCCCCACCACTGGCCCCTAAAATTAAATTCTCACTTCCAAACTCACATCGTTTAACCCAGACACTCAGGGTCCACGGGGCAGATATTGAATAGGTTCTGGATAATTCAGGGCTGTCTGCATCGTTAAATCGCGCAGACTGGTTAATGACATAACCAGATTCTACGCCTGATGCACCAGCAAGAATGTTGTTCTCAAACACCATTTAGTTTGTCCATGTGTTTCCAGAACCAGCAGGAACTGTCGTCCATGTATCTGCTGCTCCGGTTGAAACTGTTGTCCACGTGTCTAACGCCCCGGTAGAAACTGTTGTCCACGTGTCTAATGCACCAGTAGATACCGTTGCCCAGACATCTGAGGGTCCGACAGGAACAACAATCCAGACAGGGTACTGCCCAAGTATTATATCAGCAGCTTCCCCGGTCACAACGACTGTTGCCGTACCTGCAACCGTAACAGTGCCTTCATCGATGTCGAGAGATTCGCCTGTCAGGGTAACGGCTGCTTCTATAACAACCGACAGCGTCCCTTCATCGATGTCCAGAGACTCGCCAGTCAGGACGATATTCTGAGCAATTATGACAGTAATTGCGCCTTCGTCGATGTCTAGCGACTCACCAACCAGAGCAGCAACTGCTTCCGCAACTACTGTTACCAGACCTTCGTCAAGGTCTAACGATAGTCCGGTCAGAACTACAGTTACAGACGATGACGGTTCTGTAGAAAACGGCGTTTCAGAAAGTGCCGAAAACCCAAACATTTATTCAGGCTTAGTAGGCCAGACAGGATTCGTTGGGTCTGTTGTGTTTGCTGGAAGGTTTCGCAGGGCTGTGCGATAGTTTGCTTGTGCAGTTGTCATGGCAGGTTGATCAGCTAACGCCCACCAATCTGTTTCTGACAAGCGTCGATTACGTTCCTCCCGCAACTTTACCCACGGTTCTTGTTCGGTCAGTCGTGTAATTTCAGCAGAAATTTCTTCTTCTGTCGGCTGTGTAATATCCGGCGAATCCCACCGAATAACATCGCCAGACACTACCCAATTAGCGTCAGGAGAAAGACTACGAAGAGCATCTATTATATCAGCCATATTATGCTCCTGAAATTTCTATCAGTGTAATAACACTTGTAGCGTTTCCACTAGCATCATTTCTTTGGGCTTGAAGAGTACCTGATTGGTCTATGCGTTTAAACTGTGACTTATATGTTACAGAAGAAGTAGTAGACGGAGAATCTAAATATGCCAGATAATGATTTCCCATCTGATTTTCTGCGTTTGAAATTTGATTAAATTCTGCAACCTGTGTGCTGTCTCGAACAATGTTAACCGCGCCTCCGGCACGACCAGCAACGCTTGATATGCTTTGAGAGACAAGAACTAGAACTTTGTTTGATGTAGAACTTGGTGTAATCGACGCACTCAAATTTGTGTCGGCGTACGAACTACTTGTAGTCGTTGCCTGTGTTGAAGTACTGCCTTCAACGACCTGTAAGACAAGACCGCCGCCTCCAGTACTGGCCCAGCTTAACACACCCGAGGCATTACTGGTCAGAGCCTGACCGCTAGATGTAGCATCTGCATCTGGAAGCGTCCATGTAACATTGGCTGCAACGGTCGCCGGAGATTGAAATGCTACCCAATTACTACTGTCCGCGTCAGCAAAGCGAATATCTGACTGGGCATTAAGAGTTAAATTATTGTTGACCGTAACCGTTCCGCCAACCGACACAGAAGTAACTGCAATCAACGTATTAAATGTACCGGCTGTTGCGGAGACAGTACCGCCGTCTACATTAACGGCATTCGTTGCGTTAGTTGCTGTGGCTGCGAACGTCGCAGAGGCAGCAAACGTCGCAGAGGTAGAGCGTGTCGCTGATACTGCAAAAGTTGCGTTAGTAGCTGATGTTGCAGTGATCGCTGTCGTAGCTTCTGTCGCAGACGCTGCAAAGTTTGCGTTCGTGGCCGACAGTGCAAAAGTTGCGTTAGTAGCTGACGTAGCTGTAATTGCTGTTGTTGCGTTTGTGGCCGACGCCGCAAAATCTGCCGAGGTGGCAAAAGTTGCAGAGGTAGCACGGGTTGCTGATGTGGCAAACGTAGCTGATGTTGCGTTGGTTGCAGATACAGCGGTTGTAGCATTGGTAGCAGATGCTGCAAATGTAGCAGAGGCCGCAAACGTAGCAGATGTTGACCGCGTGGCTGAAACAGCAAACGTGGCGTTAGTGGCTGACGTTGCAAAGATTGCGGTTGCTGCTTCGGTGGCAGACGTGGCAAAGGTCGCTGACGTGGCGCGAGTTGCTGACGTAGCAAACGTAGCTGACGTTGCGTTAGTTGCTGACACCGCCGTTGTCGCATTAGTGGCTGATGCAGCGAATGTCGCAGACGCCGCAAACGTGGCAGACGTAGCACGGGTTACCGACACCTCCCCGGCTGCGTCACGATAGACAGCCTTGTCAGACGGGTACGTAACAAAGACATCCTTCGTACCAGCCGAGAAGTTTACGGCTGCGTCAGAGTTAGACGATTCAAGAATAGTGTCGCGGCTAAGTGTCGTACCGGAGGCTGTATACGTTCCGAGACCAACTTCCCACTCGTCGGCAGATTGATGCACGATGGCATAGTACGTCGTATTTCCGTCACCGACTGCTGAAAACGCCTCAAACCCTGTAACCGCACCGCCAAGGGTAACCGTGCCAGTACCTGTGGTCGTAGTCTGCTCCTTGACCCTGTCTTTAAGAACCAGTGCCATGGATTAAGCCTACGAAGATTTGATGCGAATAATCGCTGTTGCAGCAGCCGCTGACGGGAATTGAATGGTAAAGTTGCCGTTCGATGAGGACTTGTCAGCCCCGAAGTCAAAGACCGCGACGGCCTTGTCAGCCTGTGTCGAGTTGTAAATCAGGGCACCACGGGCGGTAATAGTTGCCGTGGAGACAACAGCGTCAGTAATCGACACGACCGCAACCGACGAGTCTGTGGTAACGTCGATGCCGGTTAGTGTTATGCCACCGGCAGAGTAACCAGTACCGGCAGTTTCGCCGGAGGTTGTATACGCCGTCGTGCCGTCGGAGAGCGAAGCCGCCGAAGTGTATAGTGCAAGTTTAATCGTATCCGTATCAAGATCATGCTCACCAAGAAGAATCTCTTTCTTGAAGCTGATACAAATGCCTGAAGTAATAGCCATCACGGCCCTCCGGTAAGCGTATTGGCGTTGTTCGCCTGTTGATTATGCGGCTCCAGATCATCACGACGGGCACGACGGGCACGATTGCGGAGCAGTTCAATTTCTTTAGTGTAAAGTTCGGTCCACAGTTTAACAACGTCGAAGTTCTTGTTGAACAACTCAGCCTCGACCATACACGCATAGAACAGAGCGTTGGGCGTTTCTGCCGTGTAATAGTTTGTCGGATTGACCGATGTTATGGCCGTCGGTGCTTTGACAAACGCAAGTTCAATATTGAATGCAGAGACAGGTGTTGGTGCTACGATAATCGTGTTGTCGTCCCAGAGGCCGTAATACTTTGGCGTACCGGTCGAGGTACGGACAGGCCAGTAGTCTGCAATGAAGTCTACGTTGCGGTTCAGCAGGTTGATCCGAGTGCCGTTGGCTGTAATGTTTGCAGACTCGACAATCGTAAATCCGTCAGGCAGTCCGAGAAATGCGTCGGATGCGACAAGCTGTGAATACTGATGCTGGGTCAGACCTGCATCGTCGATGTCAATGGTCAGCCGTGCCTCTGCTCGTTCGATGAACTGGTCGATCTGATCGGCAAACTCTGTGCCGTCATTTTCGGTGGACTCAATAATGTTGGTCCGTAGCTGTGAATAGGTCAGTGCCATTAGTCTACTTGTCCATTATGATATGCCGGTGAACTATCGTCTGGTGTCCACGAGCCGTCAGTTGCAGATGTGTCAGCATCCGTATCTGGCCTTGGATGGTCAAGACTCGGATCATCAGTTGTGTCTACGTTCGTCATGTTCTGCGGATGGTTTACCCTATTGTACGCCCCGTCAAAACATTCTGGGCAGACCCAGACACCAACCTCTACTTCGTTACGCAATTCAATGTACTTGCACCGAAAACCGCAGCGGTCGCAAATAGCATTAGAGCGACGACCCGTTGCCATCAGAGACTACCCAGCCTCGGCCTAATAAACATAGACGTCCGCTGACGATCCTCCTCAAGAGCAAAGGCAAATGTCTCCTCGTATTGCTGTTTCAGAAAGCTGATCCGTGACGGGTCTACGCCAACACGACGGGTAGACATCTTGTACGCCAGACCGTCCACCAGAGGAGGCAAAAACCGAAACGGCAGATCGGCGGTCTGAACTGCCGATGACGTAACATCCTGAACCCGCGTCATTGCCAAAAGGTTCATCGTATAGGTCTGATCCGGCGTCGGCCAGACATACATGGTGACGCGGTCCTTGCCCCGGAGGAACGCAAACTGCGTCGGACGACCGGTCTGTGTCTTGTCCGGCAGCTTCATATAGTCCTGATAGGTGATCCGGTTCATCTCCAGATCATTGCTATTAACTTCAATAGTTGTCTGAAGACTGTCGATAATTGTGGTGTCGAGCGTATAGGATGTCTGGTCAGTAGAAAGAGTTACCGGCGTGTCAGCCAGTTTCCAGAGCAGAACGCCCCGGTTCTGCCACTCGGTCAGTAGCAGGTTCAACGCAATACGTGCCGACCGGGCCTCCTCACCACTAATCGGCTGACCACCGATCTGCTCGAAGGCCTGTTCGATTACGTCGTCAATAGCGAGATTAAATGTCGTCTGGCCTGAACTTGCCATGCTGAATCGCCTTCTCAGTTCGACGATGGACGAGATCGCGGTACGTCTTCCATGGGCACTCGTCGTAGTAGCCCTGCTTCTCCAAATTATAGGATGCAGCAGTCAACTTTGAAAGTTGTTGAACAAAGACCATTGCGTAGTCTTCTTCGACAATAGGCTCCCAGTCAGCGTCCAGATAGTCTAGTCCGTATTCGTTCGGATCGTCATCTGGATGGTACGCCATAAGCCACATATCTTCTGCCACCAGACCTTCGTTCTTGTCTTCCACATAACGGGCCAGTTCTTCAGAAGTAAGTCCTTCAACATCAGGAAGAACACAGATAAATACGTCACGACGACTAGCGGGATAAAAATCAAGAGCGTCAGTAACATCGTCCAGACCATCGCAAATACCGACAGCGACATGTCCAGCCTCCCAAGCGTCCGCCGCGAACGGGCACGGAGGCATTCCTCTAAGTTCTTCAGATGGCCGCGACAGAACTTCAGTAGTCCATCGACGAAGGTCGTTAATGTAATCACTTACGGGTCTTTTTCTTTGCACCGGGTCTGCCTCCACGCATCATTTTCTTAGGAGGTTTTACCTTACCGCCGCCACGCATCATAGTCTTCTTTTTCATCCGGGGTTTCATAGCCATTGTCATGCTCCTTTATCTATAAGGTGACAGTCGGCTTCAAGAATTTTATGACCGACTGAGTTAAACGCGGTTAATGCTCCTGCCGCGTATTCGTAACAAGTTTTTTCACTAGGAAATCCAGTGGTTGTAATTTCGTGAATTAAACCTGCATACATAGTTACAATAACAAAAATATAGGTCATTTTCTATGTCGCTTTGTTTTCTTTGCAATCTTTTTGGGCTGTGGGACATGCTGCTTTCCGCGCTTTGTCCCTTTCCGTTTGGCTTTGGAGGTTGCGGCGTACTCTTTTGAACTTAGGGCTTTGATAGCCTTCTCCGGAAGATAACGCTCCCCGGTCGCCTTCGGACCCTGCGTGGACGGTTTGCCCGACTTTGTCCGCCACTTCTGCTTGGTCCACTTTTTTAGCGACTTCTGTGGTTTCTTCAGGGCCATTAGCCGCGATAGCCTCCGCCTTTGGCTTTGTATTCTCGCGCCAACATCTGCGCTTTCCGTGCCGACCACTGGCCCGGTTTGCCTCCCTTACCCCCGGCTTTGATTTTCTTGAAGAGACGCTCACGCATCGCGGGTTTAGTATAGTTCCCAGCTTCATTCACCCGTGACTTGGGTTTGCCACCAGCTTTCATACGTACCGGTTTCTTTTTGGCAGGGCCGCGAGTTACCTGCTTGGAAATGTTTGACCTGCGGACCGCCATTACGATACCAGTGTATCATTCTTGATGTAGATCATCGAAAAGTTTGCAGAAATAAGGTTGTTTGATCCAGAAGATACTGCTCGTACTTCTAGGTCAGTTTTTTCTGGTACTGAGATTGGATAGCGTATAAGAAAATCTGCAACGCCGCCGGAGCCAAGAGTTTGTTTCATCATAACTCGAAACACACCACCCTGTGTACGCTGGACAATTTGAGCAGTGATGTATTGGTTAGCGTTAGTCGTGCCAGTAGCAATGTTGACATGATCTAAAAATCCTGTGTATCCGGCAGGAACAGTCCACATAGCCATCAGCGTCTGGTTCTCACCGAGGGTAATACGGGCATATGTTGTCCCACCATTGGTGATATTCAAGTTGCCAGTCGGTGCCTGTGATCCGCTGACATAGGCACGAAAGACACGAATAAATGTCTGTGTGGTTGTGGCTGTACCAGCACCAGCAAGAGTTACTTCCTGACTAACCTCGTTATAATCTTCGTCTAGACCAAAGACTATTACCTTTACACCGTTATCATTTGCTGGTGTACCTGCATCTGTAGTTACAGTCATGGCAACCGCAGAGCCGGGGTAAGCATAGATACCACCTACATCCCAGACAGTTTCTTCTGTACCGTTTATGTCTGGATTAAAGCCAAACTTAAAAACTGTCTTATGAAACGCAATCTGATTCCGAACAACCTGCAACTCCCACGGCTCGTACGTACCAACGCGGGTGATGGATGATGGCGACAATCCGCCGTTCAATTTGATTTGAGATGTCATCGTTTCGTTTCCATTAGAATTTCCAGCTTAGTCTCAATCCGAGCGAGTCGGTCAGACATCTCTGAAATTTTAATTGCTGATCCGGGAGGCAGGATTTCTGCGGATTCAAGTCGATCTTCAACTGCGGCCACGCGACCGGCAATGTTGGCCCCGAACCATACTCCTCCGGCAAGTTGGACGAGGATAATAACAACGGTGGCAATAGGAAGATTGATGCTATCCATGATGTTACCATTTCACCTTATCGGCCCAGTAGGCTGCGGACATCTTACCCTTCTTGATATTCTTGGCATGACGCGCCTTGAAGGATTCACGTCGCTTACGGTACGAGGCAGACTCACCAGATTTTTTTGGTGAGCCGCTGACGCCTTTCTGTCCAAACCGGATTAGCTTTACTTTGCTACCTTCCTTGGCAAGGACAGCATGAGACTTCTTGGCATGACCGGGGGTACGTTTTGGCTTATTGTACCCGGAGAACTTTTCGCCTCGGTAGTCAATAGCCATTAGCCGTACTGAACTGCAACCGTGGAGGCTGTCGTCGGGACGGAGACATTGACGACACCGTCAAAACGGACGCCAAAGTCTTCGATATAAATCTGGGCGGCGTCATTAGCAGTGGTGTTGACAAACTTGATCTTGGTTGTAGACGTGCCATCAACAATATCATTGATGGTGAACGTGCCGACGCCAGTTGCGTGGACGCCGTGAATACGGGTGTCGGTCAGGGTAGCGTCGTTCTCCACCTTGAGGAGAGGACCGCCTACGGTCGAGACAAACGACACAAAAGCATAGTTGATGTTAGTAGCCATTACAAGTCCTTCAATAAAAAGGGGAGGCCAGTCTCCCAGCCTCCCCGATTATCACACACGGAAATCCGCTTAACAAGCAGCGATTAGCTACCTGCCGAGCCGAAGTAACCGCGCCAGTCAGAGACACCGAAGCTGTAACGCTCCCGAGCCTTGAACCGGAGATTACCCGTGTCGAAGTCTTCTTCCATCTTCGTCTGAAGCGGCGTACGGTTGAACATTTTCGCACCGTTCGGCACATCAGTCTTGACGAAATAGCCGTTCGTGTCGGTGAAACGACGGTTGACGAAGTAACCGCCCGGAACAGCACCCATCGCACGAATGGCGTTGATGTCGTTCTTGGCAAAGTTATTCGTGCCGTTCGTTGAACCCGGAGACATGAGAATCTTCTCAGCGGTGAACTGGAGGGCCGGGGGGATGTGCAGAGACACAGCACCCGCGCCGATCAGAATACCACGATCATCCTTGATAAGCTGAATGTTCGTAAGAATGGTCTCCATAGCAGCCTCGGACAGGTCCGAAGCAGCGGCAAGGTTAGACTGGGTACCGTCACCGATGGTCGGATGATCGGCACTGAAGAATGCCTGACCGTCACCGATGGCGTAGTCACCAGCCGCGAAGCCGTTGTTGAAGATGTCGGCAGCTTTCACCTGCTTGGTGTTCGCCATCGCACGGGCCAGACCACGGGCACGAACCTTCGAGAAGGTGTCATACAGATTGTCTTCCATTGCTTCCTCAGTGACTGAGAAGGCGAGAGCGACAGTCTCGTGGTTGTAACGTGCGGTGTACGATTCCTGTGCAGTGTCAAACTGAACAGCCGAACCTTCGGTCTTGGTCGGAGCCGAGCCGAAGCCGGTGAAGAGAACTTCCTCTTCAAAGCTGCGGTCCGAGTTCTCGACGTCGAACAGAGGAACATGCTCGTCGTTTACATCACCATACTCAACACCGAAGACAGCGTTGAGGCCGGGGAGCAGTTCCTTTGCAATATTACTGCGGTTAATAGCCATTGTTAATTACTCCCCTTAGTTTTCATCATGCGATGATACATCGGCATCTACATGCTGAACGATACGGACTTCAACCTTCGGATTCGCATCCGAGAAGGCGTTACCCGGCTCGTCGTAGATGTCGAGGACACGCACCATGCCAGTGGTTTGCTGACGGCTGGTTGCGATAATACCGAAGCCGGAAATACCGGTCACGGCAGAACCCGCACCAAGCGTCACGTCAAAGTTCAGGTTGATGTCGCCAACGGACACGGAGGCGTCGGCCTGAACAATGTAGGTAGCTGCCGGATCGTCAACGACAAACGCCGTCACGTTGCCAACAGCCGAAGAGACACCACTCGGATAGTAGTTCGAGAAAGTGGGCTGCTTCGTTACAGGGTCAATGTACTCACAACCCTGAAAGGCACCCGTGCTGTAGCTTCCAGCAGAGGTGATCGGTTCAATAAAGCCACCGTCCAACTTAACGAGGTCACCGTAGAAAATGTTGCTGCCAAAGGCGTTGGCAACACGATAACGGCTGGAACCGGTGCTGTTCGCACCAGACCCACGACGACGCGAGGGGACGAAGCCATTAAGTGCTTTCGACAAAGCCATAATGTTACTCCTTAATCATTAAAGGAAGGCGTCCTTCCCTTAGTTACAGATGATTTGGAGGTGTTATGGATCGGCATGGCTGAGTTTGACTGACGCATCAACTGAGCATTTACGTTATCCATCATCGTCCGGGATCGGTTCTCGTAGAACTCCTGTCTGCTTTGCATACGCTTGGCAGAAGCTTTTGCGAGAGCAACGTCACCACGGACAATGCAACCTTCAAATCGGCCCTCGTCCACGACACGAGAATTAGCCATCATTTCTGGTACATCGTTCGGTTCGACAAAGGACCACCCATCGTTCTGTCGGTCGCCTACGTTCTTATAGTCGTCCTGTCCGTTGATCATAATACGGACCCAGCGAAGTACTAGGCCTTGATCTTTGAACCGGTCAATTACAGAATCGGGAATTGACAACCAATTAGGTTCGGTGAACTCATCATCAAATCGTTCTTCGGTCTTGCGACCACCATCAACTCGACTCGTACGTGTTTTACTTTCACTCATGTTTTCGTCCTCCGCGTTAACCGACATTGATGGACGTATAGTCGCCCATCGCCGTCGCTTTTTCGGCCTTCGCCTTTTCTTTGGCGTACCGCTCAAGTGGGATGTTCCACTTCTTGGCAAGTTCGATATCGTCACGGGTCAGCTTGACCTTACGATTACCTTTCTTGCCGCCGGTAGAATCGGGAGACTTACGCGACTGTCCCCCTACCACTTGCTCCTTGGGTGACGAGGCAGGAGCAGCCCCGAACTTGTTAGGAAGTTCAGCACGTAGTCGCTTATCAACTTCCTGATAGAAATCGTTCGATGTCGGATCGTAGCCCTCGTTCTTGAGGTTGGCGTCAATGGCAAGTGCCGCTGCCGTTGCTACCTGATCCTGACCGAACCACGTATTCTTTTCAGCCCACTCAACAGCTTTCGGATCGTATGCCGGTTGCTGCTGCTGTGCCGCTACTTGATTATTATAGGCCTCGGCCTGTTTTACAAGGTCGGTAGAATACTTCTCAACGTCTTGACGACCCTGCCGGACCAAACTGATATTCTGCTTGGCATCGAACATAGCTTCTTGAGCGGCCAACATAGCTTCTTTGTCGCCGTCATCGTAAGCCCGGAGATATGCCTGACGAGCCATCTCAGACTTTTCCCGAAGCTGTCGTTCAGTAACGTCATAGTTTTTCTTAAAGACTTCGGCATTCTTCTGCTCCGTATCTTGCAGTCGGGCCTGTAGTGCGGCCAGTTCCTGCTGTTGGGCAATGATCTGCTCTTCACGTTCCTTACGCTGCCGGACTAGCTGTCGGATTCGTTTCTGTGCCCCGTCGGTGTCAACACCTTCAAGTTCCGGAGCAGCTTCGACAGGATCAGGATCGGGGGCGGACTCGTCCACCTCGACGACAGCCTCATCTGTATCTTCAGACTCATCGACAGCCTGTACAGGTTCAGCTTTCTCTTCTGTAGCTGTTGCTTCCTCCTCAACTTCGTACTCTACTTTGTCGTCGCTGTCTCGTGCAGCTTCGACATCAACTTCATTCCAATCATCATCGGCCATGACCGATTCCTCCATAGTTTACGCCTATGAGGCGATGTTAAACATCGGATCAACATCCGAGGGGTCTTCAATCTTCATGATGATCTGGTCATCGTAAAGCATGATAAGGTTTACGCCCTTATATCGAAGTTTGTTCCCGTTCATCTTCCCGTAGCAGACAAGGTCTCCTACCTGACACCACGGGCCGAGCGGGAACTTCTCGTCGTCCCGATAGGCCAGATCACCGACGGCCAGTACACGGCCAACAGTGGTCAGGTAGTTGATGTCATCTTGGAATGAATCTGGGAGTAGGATAGAACCCTTCGTCTTGCCCTGAACTTTCAGAGGCCTGATGAGGAGTCGGTATCCGGGGATTGTGGGGAGCGGGGACGGGTCCGCAATGTCTTCGTCCTGTGCCCAGTCGGCATTACTGATGGCACCTGCCATCTTTGGTTCCATGACCATTAGTCGTCTTCTCCTTCCGCTGTACGTTTCTGGATTTGTGCGACCAAATCCCGACACCACTTCAGTCCTGAGATGGTGCCTACGTATTGACGATAGGCAGAATAGTCCTCTGCGCCATTGGACCCAAGGAGTTTTTCGTACTCCACAATCTGGGCTTCTATTTGTTTCTTGATGTCTTCAAAGTACATAGGTTCTCCGTTACGTGGGGAAGACGAGGGGGTGGCTACTTACCTTTCTTGATCTGGTAAGTAGACTTGTCGGAGTTCCGAAGAACTTCACGTTCCGCACGGACACTGAAGTCGTTCTGCGGAATCTTGGCGGTGTCGCCGTAAGATTTACCTTTTGCCATGATGGCCTCCTATTTGGGTTGACGGGCTGCTCGGTAGCCGAGGCGACCACCCGCTGCTTTCTGTACCGGCTGTTTGCCGCTGGTGAAGTTGTCCATTCCTGATGGGCCGCGAGTTGCCCCTGTCTCTAGATCAATAGACTGAATGGTGATAGGTTCATATCCTTTAGTGGCCCCAGTCATAGGATCAACAGAAGGACGTTTAGGTTTGGGCTTCGGCATTGCGTTCTTGGTCATGACATAATTCCTTTTCGGGGACGGGCAGAGCGATAACCCTGACCGGTTGGACGACCACAGACGCTGCCGCCGGAAGCCATTTTGCGGGTGCTGTTGTCTTTTGCCAAGGCGATTGCAAGTGCCTGTCCACGGTCTGTAACTGTCCGACCAGAGCCTGACTTCAGCTTACCCGCCTTGAACTCACCCATCGTTTTTTCTACACCGGGCATTATTTATTTTTCTTTTGCATATAGTTTCGGAGAAGTTCGAGCGGGGCGTTTTCGCCCATCAGCATGTCATCACGGCTCCCACTCATAGTATCTCTTGGCGGTATTACCAGACCAGAATTACTGAATTGATAATCTGGATGTAACTCTCGCATTATACGAATAGCTTTATCTGTTCCAACATCAG
>Ga0208303_1000385_pt1 | contig 18182 bp, 17 predicted proteins | sample CB_VirMetaG_2_FD_184537 | JGI IMG/M metagenome (GOLD analysis project Ga0208303, IMG submission 184537) | Freshwater to marine saline gradient viral communities from Chesapeake Bay - CB_1504_2 Viral MetaG (SPAdes) (version 4) | ecosystem: Environmental > Aquatic > Marine > Coastal | place: USA... | reverse complement strand
CGGAAGAAATGCGCGCCGCTGCTGATCCGCAGTATATGTATTTCAACACGCCACTGCCGATGGATGAGGCGTCGAGGATGGCGCGAGGGGACACACTATTTCCGACAGATGCTTACCATTCAACGCGCAGTGACTTCACAGAGTTTGGTAAGGGTGACGTCGGCTATCATGTTGGGACTGAAGAGCAGGCTACTGAGCGCCTAAGGGGAACTCGAGGGGAGTTTGGGGCTGAAGGTGAGGCCATTATCCCCCTCCGTCATAGCGTAAATAATCCGTTACAGACGGCGGACGCGGGAGATTGGAACGACGCGCGACGTGCAGGGCAGGTGCTTAGCCGAGGCGGTTTACCTGACGCCTCTAGCATACGCGAGGATGCGGTGGATATTGCCGAAAGTTTTATGGATAACTCCGATTGGCTTGCGTCGCAGGAAAACACAGACCTGCTTGATGATTTGCGCCGTAGCTTGCAAAGCGAGGGTTACGATAGCGTCAAGTATCACAATGAAGTAGAAAATGCTTACGGAAGCACGCCGGGGATGACCCGAGAAGCGAAGTCGAAATACAATGTGCTAAACAAAGAGTGGCACGAACTGCGTAAAGCCGAGGCGCTGCGCGCGGCGAAAGAGAACCCTCTCCCAGACCCGTCTACCGCGACTTCAGCGGACATAGAGGCATGGCTGAACAGTAAGATAGAGCCTGTGGACAATCCTGTCGAAAATCGAATGGCTGAGATTCGGATGCAGATGGACGACATCCAACGGACTGGGGCGAGCGACCCAACGTCAACCATTATCCTAGACCCAGCCAACGTCCGCTCCCGCTTCGCTCTTTTTGATCCTGAGTTCAAACACCTTCGCAACCTAAGCGCAGGCGTCGGCGGTATGGGTCTGTTGGGCATGTCATACCCACAGGAAGGGCAATACTGATGCCGCTTAAAAAAGGATCGTCAAGGAAGGTCGTATCTGCTAACATCAAGCAGGAAATGAAGGCCAAGAAGGGCAAGAAATGAGCATCTCGACCTACACCGAGTTGAAATCTGCGATTGCTGACTGGCTTTTGCGCGATGATCTGGCTGCGGTCATCCCGACGTTTATCAGCTTGGCCGAAGCGGATATCTCGCGCAAGGTTAAGCACTGGCTGAATGAAAAGCGCGTCTCCACGTCGCTCAACGAGCAGTACGAGATCCTCCCGGACGATTGGCTTGAGACGATACGCTTTGAGCATGAGGACGGCACAGAAATTCGCTTGGTCTCAACGGTCGACATGGCTCGGCTTCAAACAATCCGACCAAGCGCTGGCAAGCCCACAAGCTACCTTATCACGGCGGGCCAAATTAAATTGCACCCGACCCCAAGCGATGAGTTCCCAGTTTTTCTGACTTACAGCGCACGGATACCCGCGCTATCAGACGCCGCGCCGACGAACTGGATACTGACAAATCACCCCGACGCCATGCTGTATGGCGCATTGTTTCACAGCGCGCCGTACCTAAAGGACGACGAGCGGACCGGCGTATGGTCGGCACTGTATTCTGCCGCGATTAGTGATATGAATGCGCAAAGCGACCGGGCAAAGCATAGCGGCCCATTGGTTATGAGGATCAATAAATGACAAGCACGACATGGACCCAGAATGCTGGCATGGACAGCGGGACAGACAGTGACACGGTTTTAACGTACGCCGAAGCCGCCCAGGCCGCCGCTGAAGCCGCTGCCGCGTCTCAAGCATCCGCCGCCGCCTCCGTATTGGGTGCAGCCGAACAGGCGTCTGCATCGTCTGGATCTGCCAGCGTTGCGGAGGCCGCCGCAAATGCAGCAGCTGCAAGCGCATCGTCTGCGGAAACATTCGCCAATAGCGCAAGCATCGCGACAACACAGGCAAGCATCGCCACAACCGCAGCAGAGACAGCCACGACGCAAGCAAGCATCGCCACGACCGCAGCAGAGACAACGACAACACAGGCAGGCATCGCCACAACCGCAGCAGAGACAGCCACGACGCAAGCAGGGATTGCCACAACCGCAGCGGCAAACGCGGCGCTATTCGACGGGCCGAAGTTTGACAGCATCGAAGAAATGGCCGCCTGGGACGGGTTCGAGGACGGCGATGTCGCTGTCATCAACTTGACGGGCGAACGCTTTCCGTACGACGCAGACAGCACGGCAACCGCAGACGGTGCGCTTGTCGTTAACGCAACGGGCATGGGCGTGGGGCGGCTGGTCAGTAAGGCGACTGATTTTTCGTTGCCACAGGACATCTTACTCGATCAAAGAACATTCGATGACGGGACCATTCTATCTTCTCAGGGTGTTCGTGTAATCGCTAGAGACGCAGTGCAGCCTCTGCAAAATGCAGGGGGCCAATATCTTGAGTTTCTGCCGTTCAACCAAGGTAGCAATCTCGTGGCAACTGGACCGGGCGAGGTCAACACGATCAGCGACATTAATGCGGTTGCGTCAGATGGCGTGACTTATGCCGGTGAGTACATCAAGACGGTATTTAACCTTGACGGTGCCGATGCATATCAACTCCTCGCAAGCATGTATATCGCAACGCCCACCATCAACAATCCGGATGGCGCGACATGGCAGGATGCACCCGCGCTATTCATTCAAGGTCAGCCAAAAGATCCGCTCGACCAGTCAGGCTCAACCTCATTTGGCTTGTTCATTTTTGCCGGGCATAATCGCATTCGAGATCATCTGGTTGTCGGAAACTTTGATTTCTCGGATGATGTTCTGACGGCGAACGGTGGAACCGGAACAGATTGGACGCTGACAGTGCGCAATGAGGGCGTTGCACAGCCCAACATGTTTAGGGTGATTGAGCCGACGAAATCGGGAACCTCTGATCAGGCGGACCCCGGTTTTCCTATGCTCAGGATGCAGCCATTTGACGGTCAAGGCGCTTACTTTGAGGTCAGAACTGGTGGTGACATCGTGATGACGCAGATGGGAGGAGGTGCTTGGGAGGATGCAAATAAGAGCCGTGTCACATCCTACATTCTCGGCGTGGATTCAAACGGTTTTCTCACTGAAACGCAGAAGGTAAAAGTCGGAGTTGGAAATATCGACGTTGCACTGTCGAGCGGAGCAACAATTTCGCCGCGCGGGCCGATTGAAACGATACTACTTAATGGCACGGGCGACCCTTCGACCTACACACTACCGAGCGGGTTCGACGGACAGGAACTAATCTTGAAGGCTTCCCAGTCAAGCGCAACGCTTTCTCACACTGTCAACGGTTCCTTTCAGTTCGATCCTGCACAGTTCCCCGACTTCAACACGCCAAGTATCAGTATGCTGAACTTTGAAAGCGTTCACCTGATCTTCAGGGGAAACGGGACCAACCGCTGGGTCGTTGTGGGTCGGACGAAGCGATGAGGGACCACGCTGCCTTCTACGCATCCTTTCGCGCCCGTGGTTCGGACGTGTTCGGCGCGAAAGGGGACCCCCATGCGGAACATCACCGGAATAATCCTGCACTGCACTGCGACCCGCGCTGAGTGGTGGGCGGGCAAGAAAACGAAAGGACGCTGATATGACAAAGATTTACGCAAGCTGGAAAGACTTCCCGATGAGCCAGTGGCGCTGGCCTGACTTTAGCCCGCAGGAAATGGCCTGCCGTGGCACGGGGCGGCTGAAGACGTTACTGCATGGCGATAGAATCGCCGTCGTTGCTTTTCTTCGTCATAAATGAAAATATGCGGCAACGCCGCGATTGAAGATCAGGAGCTATTGATGGCAACCTTCACCTACACGAACCCGACTGTCGGCGGCTCCGAGGATACTTGGGGGACGACCCTGAACTCCAACTGGACCGCGCTCGGCGCGTTTTTTGGCTCCTTAGATAGCACAGAGCTTGCTTTATTGAGCGGAAAAACGGCGCAAGATTTTTTCCCGTCTGGTGGCATTATCATGTGGTCTGGCAGCATTGCCAGCGTCCCAAGCGGGTGGGTGTTGTGTGATGGCACGAATGGGACGCCTGACTTGCGCAACCGCTTCGTCGTTGGCGCGGGCAACTCATACGGCGTCGGCGACACGGGCGGCGCTGACAGCGTAACGCTTTCCACAGCACAAATACCCAGCCACTCGCACACATTCAGCGGCACGACCAGCGTCGAAGGCGCGCACTCGCACGGGAGCGTGCCGGCGACAACGAACGATACGGACCGAGGCCTTGGCAACAATTCGCTGTTTTCGATCGATGCGTTTGGTCAAACTGACGTGCAGGGCGCACACGCTCACTCGTTCAGCGGCACGACATCGACAGCGGGTAGCGGCAACGCGCACGAAAACCGCCCGCCCTACTACGCGCTTGCTTATATCATGAAGGGGTGAGCCTATGCCGCTAGTCCAACTCTCACCCCCGCCAGGGTTTCGCTACCACGGAACCGACCTTGAGAGCGAAGGCCGCTGGCGTGAAGGCAGCCTTGTGCGCTGGCGCGACGGCTCTTTGCGGCCTGTGGGTGGCTGGGCAGACCGGTTCGGCTCTGTGGTGTACGCAGCAGCCCCGCGCGGGATGATCGGCTGGGAAGACAATGCACAAACCAGATGGATTGCGGCTGGGACGTATAACAAATTATACGTCAGCAACCCCAGCGGCACGACATACGACATCACGCCCGTCGGGCTTGTTGGCGGCACAGAGGACGCGGCGGTCAACACCGGGTATGGAAGCGGCCTTTATGGCATTGGCTTTTACGGCCAAGCACGGCCAGACACGGGCAATTATTCCGAAGCGACAACGTGGTCGATGGATACATGGGGGCAGTATTTGGTCGCCTGCTCCACTGCGGACGGCAAACTGTACGAATGGCAGATCAATGCCGCCACGCCCGCTGCGGTAATAGCAAACGCGCCCGTTGATAATCTTGGGGTTCTTGTAACCGAAGAACGGTTCGTCTTCGCCTTGGGCGCTGGTGGCGATCCGCGAACAATCGCGTGGTCTGACTTTGAAGACAACACGCTCTGGTCGCCGGCAAGCACAAACCAAGCGGGCGACATCCAACTGCAATCTTCAGGCCAAATCGTGGCGGGCGTCCGCACGCAGGGGCAGTCTCTAATTCTGACAGATCAGGATGCGCACCGCGCGGTCTACGTCGGCCCCCCGTTTGTGTATCAATTCGAGCGCGTCGGATCTTCCTGCGGCCTTGTCGCCCGTAAGGCGATCACCGACACCCCAGCGGGCGTATTCTGGATGGGCCAGAACGGGTTCTTTGGATACAACGGTTCTGCCGTTCAGGAAATCAAATGCGACGTTTGGGACAAGGTATTTCTCGACATCAACACCGCCCAAATCAGCAAGACCTGGGCCACCACGAACGGCCAGAACGGCGAAGTCTGGTGGTTCTATTGTTCTTCCAATAGCCTTGAGATCGACCGCTACGTCGCCTTCGACTATAAGGAAGGCCATTGGCTCATGGGCGATCTGTCGCGCACGTCGGGCATTGATCGCGGTATCTTCCGCACTCCAATTTGGGCTGACGCGGACGGGTCTGTTTACGACCACGAAACCGGCTTCAACTATTCCGGCGGAAATGTTTTTGCCGAAACCGGACCCTTCAAGATCGGCGCGGGTGATAACCTCGCAGTCGTGACCGACTTGGTACCGGACGAAGTCAACCTCGGCGACGTCACGACCACGTTCAAGACTCGATTATACCCGACGTCTGCCGAAGCCTCACACGGCCCCTACACGATGGCAAACCCGACCAGCGTACGGTTCCAAGGCAAACAGGTGAGGATGCGCGTCACGGCGGCTGTGAACGGCCCGTGGAGGGTCGGACGATTTCGCTTCAACGTGAAGCAGGGTGGCAAACGATGAGCGGCCTACTTCCGCCCCCTGTCGGCCCAGACTGGAAGGTGTGGGCGCGGCAAGTCTCAACCTACCTGTCGCGGGCGCTGCCGAGCCTGATCTTCAAGACCGGGGGCGAGACGGCGGCCACGAACGGCATTCTGCTTTGGGATGACGTGTCCGGATATCCGGTCGTCACCAAGAACGGCGAGTTCCGCCAGATCGTTTTGTCAGATGGGCAGTATGAGGGTTCGGTCACAACGGACCAAGTTGCTGCGGTAATCAACACGCCGTATGCAATTGTCTACACGCCCGCGACGGCTGACGGGATCACGAACGGGACGCCTGCGTCTCGCATCGTATTCGAGGAGGCTGGCCACTACATGGCGAGCTTTTCGGCTCAGATCACAAGCACGTCATCCAGCACTGTGACATTTTATTTTTGGCCGCGCATCAACGGCTCCAACGCGCCGAACTCAACTATCGTTGCGTCCTTGCACCAGAACGACGCCACAACTGTTGTAAGCCGCGCGACGACGTTTGACGTGCAGGCGGGCGACTATTTGGAAGTCATGTGGGCGGTCGATCGGCTGGCTGGGTATCTTGAGGCGACTCCGGCGACTGCATTTTCACCAGCGGCACCGGCCACCACGTTGGGCATAACGAGGATTTACGGATGAGCGATGTAAAGACATATTACATCCCGGCGGATCTTTTGGATAAGCACTGGCCCACATTCGGCCCGATGATCGAGCTTGCGCAAAAGCGCCTCGATGACCAGTTCGGCATGGATGACGTGGAAGGTTGGGTGCGGTCGGGGCAATCCCTGCTGTGGGGCATTTACGTTGACGGCAAGCCGATGGCTGCAATGCTTACGACCGAAAACAAATACCCCCGCAAGCGTGTCATGGTGATTGAAATGATCGGCGGGGAGCGGGCGGATTTATGGTCCAAGCCTGTGCTGGATGAATTGGCGAGAGTGTCAAAAGCCGCAGGCTTTGATGCAATAGAAACACGCGCACGTTCTGGGTGGTCAAAAATGGCCAAACAGTATATGTTTAAGCTCAAGCACGTCGCCTATGAACTGGAGTTATAGTCGTGGGACAAGGTAAGCAAACCACAACGCAAGAGATGCCGAAGTTTCAGCAGGATTACCTGCAACAAACTGTCTTGCCTTTTGCGCAACAAGTATCTGAAACCCCCTTCCAAGCGTACACGGGGCAGATGGCTCCGGAAATGAGCGCCTACACGCGGCAGGCCGCTGATATTTATGGGGGCATGGCTGGCCAAGATCAGACACAGCAGCTCATGGATACCACGCAGGCGCTCTACAACCCGTATCAGCAGAACGTCATCGACACGTCGCTGGCTCAGATGGGGCGGCAGCAGCAGAAGGCGCTGACCGGGCTTGAGGGGCAGCTTGCCGGATCTGGGGCTTTCGGCTCCCGTGGCGAGGTAGCGCGCGGCGAGTTTGCGGCTGGCAACTTGGCATCTCAGAACCAGCTTATCTCCCAGATGATGCAGCAAGGGTACAGTGAGGCCCAAGCGCGGGCGATGGGTCTAATGCAGGCACAGCAGGCACAGCAGGGTGCCGCAGCAGCGGGCTTGACCGGCATCGGCGGTATGGAGACGGCGCTTAGCGGTGCGAACCTTAGCGCCTTGCAGAATGAGTTTATGCGCGAGCAGCAAGACCCGTATCAAAAACTGGCGGCCTTGCAGGGCGGCGCGGGCGCAATTCCTGGCGGATATGGCACAACGACCGAGACACAAAAGAAGGGCTTGTTTGATTATTTGACGCTGGCTGCGACTGCGGCAAGCGGAACAAACTTCATGTCCGACATCCGCCTCAAAGAAAACATCCAGCCGATTGAAGCAGTCGGCGGCGTTCAATTCTATTCTTGGGATTGGAACGATGAGGGCAAGAAGGTCGCCCACAAAGATCAGCCGACGTTTGGCGTCATTGCTGACGAGCTTCAGCAAACGCATCCGCACTTGGTTGAGCGCGGCGGCGATGGGTATCTGCGGGTCAATTACACGGGACTCGCAAACGAGTTGGGTGCCTAAATGGTTGACTGGCGGCGCGATGACCGAGAACTGCTTGCACGCATTTTAGCGGCGGAGGCGGGCAATCAAGGCCCAGTCGGCATGACCGCGACTGGCAATGTCATTATGAACCGAGCTAATTCGCCAGGGTATGGCGAAGGTGTTCGTGGTGTCATTATGAAGCCTGGCCAATTTTCTCCAATGAACAGCGTGACCGGATACGCAGGCGGAGAGCAGGGGCAAAACATTGACGCGATATCTCCCAGTGAAACGGCATATATGGTCGCGGATAGTTTGCTGTCTGGCACGGCGGGGGACATCACTGGCGGCGCAACGCACTTCTACAACCCAAAAATTTCAAACCCATCGTGGGCGCGGGGCGTAGATTTTACACGAATTGGCGACCATTTATTTGGTAGAGCTGACGCACCTCGCGGAAAACCACGCGCGGCTAACACGACACAGAGGAGCAAACCCATGCCGCAGCAAACCATGCCCCCACAACAGCCCCCACAGCAGCAGCCGCGCGGCATTCTTGAGATGTTCGGCGTTCAGAAGATGGACCCGGAGGCCCAAGGCGAAACGGCTTTGCCTTTCTACCAGCGTCCGACGTTCAGCAACCTTATGGGTGACTTGGCGGTTGGCTTTAACTCCATGCGCCTGCGCCCCGACGAAGGGCTTGCCCAGCGCATTGGCGGTCGCCGTCAGCAACGTGAACAGCAGGCTCAAACCAACCGCTCGATTGAGTATCTTTCACAGCAGCCCGGATCTGAACCATTTATTGAGTATATCAATGCTGGCATGAGCGTCCCTGCGGCTTTGCAGGCGTATCAGCAATCACGGATGGCACCGAAGCCGACAGCTGGTATCAGCGTTGAGGGTCGAATTGTGAACCCTGTTACCGGTGAAGTGATTTACGAACCGGACACAACGGGAAAGCCGACTTTTGACGTAAAACAAGTTGAAAGCGCGCGCAAAGAGTTTACGGGGCTTCCGCAAGTCAAATCTTTCGCTGACCAGACATCTGCATATGGTCGCGTCATTAAGTCGGCGGAAGACCCTTCCCCAGCTGGCGACTTGGCGTTGATCTTTAACTATATGAAGGTTCTAGATCCGGGTTCTGTCGTTCGCGAAGGTGAATTTGCAACGGCACAAAATGCCGGATCAATTGACGAAAGAACACGCGGGATTTACAACCGAATCGTATCAGGCGAGCGGCTATCTGAATCACAACGCGCGGATTTCGCAGACCGCGCGACGCGTTTGTATTCCGGCGCTGAAGATCAATATCGCTCTATCGCAGGACAATACGCAGACTTCGCAACCGCTGCGGGTTTGCCGCCTGAGCAGATCATCCCAGACTTTGGCTTTGCCGGTGATCTTTACAAAAAGCCATTGGCACTTACGCCGCCGCCCGCGCCTGCCGGAACCACGCCCGAAGATTGGGCAACGGCTTGGGAAAATATGTCTGACGAGCAGCGTCAATTATTTATGAGCGGGGGGCAATAATATGGCCGATATGACACCGGCGCAGCGCGCGGCATATGAATCAGCGCTTTCTAAGTCAAAAGAACGTATTGCAAAAAAGGAAGCCGTACCAACGCAGCGCACGCGAATGGCGGCCCAAGGTTTAACGCTTGGCTTTGCGGACGAAATCGAGGCGCGGGCGCGGGCGCTTGCCACTGGCACGCCTTACGAAGACGTGTTGAATGAAATTGGTGGATCGATAAAAGCATATCAAGAAGCGCGCCCGATTGAATCAATGGCTTACGAAGTGGGCGGGGCGGCTATTCCTGCGCTCGCATCCATTGCTGCGGTACCGTTTACCGGCGGAACATCAACAGCGGCGATGGCTCCAACATTGGCTCGCATGGGGCTTATGGGAGGGCTTGAGGGCGCAGCTTATGGGTTCGGCACTGGTGAAGGCGGCGTCGGCGAACGCTTGGCGCGCGTACCTGGTGGAGCCGTTACCGGAGCGATTGGTGGGGCCGTTGGTGGCGCGGCTGTTCGTGGTGCTGGTGGTGCGGTCACGGCACTGACCGACAGTGTGCGGCGCTTGGTTGGGCGGCGCGGTTCCAGTATCGTTGAAAATGAAATTCAACGCCTTGCAGAGCAAACGGGCAAGACCGCTGACCAAATAGCGGATGACATTATGAAGGGCCGTATTATGGCCGAAAACAAAACAATCCGACAGGCGGTGCGCGGTTATCAAACAAGCGGTGGCGAACCTACTCGAATTTTGACTGAAGGATTAACGCCAAGACCTGCTGAAACAAGATCCGCAGCCATGCAAGGTATGCGTGAATATCTCTCTGACGTTAGCGAGCCAAGCGCATTGCAGGCGCAGCGCAGAAGCGAAGACATCACACGAACAGCAGAGCGCGCGGCATATTCTCAATTTGAAAATGTTCCAGCGCCAGATGACGTTGTAAGCGCGCTGGCCGATACGTTAAGCCGCGTGCCGTCTGCATCAAAAGAGGTCGAGATTGCTTTGCGCGCTCAAACAGGGCAAGCCCCATTCTACAAAATACTCGATGACGGTAGCGTTGAGTTTACGCGCACCCCGACATTGATGGAGGCAGAGCGCGTCAGGCGTGCCGTGGGCAACCGTGCGACCGCACTCTACAAAGAAAGCATGGGCGGGGCAGGTGAAGCTGTTTCGGGGGCCGAGGAAGCATTGCGCAGTGCAGTTGACGTGTCATCCCCACAGCTTGCCGCCACACGGGCGCAGGCAGCCGCTTTGCGGACGCAACGGGACACCTTCAAGGCTGGCAAAAACGCGATGACCGGTGATGTGTACGAACGGATGATGGAATTTTCAGAACTCACATCACCGGAAGATATCAACGCGTACCGCGCGGGATTGATGGCAGCGCTTGAGGCGCGGGCGACAACAGGATCAAAGCAAAGCATGGTCAGGAATTTGACCGACCCTACAACAAAAGAAGGCATAATCTTGCGCCAAGTGTTTCCAGAGGATCAGCTCGATGATGTTTTGTACAAATTGGAAACAGCCAGCGAAGCGCAGACCACAGTCAGAAAAGTTTTGGATGGGTCTGACACGACGGCCACATTGGCAGAAAATGCGCGGCGCGGGCTTGGCTTGTCGGCAAGCGATATGATGGGCGCATTGTCTGGCAGCCCAGATGCGATTATAAGTGTTGCACAGAAGGTCGCTGGCCGCTTTGGCCGAGACCTGACTGACGCAGAGCGGGGACGCGTGGCACAAATCTTGATCTCAGAAGACCCAGACTTTGTGCGGCGCGCGATAGCTGACGAAAGTGGACTCGCCGCTTTACAGCGCCGCGTTGAGGAAATATCTGCGCAACTTACCAAAGGCGCGCGCAGATCCTCTACCGTTGGCGGAGCGCAGCCTGGCGCGGCAATGTCCGGGACCGCTGTTCGCGGCCTGTTGGCCCAATAAAAGGAAGCACCATGAATCCCGAAGATATGATTGGCGATGACGAAATCGTAGACATCCTTGAAGACAGCATGGACGTTGACGAGGAGGAAGAAACGGGCGCAGGGCCAGAGCCTTTGACCGACGACCAGATCGAGGGGATCTTGTCCGGCGCGATTGAGGACGCCGTTGACTTTATCGAGAGCGACATCGCCCCCGACCGGATCAAGGCGCAGCGATACTTCGATGGTGAGAGCGACATCGGCCACGAGGATGGCCGCAGCAAAGTCGTATCGACCAAGGTGCGCGACGCGGTGCGCTCCGTTAAGCCAAGCCTGATGCGGGTGTTCCTGTCATCCAGCCGTCCGGTCGAATACATCCCGCGCGGCCCAGAGGACGTTCTAATGGCCGAGCAGGCCACAGAATACATGCACTACAAATTTGCAGAGCTGAACGGCTTTCGGGTTTTGTCGGACGCATTCCACGACGCGCTGGTCAAAAAGACCGGCATCGTAAAGACGTATTATGAAGAATACGACAAGAGCGAAATCCACACGTTCACCGGCCTGAGCGAAGCGCAATATCTTGCGGTGATGATGGACCCGGATGTTGATGTGCTGGAGCATTCCGAAAACATTGATGACACGCAAGTCGCCGTTGACGGTATGCAAATGCCTGAAATGGTATCGCGCACGCACGATTTGAAGATCATCAAGCGGGCAAGCACGGGCGACATCTGCATGGTATCTGTGCCGCCGGAGGAGTTCTTCATTGATCGCGGCGCGCGCTCGATTGACGATTGCTATATCTGCGGACACCGCAGCGATATGCGCGTCGGCGATCTTGTCGAAATGGGCTTTGACTTTGACGAGGTCGTCGAGCTGGACAGCTCCAGCAGCTTTGCCGACATGAGCGTTCTTGAGAACGAAGCGCGGCGCGGGTATAGCGTCAACCCCGACGAAGAACAGAACGCCGTTGACCCGTCCAGCAAGCTGGTGATGGTCACGGAGGCGTACATGCGCATGGACGTTGACGGCACCGGCACCCTGATGCTGCATAAGGTGATCTTGGGCGGCACAAGCTACAAGTTGCTGTCGGTTGAGCCTTGCGATCAAATCCCGTTCGCGGTTTTCGAGATTGACCCGGAGCCACATGCGTTCTTTGGTCGGTCGATTGCGGATCTCCTGCTTGATGATCAGGACGCGGCGACGTCGGTTATGCGTGGTATCTTGGACAACGTGGCGATGACCAACACGCCGCGCATCGGGATCGTCGAGGGCCAGGTTGACGTTGACGACGTAATGAATAACGAAATCGGCGGGATCATCCGGATGCGTCAGGCCGGTGCCGTTCAGCCGTTCTCGGTGCCGTTCGCTGCGGGGCAGACTTTGCCAGCCATGCAGTACCTCGACCAAATGATTGAGGGCAAGACAGGCGTAACGCGGGCCTCTATGGGCCTTGATCCGGATGCCTTGCAGTCCACGACCAAGTCTGCCGTCACGGCCACCGTACAGGCCGCTGCGGGGCAGACAGAGGTGATGGCGCGCAATCTTGCGGAAGGCGGTATGCGTCAGCTGTTCAAGCTGATGCTGAACCTGATCGTTAAGCACGCCGACGCGCCCAAATTCATGCGCCTAAATGGCGAGTTTAGCGAAGTTGACCCCCGCGTGTGGGATACGTCGATGGACCTGTCGGTCAACATCGGCCTCGGCACCGGGCGCGAAGAAGAAAAGGCGGCGGCCTATCGCGAAGTCTTGGGCTTGCAGATGCAGGTTTACAACCAATACGGGCCAGGCAATGGCGTGGTGTCATTGGTCAACATCCGGAACACCGTCGCCGACATGATGGCGTCGGCGGGGCTTCGCAATAGTGAACGGTACTTCCAGCCCATCACGCCAGAGTACGAACAGCAGCTTATGCAGCAAGCGCAGCAGGCCGCACAGCAGGCAGCCCAAGGGCAGCCGCAAGATCCGCAGGCTGCGGCGTTCTTGCAGGGCGAGCAGATCAAGGCGCAAACCCGCGCGCAGGCCGACATGATGAAGGCCCGGATCGACGCTCAAAAGATGATGATGGAAGATGATCGTAAGCGCGATGAAATGTATCAGAACATGGCGCTGAAGAATGCAGAACTGCAAGGAAAGTTCGGCCTTCAGGCCAGCGAACAGCAAATTCGCGCCGAGCAGGAACGCCAGCGCATGATCAACCCGATGGGATCTTGATATGACGCCGGAAATAAAAGCCGAACGGGCCAAAACAATTTTAGCCGATAATGTTTTCATTGAGGCGTTTGATATGGTACAAAGCCAATATGTTGGGGTATTCAAGCACCCCACATCGTCAGACGATGAAATTATGGAAGCTGCTCGGATGGTTCGGGCGCTGGCGCTTGTAAAGGGGCAACTGCAATCCTTCGTGGATACGGGCAGACTCCTTGAGCGCAAAAAGAATGGAAAGGGTCGGCAACGTGCAAGCGACTGATCTTGGAAGTGTTGAGGCCATTGCGGCCTCTATTGTTGATGCCCCGGTTGAAGAAGAAATCGCGGCAGAAGAATTGACGGACGAGGTTGAGGCCGATGAGGTTGAAGCCGAGGAAGTTGATGAAACATTGGACGCAGACGATGCGGACGATGGCGAAGAATATGACGAACCAGAGGCCGAGGAGGTTCAAGAGGAGCCAGCGCATGGCGAGCTGTACACCGTAAAGGTTGACGGCAAAACCAAGCAGGTAACCCTAGATGAGCTGACCCGTGGTTACTCAGGACAGGCATATATCCAGCAGAACCTGGAACAAGTTGCTGAGGCCAAGAAGGCCATGCAGCAGCAGTATCAGGAGATGCAAAACGAGAGGCAATTCTTGGCTGAATTGCGTCAAAAGGCAGAGCAAGGCCAATCTCTAATTCCGCCTAAACCCCCGTCGAAAGACCTCTTTGAAAAAGACCCAATCGGGTACATGGAGGCCAAGATAAACTACGACGAGGACGTTGCAGAGTTCCAGAAACAGCAGCAAATGCTGCACGTCATGAAACAGCGCGAAGCGACGGAAAATGACCAGCGCCACATGCAATATCTGCACCAGCAGATGAATACCTTGCAGGAGCGTATCCCCGAATTTGCGGACCCCAAAAAGGCACCCGCGTATCGGGACAAGATGATCCAAGCGGGCGTCAATTTTTATGGGTTCAGCCCGGAAGAATTAAGCTCCCAAGCAGATGCGAGGCAAATTGCTGTGCTAAACGACGCGATGAAATACCGCGAGATGCAAGAGGCCCAAGGCGTTGCACGCCAAAAGTCAGACGGCGCTCGCCCGGTAGTGAAGCCAGGAACGAAGCGAAATGAGCGCACTTCACAGGTGAAGAAGGCTCAACAAGTCGCCTCTCGGATGAAGAAAACCGGCAGCGTCGATGACGTTGCTAAATTCCTGCTGAGTTAATTAAAGGAGCCTTATCATGGCCGTTACAGCAAACACCAACGAGACCTACAACGTCTCGACTATCCGCGAAGACCTTCAGGACGCGCTGATCTCGATCAGCCCGACCGAGACGCCATTTATGACCTCGATTGGTCGTCGTGATGTGAAGAACACATACTTCGAATGGCCCGTGGTCGAACTCGCCGCGACATCCACGTCCAACGTGGTTATCGAAGGTGAATCTGCGCCCGGCAACGACGCGCCCACCAACGCCAAGCGCCTGGCAAACTACACACAGATTTCTGACAAAGTCGTCGAAGTGTCTGACACTGCCGACAGCGTAAACGGTGCGGGCGACGTCCAGACCGTTGCCAAGCAGATCGCCTACAAGCTGAAAGAGCTGAAGCGCGACATGGAGCAGATGCTTGTTGGTCACAACAACGCTGCGGTTGCAGGCGCATCCGGCACGGCGCGCGAAACCGCGTCGCTGTCTGCCTTCCTGACGTCGAACACCAGCCGAGGCTCTGGCGGCGCGAACGGTACGCTGTCCGGCACGACTGAAGGCTTCCCCAACGCCGCCGCGACTGACGGCACGCTGCGGGCGCTGACAGAGGACATGCTGAAAGGCGTCATCGCATCCTGCTGGGATGCCGGTGCCGAACCGTCTGTCGTTCTGTGTGGCTCTGGCGTAAAGCAGAAGATCTCGTCCACCTTCACCGGATCGGCAACTCGTTACCGCGATATTTCCGACCAGAAGATCGTGGCCTCGATTGACGTTTATGTGTCTGACTTTGGCGACGTCCAGATCGTGCCATCGCGCTTCATCCGTTCGCGCGATGTGTTCGTTCTTGACCCCTCGATGGCGCGCGTGGCCTATCTGCAAAACACCAAGCAGAAGCCACTCGCCCGCACCGGTCACTCTGACCGCAACCTGATCTCCGTAGAGTACGGCCTTCAGGTAGATACAGAGGCCGCGCACGGCATCATTGCGGACATCAACCCCGCACTGTAATATAACAAGAGGGGGCTGGTTTCCGGCCCCCTTTTCTACCGAACGGAGAGAAGCATGAAGATCAAGATTTTAGGAAATCGTGGACCGTGGATTGACGGAAGCCCCCGCCCCGACGGCTGGGAAGGCGAAGTTGACAACGAGCTTGGCGAACACCTTGTTGAGAATGGCCTGGCCGAGACCAAAAAGGGCCGTCCGAAGAAGGACGAAGAATAATGAATTGGCGTCTGACCGATAACGGCGTGATGGAGCGCATGATCGAGGAAGACGGCAAGCTGCATGTTCAGCGGTCAATGGGGAACCTTGAAAGCCTCTTTGACCAGAACAAGGCTGAGGCGGATCTGCTGAACGATCAGAGCGGCATTGGCCGGTCCAACCGGCTGGTTGGCCGCATTGATATGGTGACTGCCGAAGGTTGGTCGCGTGAGTGCGGCGCGGCGATTGGAACGGCTGAGTTCGCGGCGTATTGCAAGAAGAAGATCATGGACGGGGACTTTTCCAAGTTCAGAGTTGAGGGCAACTAAACATGGCTGACGAGCTAAACATCCCGACCCACCGCTGGTACCAAAAGCGCAACCACATCGCGCTGGCCAAAAAGGACGTTTCTCGTCAGTACATTTACGACAGCGGCATTCAAAAGATTGACGCTTGGATCAATTCGCAGCCTTGGGGCGACGTGTACATCGTCAATCGTCTTAGCCCGAAGATGGTTTTCGACTTTGACGAAAACTACTACCGCACAGACGGCACAGCTACGGACCTTGTCAGTGCTGCCACCCACACGCGGGCAACTTCCGCAACCTATGTCGATGCTAACGGTACTCTGCAAACTGCTGCAATTAACGAACCCCGCGTAGGCCACCACATCTGGAATGGTTCTGCTTGGGTGGACGAAGGGTACTTGCACGAGAGCGAAGCGCGGACGAACCTTGCAGAGAACTCAAACGGGTTTAACACGGCTAGTTGGTCTTTGTTTGATGGTACTGACACGCTTACGTCCGCTGCCGCAGTTTCTCCTGACGGAAGCGCAAATGCTTGGCTGTTTGCTCCTGACAACACCAACGGCGTACACATTTTGCGAAACCCGCATACGTTCACAGAAAATACGACTTACACCATTTCGGTTTTTATAAAGGCTTCGGGTCGTAGGTATATACAACTTGTTTTTGGGGGGCAGACTTTAGGTTTACCATCATATGATTATAGAAGGGGTGTATTCGACCTTAATGACGGGACAGTACACACAGACCCGACTGACGGTGATGCTCAAATTCAAGCATTTGGTAATGGGTGGTATCGTTGTTCTGTTATTGTTACTACCGCATCCTTTGCTGATCCTGCCGAGTATGAAGCAAACTTAGACATCTACCATGCAGACACGACAAACCCGACGTCAAATACTATTTCTGATGGTAACGGAACAGACGGCATCCTCATCTACGGCGCACAACTCGAAGCAGGCTCCACCCCAAGTTCCTACATCCCCACAGCAGGCGCTGAAGTCACACGCGCTGCGGATGCTATGACAATCCCTGCGGCTAACTTGCCGTGGCCTGAGCCTGTGGTCATTGGGCCTGAGTTTGTGACGAATGGGACGTTTGATACGGATACGGATTGGACGAAGGGGACAGGTTGGACAATTAGTGGCGGTGTTGCTTCTTTTGCCACCGCTGGTTCCGGTGCAAACTTGGGGCAAGCGATCTCAACTGAGGTTGGTAAGGTATACGAAATATCTTGCGATTTATTGTCAACGGACACTGCGCTTAACTATTTTTATGTTTCGGCAATTTTACCCAGTCAGGTTTCACCTGAAATTGGCGTTGATCTTGGCAGAAAGACTTTTGTGTTTGTGGCAGATTCTACAACAACTACTGTTGGACTTCGTGGCTCATCTTTATCCACAGCTACCTTCGACAACGTCTCCGTCCGCGAGATCAACCCCCTCGCAGTCTCTATCCAAATGGAAGGGACGATGACGTATGCTGATACTGGCGAGGTTTCAGCAGCTACCTTTGTTAATTGGGTTTTGGACTCCAACAACGAAATTAGAATTGCGCTTCAAACATTCGCCAGTGATGTGGGCCAAGTGAACTTTCTCCAAGACCAATCTGGATATACTCAAGTCGAGGTTTCCTCGGCCATAGATGCCTACTCCCCCGGCATCAACGTCCCGTTCAACATTGCATCACGTCATGGCTCTACCTTTGTCAATGGTGCGGTCGATGGTACGGCATTCACGGCGAACCTGACACCTACGGCACTGCCATACCTTGAAAACACGGATATGCAGATCGGGTATGACTTCAACGGTACAATCAAACTGGTTCGTGTGTGGGCTGATGATCTGACAGATGAAGGCATAGAGGAGGGATCGTCCAATGTTTGAAGAAGAAACACCCAAGACAGACTTCTACATCAAGCTTGCATCTGAGGCTGATATGCCTACGGTGCTGGCACCCTTCTATCATCAAGACACAGAAACGCTTGTTGACGACGAAACAGGGGAAGAAACTGTTATCAACGTG
>Ga0208303_1000384_pt1 | contig 18185 bp, 18 predicted proteins | sample CB_VirMetaG_2_FD_184537 | JGI IMG/M metagenome (GOLD analysis project Ga0208303, IMG submission 184537) | Freshwater to marine saline gradient viral communities from Chesapeake Bay - CB_1504_2 Viral MetaG (SPAdes) (version 4) | ecosystem: Environmental > Aquatic > Marine > Coastal | place: USA... | reverse complement strand
TTCACCTCTTCTGGTTTCTTTATATTCAATATCTAAATATTTGTAAACGTTTTCAAGCCTATAAACCGCATTATCTAAATCCCTATTATTTACTTCTTCATCTAACATAGGAAAATCTAAAGGCACTTTTTTACCTTCAAACATACCAAAATGACCTAAATTTGTTTCTGTTAAAACAGACAAATCATCCTCATTTGTTATGTCAATTATACCACGAGAATAATAAGAACGTGCTTCAGCCCATAAATCGAAATATTTGGTTGAACCAGCACGATATAAATGTTCTGTTAACGGTTTATTAGCGTCTAAATGGTAAGACAAACCCTCAGACAATATCCCACGCGGTGCTACACTCTCATTGAGTATCAACGCAGGTTTTTTGGTATCACAAGTATTACATCCACATCCACACATATTTTTATTTCATTATTTCGTTATATGATAATTCTATTTTATCTCCTGTTAAACTTCCATTTTTATATAACAAGTTTTCGGGTTGAACTGTTGCTCTTAAACCCCCTGTAGCTTTACGGGTAGAATCATGTCTAATGTTAAGAACAGGTTCTGCATTAAATTCCTCAACATCACTTAAATCTTCTATAATTTTAGAAACTTCAACTTTTACTGTGTCCCCTTCTAAGCTAAAATCTTTTGGAGAAAATGTTCTATATATTACTACAGCATTATCGGAACCAAATATAATAGATTCTTCATCTTTAGAAGGTAAATCAGTTACAATAACACCCGTTACTTTTTTACCTGTGTCTTTATTATACATAACATTAATACCTTCTTTTTCATTACCTAGCTTATCAGTAAAAGATTTAAATGTTAATTCAGGTGCAAAATCACCTCTTTTAATTTTTTCTGAAAGTTTTGCAACTACATCTTTATATCTAGTATCTGAACTCTCCCAGAAACCGGCATTATCTTTTTTAATAGATATAGGATAAGCTTTATCTCCAATTAAAACAACGTCTGCTTTTTTACCTCCGGCGACATCGTATCCTACATCTTTTACTTCTTTAATGGCTCTTGTAGCATAGTTTTTATTTGAACCAACAAATACTACATTTTTAGGGCCATCTTCAAGATATTTTTTTAATTCATTAGATAATATATCTTCATTTTCGGTACCCGCTGAAGCTCTACCTTGAGCTCCTGTTGGTTTTAACAAAAATGTAGCATCTTTATATAATACACCACCCATTGAAGAACCCTTTGCATTTGGGTCAAATGTAAAATCTTCTAAAGCATCCATTTTTTGAGCATAATCAAAACGTTCTGCTCTAGGAACTAATATTTTATATCTATTACTTGATACTTTTAAAAAATCTTCGTCTTTAAAACCAAATTTTGTTTTTAAAATTTCAACTCCTTCTTCAGCATCTGAAGCCTCATTAATTAATTGGAATGTTTCACCTGTGATTTTACTTAATAACGATTCTAATAATAGAACATCTTTTTCATTACCCATATCTGGATATCCTTTATCAAATTTGTAAGCATATTTTTTAAAAAATAAATCTAATGAATCCATTATGCTTCTTCTGTTTCGGTTTCGGTAGCAGTTTCTGTTTCGGTAGAAGTTTCACTACCATCACCTGGTGATGCTGTAGTTTCTGCTGTATCTGATGCTTCTAAAGAGGCATCATCTGTCATTTCTGTATCGCTATTACCATAATATAACATACGAGAAATTGCTTCAACTGCTCTTTCTTCTTCGTTTAAGTTTAATAGGTAATATTTTTTACCTTCAACTTGAGCAATCCAACTACGAACAGCCCATATTAAATAAAATATTTCATTATTAGCTAATACAATTCTAAATGTAGTAGGTTTTGGAGCAACCCATTGTATATCTTTTACAAATGTCTCGAATTCAGTTGTTAATAAATCAACTAATATTCTTTTTAATTCTGGGAATTTAAGTAGCATTGGGAATTTTTCAGCTTCTAATTCTATGTTAGAATCTCCCATATCATCTAAATTAACAGATGATGTAGTTTTATATACTTGTTTTACAAGTCCTTTAATTTTATCCTTTAATTCCGATTTAGTCATTATTTAGACTTTAATTGTTTTGCTAATTTTTCAGCAATTGATTTAGGTTTTGATTCTTCTAAAGTAATATCAACTGGTTCTTTTTTACTATTAGATGCTTCAACGTAGAAAAATGATCTAGGAAACATATCTTGTAAACTACCAGCTCGTTTTTCGGCTTCTTCTTTAGTACCGTAAACACCTTGATGTCCTCTCTCTCCATCTACATCTTCTATTACATGCCAATATGTTCTGGTAGCTTCATTTACCCCATCAATTTCCATTTCAGGAGCAACATCACTAATTCTATCTACTACAGCATCAATAGCTGGTTCTTTAGTTTCAAAATCTAGGTAATGTTTAGCACCTACTAGATTAGATTTAGCATTGATGATTTTCGACTGCCACCAATGTGGAAAATCAACTTCACCTTTACCTTCGAACTCATCCATCATCTGGTATAATTCCATTGCATATTTTCCAATTCTATATAAATCGGCTTTTAGCATATGTGGTTCGTTGTCTTCGTGTCCTAAATCTAGGTCTTCATTTAAACCATAAGAACTAGCATTGTCGGTAAATCCTTGAAAGAATCCTTCTCTATATGCTTTGTGGTCTGGTTTGTTTCTGAATCTACCTTTAATTTCTTCAAATGCAGCTTCACCAGCAGCATATCCCATCTCCCCAATATCAGCTAAGCCAATATTTTCTTCATTCATGTTTTTTTCAATCGCGGCACCTCTGGTTTCTTCATAATCTGAAAGTTTACCATCTTTATTTAGATCAGATGCTTTTGGATTTGAAAGAGAACTTTTAATCATCTCTTTAATTTTATCTTTGTTCATAGTTTCAGTTTGTTTTTTTGCCATATTGGTTGCGCGACCATACATTACTTTCTCTGCGTCTTTACCATAACGTTTAACGAAGGACCTCTTATTTGTTTTGAGGTCCATTATCGCATTTTCTCGTTTTTCGAGTTCTTGTTTAGTAAGTTCGCGTTCGTTAAGCATGTTTTTATTTGTGTTCTCTCTTGAAATCAGCAGATAAATTTTTGATTTTGTTAGCGGCCGATCTACATCTTCCTTTAGCAGCAGCTGATGTTTTGTCAACTTCTGCTTCAATCAATAATACTTGTTCTTTGATTCCGTCTAATAATTCTTGTGTGTTCATAATTTTTATTGTTTTATAAATTTAATTGTTTGTTTTTATTTTATTTTATTATAATAATCTATTTATTTGTCCATCTGTACCTCTATGAACTGTAGATTCGTTAATCGATTCATTCATTGAATCTATATTAGCAACGTGTTGACGAGTAAAGAATGTAATTGTATTACCTATTTGGTCTGTTAATTTTTCATCACCTAAAGCGGCAGCTGCTGCTTGAGCGGCTGTTAATGAATCTTGCACTGCTTTGATATTAGGATCAACTTCAGCTGTTGTTTCAACATCTGTTGTTTCAACTTCTTCATCACCTACTTCTACATCTACTTCTTCGGCATCTACTTCTTCTTCTGCTTCTTCTAATCCTAAAGAACGTAAAGAATCTTTTGTTCCTTCAAAACCAGGCATATCATCCATCTCATCTTCTCTACCCATTTCTAATTTGGCAGCTGATTTTGCTGCTTCTATAGCTGCAAAAATATCATCTGATAGATATAATTCTGCATGATACTCATCTAAAAGATTATCAAGTGCTAGGATAAATGCAGCTATACGAGCTGGTTTATTTGTATCAAAGGGTCTCATTGCTTCGTTTTCTTCATATAAAGGATCATAATCTGCATTTGTATCTTGGATATCAATGTTGATTTCAGACATCATAGCAGCCTTAATCATTTCTTTTAATTCTGATTTTTTCATTGTTTTTCTATTTTCATTCAATTCAGTAGACATTTCTTCGTCTACTATTTCTTCTTTAGTATATGATTTACCACACATTTTTTCATACAATTTTTCCATTTTAACCTTTCTTCTTTCAAGGTCTTTAACTTCACGTTGCATTACTTTCATCTTAGCTTTATCTACTAATTCGGATAGATTTTCATCTTCTGAAATCATTGAAATTCTTTGGTTTTTAGTCTCAATCATTTCATCAATAGCTGCAATTTTGGCCTCTAAAGCAACAACTTGGGATTGTTTTTCGATTTCAGCTAATTTGCTGTCTACTGTTGTTTTTTTCATTTTATTTGGTTTTGTTTCTTTATTTTCACCAATGGCATAATCATCCATTTCTTTTCTACGTTGCATATAATCTGTTTCTTCACCTGGTTCTTCTATATCTAATATATCAGAAACATTTCCTATAAATGCATTTTGAGAGGCAGCATTAAATACTTTTCCATCTTTAATATAAAAAGAACCACCGGCATATGAGCCTAAGTATTGTTCAATACCAAATCCACTTTCATCTTTCCACTCAGCACCGGGTGTGTTAGGACCAGCTTCAACATCTAAGTCAAAACCAGCACCTCTCTCATCAGCTTCAATTGAATCTGGGGTAATTGTATATTTAAGATCTAAATCATTATCTTCAGAAGTAAATTCATCTGCTACTTTTTGGGCAATTGTTTTAACTTGATCAATTGTAAGAGCATATCCTTGTTCTTCTTTTAATAGCTTGCTTTCAGTTAAATATTTTTTTAAATCGAAATTGTCCATTTTATTTTATTTATTGTTTTGTTATATGTTATAAATATGGTTATTTTTTGTTTTAATTAAAAAATATCAGGATACGGCGTCTGCAACTACACCTTTTAATATAGTAGCTACTTCTGTACCTTTAACAGCTGCTTTTAACCCATACAATCCGCCTTTAAGGTAACCTGCTTTCTTGATATAACCAACAGCATTTCCTCCAGCTTGACCAGCCATTAAAAGAATTACAATAGCATATAATATATCAGATATCATTTTTTTCTTTTTTTCATCTTTAGTAAATAAACCTACTATTCGTTTGATTGGTGCCTTAAATGCTTCTTCGTTTTTATGAGTAAAATCATATATGTTCTTAGCTGCTTCTTCACCTTTTCCCCAATCTCGTTTTGAGAATTGTTTTTTTGCAAATTTAGAAAGCATATTAGCTACTGTGTTAGATAATAAAATATATCCTAAAATACCAATAACACCTGCTATTTCATTAACCTCTTCTTCAGATTTTTGGATTTCATCTTTATGATCTTCTAACTCATTTTTTATTTCAGCGGCTAATTGATCGGCAAAACCATCTAATTCAGCTGAGAATTGATCTTCTTCGTCTTCATTTAATTTGTTTATCTTTTTACCTGCTTTTACAGCTGATTTAAATGCATCTGAGTTACCGTGGGATGGTTTTTCACCACGTTCTTGTTTAGCGTTAATATTAGCCCATAACCCCGGTTTTGCTTCTTTGAGTTGAGCAATTACTTTTTCAACTACTGATTCATTAACTACTTTAATATATAAATCTTCATCAGCATTCCACTTCCAATCTTTAGCATCAAATGCTTTTAACTTTTTAGCTTTTTGATATTCAGATGAAGATATTTTAGATTGTTTAAGGTTAACTGATTCATCTATTGGTTCTTTACCCCCAACTAACATATCGTAATCATCCATTTGTAGGATACCTTGTTCTTTAGTAGCGGCTATTGCTTTTTCAGCAAAGTCGTGTAAATCCATATCTTCTTGAGCATCTTCTTTAGCATATTCTAAAGCACGGATGAATAATGGAACGTCCATTGTTACAATATCGATTTTATCTTCTTCTTTAGCTTCATTTAAATCAGCATCAAGTTCGAATTTTGTAAATTTATCTACATCGTTGATATTTTTAATGTGAACTCGTTTACCATCTTTATCTAACCCATATACTTTAGAACCATCATTTCCTGGGTTCTTAAGTTCTGCTTTTGCTCTACTTTTAGATACTGAGGAAGACATTCCTAAATCTTTTCTAGTATCTTCATTCAAACCATCAAAATCTCTTTGTTTTAAAGCAGCCATAATAGCATATACAGCATCTTGTTCGCTATAATCATATCGTTTAGCCATTGCTTTAATAAAACGATTTACAGCATTAGATACTTCTGGATTTAATGATTCTTTTATTTCACCTAACATGTTTGGATTCATGTTAATGAAATCATCTGATACAGCAAATATTCTTACTTTACCATTTTCTAAATCTTGTATATCAATATCTTCTAAATTGTATTCTGCTTCCAAATCTCTAGCTACATCACTAGCTAATCGCATAGCTTCAGCAGCACTTTCTCTTCGGATTTGACCAGTCATTGTTTCTTTACCCAATGCAATTGATGAACCACCTGGTCCTAAATCGTAATCAATATACACATTTAGGAAGTTTGGGTTGTTTTTATCTTTTACAAATCTAGGCATAGATACTCTTGCTCTAGAAGCTTCATCTATTGATTTAAGTTGTTTTTGTAATGGATTAAATTTATCTAAAAATTCATCACCATCAATTTCACCAGAATTAGATAATTTTCTTAATTTTTCTATTTTATCTTTAATAATAGAAGCTCTACCTTTATTATCCATTTGTGTATGGAAATCAAATAGTTGTTCTAAATCTTTTATTTTATCATTACCTTCATCTAATGATTCTTTAAGTTGAATCATCTCTTTGAATTTTGGCCAATCTTCACCCTTAATTCTCATTTCTTGACCCTCGTAGTCTATAATATAAAATGGTTTCCCATCAACTATACCTTTTAATACTTGGCCTTCATCTATTGACATTTCTTGGTATTTAGCTTTTCTAACTAATGAATTCCAATTAGATAAATCATATTCATCCCAAGGTTCAACTTCCATTTTATTGAATGTTTTTTCTTGACCTTCTACTGGTTTGCTATTTAGGTAATGTGTTTCGTTTTGGGTTAATGCAAAGAATCTATCTACTTGATCTTGAGTAGGTCTAGATACTTCTACAGATGAATATCCTAAATAATCTTTAAATCCTTCAGCTATTGCCTGATCATAAGTCATTTCTTTTCTACCTGAGAGTTTAGCTATTGCAGCATCAATACGATTTAATTTATTACCATATTCATTAGCAATTGGCCCCCCTTCTGGTTCAGCTTCTTGCTCCATATCACGCATTAATTGTGCTCTTTCTTTTTTAAGGAAGGCCAATTTTTTAGCGTTTTTATTGGATGGATAATTAGGGTTAGTTGTTTTTTCGGGTGTAGGTTGAGATGCTTTCATTTTAGCTGCTCTCATCCTTACCATAACCGGATCATTCATATCCATTTCATTCATAGACATTTCATCGCGTACCCATTCTTTTTCATTTGGGCCTAATTGGTTGTAATCCATACCAAATTCTCTATTTGCTATTGCATCCTCCAATGAGTCAAAGTCTTCATCATCCATTCTTTCATCAATATGGTGTCCTTTTCCTAATCCAAGATCGAAGGCACCATCGTACTTTCCAGGTTGAGTTGCTAATGGTTTTAGTTCCTTTTTAACTGAAAAATATGGTACTTTTTTAAATCCATCTGAAAATATCCAATCTTTAGGATCATTAGAGCCTCCAGTCATAATATATCCTGTGTCTCCATTAGGAAGTTCATATTTAACTCCTAATTTTAATTCTGCCTCTTTTAAAGGTTTAGAAAAGAATTCTTGTATTTTTTTTAAGTCTTTCATTATTTACTAAATATAATTCGTGGATAAAAATATCTATCATCATCATAATCAAATAGATTATCTGATTGGTCTCTGTTTACTTTATAACCTTTATCTTCAACCCATTGAATCATTTCTTCAAATCCACCGGATGTAATATCTCCTCGTATTATTATATTAATTTTACCTTCATTATCCCACATCATAGAAGAAGCTCTAACATCAAATTTATTACTAAATTCATCGGCTAATTGTTCCTCTTCACCCTCATTCAATGATTCAGTTATACCTAACTCAGCGTGTAATACTTCCATAAAGGGAGTGAAATTATGAGTACCATATTCATCTTTAAGAACAGCTGCTACTCCTATAGCAAAATCCTTATATGATAGGTTTTCATCTACGGATGAGATGGCAGTATCTATAGCTTTAGCGACTTTATTTTCCTCTAAATCAGGAAAGTATTCTTTAAGATTTTTCATTTAATTGATTCTTTTTTACTGTTCTTTTTTTTGGAGTTGAATTTTCTTCAACTATTGGAGTTTCTTCCAATCTTATATTGTCCTCATCAACAATTTTAGTTTCTTCAACTATTGGAGTTTCATGTATTATATCTATTTGATTAACATATGTGTCTCTAACTATACGTTGGTTTGGTGAAAAATATTTATGTAATTTCATTATTTTTGATTTGTGTTTAAATATTCATCAAGCAAAGTACCAATGACACCTGCCTTCTGACGTATAAATATCCAATCCTCCTTAGATAATTTATATTCTTCGGTATATGATATAGCTAAACACCCAATAAATTTACCTTTTAAATCTTCTAATGATATTAGATAAAAAGAACCAGTATCATGTTGTTCAGCAACACTTTGAAGATCGTATGAATTATAATCTCTAAAATTTGGAACAGATATTTCACCTTCCTCATTTAATTCAGCTAAAGATTTAGCAAATAATGAACAGGGGATATTTTGGAAGGTATGTTGACTATGTTGAGTTCCAGGGGTGGTTTTTTCATAAAATATAGAAAACTTCTGGATTGATTTACCTGTTGGATAAAAATGACCTCCATTGTGAAATTGAGATACCCAAATTCTATCAGCTTGAAGTTCATACATCATTGTATCTAACTGATCATCAACCATTGAATTCAATATCAATGATTCGGTTATGATGTTTGCTACCTCCGGTTTTCCAAATTGTCGTTTAGCCCAAGCCATTGCTATGGGGCCAAATACTGCTGTTATTAAAGCAACGGTAATTGTAGTTAACATACTTATTTGTTCTATAGACATTATTTATTTTTTTAGTGATTTTAAAAAATTAATTGTTTCTTCTTTACTTTCAAGCATTTTTGCTTTATTAGAACCAATCCAGCTTTCTACATCACCAGCTTCTGTTATAAAACTTTCATTTGATTGATTTAAATTTTCATCAAACCAAATTTCAAATTCTGTAATTGTATTATCAACGTTATCGTTGATAAATACATTATTATATTCTTCCCATAACCCTTCAAGTTTAAGTTCTGCTTCGAAATCAACTTGACAAGTTAAACATCGTTTAAATTGAAGATAAAAACGTTTATCAGCATGTTTTTTCATTAAATTATTACATGAGGGACAAAACAAGGGCATATTTATTGCTTTTTTAGCCTCATCTAATTTAGTAATATTTTGTTTAATACCGTTTTTAATAGTCCATTTACGACCATCGGTTTCCCAAATATCACCTTCTTTATGAAATTCTTCTACTTTAGTATAACCAACACCAACAGTTGAACGGTCTCCATATTTACCAGTCATAAGGTTACGAAGACGTTGAACATCTTTTTCTTTGAATTCTTTTTTTAAAACTGATTCTTTAGACATTATTTTAACATATTTTTTATTTCTGATTTGATAAATTCTTTCAAATTAGATTTTGTTAATTTATTTTCTTTTACTGCAGACATTGGTTTTTCAAGTTTAATTATTGCTCTCATTTTATATTTAAGCCCAATATCTTTTATTTTTTTAGCTACTGTATCAGCCCCATCACCATTTACATCTATTACAATTGTATCGTTTTTAACGGGGGATAGAATTACTTTATATTTTAGATCTTTATAATTTGATTTAAAATTTTCGTGTTCGAAGAAACTATCGATATTCTCTTTAGTATCTTCTACTCGTTCTCCGCTTATTAATACTCTTCTAAAGGCCATATTTTTTTAATTCTTCTATTGTTTGTGATGTGGATATAAATAGTATACCTATTCCTCCTGCTGCATTCCATTGATCAATATTTGAAGGACGATCATCAATTAAAATATTATTACCATCAGCATAATTTTTTTTATTATACGAATTAGCTAATATTAATTTTGTATTTGGTAGGTTATTTCTAACCCATAAACGTTTACCTAAACGTGATGAATTTGAACGTGAAGGTGATGATAATAATATTGGGTTATTTGGTTTAATATGTTCCCATAATTGTTTACCATTTGGCATCCAAGGCATACCAACCCAAAAACCAACACCTTTTTCATTGTCGATTAGGTTCCAAAATGCTTCTTTACCATTTTTTTCTTCATATTCACTAGGGGGAACACCACCCGATGCTTTTTCAAATTGCTTATCAAAGTCAACTAATACACCATCCATATCACAATATATTTGGTAAGTTTGTTTAATTTCTTCTTCTTTCATAACCTGTTTTAATTTATACCTTGCCTCAAATAATGGCAAAGATAATACCTTTCCCCTGCGTCTCCACAGATTTAATATTTCTTCTTTATCATTAGCAGTAATTGGTTGAGTTGATAAATAGTTATCAATTACTTCTTTATATGGACGTCTTGATTTTTTAGCTTTAAGATATAAACCTTGAAGCATGGCATCTATTTCTTTTTCTAATTTAAAATAATCTGCTTTAGGTAATAAATCCATATCGATCATATCTCTAAACATTTGATCATCTGACATTTGTTTACCTGGTCTTACATTTAATCCATCTTGGGTTAAGTGTTCGAGTTCGTGTCTGATAACATCTTTAATGTCAAATGAAACACGCTGCCAATCTGGATTTTTAGGTATTTTGAATCTAACTGATAGTAATGGGGTTACTTCTTCACCTTTAGTGTCAAATCCAGCATTTGCACCTCCATCTACTTCATATTCATCATCTGTAATTTCAACTACACCTGCTAAATCGAATTCAAATTCTTTAGAGTATATGTCTTCATCATCTGGTCCTACAGAAAATTCAAATTCACCTTTTTTATCTCCTCTATCGTGAATGCTTTTAAACATATCAAATACAATGTTAGAGAATTCATTTGTTGATTTATCATAACGACCTTCGGTCAATATGTTTGGTAAATTTAATTCCTTTGCTCTTTTAGCAAATATATTTTTAATATAGCTTGCATCTGCTGGGTTGTCTATTCCAATAAAATCTTTGATATATTCATCAACTACTTCGGCATATGGACGTTTCCATTTTTTCGCTTTGAGGTATAAACCATTAACATTAGCATCTACTTCTTTAGGTAAAGTAACATACCTTACTACATCACCCCCTGTTTTAATTAATTTTCTTAAAGTAGCATCGGATTCCATACCCTTTCCAGCTTTAACATTTTTACCTGATTGGGTTTGGTGTTCAATTTCGTGACGGATTGTAGAAATCAAGTCCATATAAATTTCTCCCCACCCTTGAGGGACCATGTCTTTAGGAATTATATACTTAACTCCTACCTCTCCATCTGGTCTGGAGTATCCATTGTGGTCGTATGGTTTAGTATCAGTGAATTGTGCAGATGCTTTAAATATAAAGTTTAAGTCTGTTGGGTAATTTTCAGGTGTAATTTCATCTGTAAAATATCCATTTTTTTCACCACCCTTTGAATCATCTTTCCATGAGTTAAGTGTAATTGAAGCTAATTGTCTTACTAAACTATCGTAACGACCCTCGTTTAATAAATTTTCTGATATAGATTGGTCGTTTAGTTCTGGGATGTATTCTTTAGCCATTTCTATGAAAGGATCACTAATTTGATCTATCACAAAACTTAAGGCAGTAGTTAACTGCTCTTCTTCTATTGTATCATTGGCCTGCTCTCCTATAGAAGGCCACTCCCCAGTTGGGAATTTATCTCCCATTAATGATTTGGCTAATATTGCTCTAGTCAAATGTACGCCTTCATGAGCTAACTGTTCTATTATTGCTGTTTGGGTACCTAATTTTTTAGCTTGTCCTGCTAATCTTGTACCATTAGTCCAGAAAAATATATCTTGACCATTATTCATAGTGTTGACTAATCCGTAGATATAAGCATCATTTGGTGTTTCATTAAATTCTTGAGCATCTTTTAAAGTTAAACCTGTGTATTTTTCAATATTATCCCCTAACTCAAATAAACCTTGACTATTAGGAGACATCGCTAATGTAATATCTTCCGAGATTTTAGTTCCATCGAAAAGTTCAAATGATATATTTATTTTCTTTACTTGTACTTCTAATGGGGTTTCGTTTAATTGTTTGGGGGTATTATCATGCCCACATTTATGGCAGATATATAAATCATCTCCCCCATCTTTTATATCCCAACTCCAACCACAATTATCACATTCGATTTTATCGCCTACAATGGCTTCTTCTAAACCTTTAGCTAATTCACGAGCGTATTGGTTTAAGCCGAATGGATCTTTCTTTGTATTTTTTATGTTTTCATTTAAGGTTTCAATGTCAGTAGGGTAGCTTCTAACTTTAGAATAGAACTCTTTCATCCATGGTAGGTCTTTCCAAGAAGATACTCCATTAGGAGTTTCAGCATCAAAGTACTTACCTTCATATTCAACCCATACATGACCTAATGTTCCATTTCTTGGATCTTCTGTACTTAATATTTTGGATCCTGGAAGATATTTGGATAGGTTCTTGGCGAAAATATCACAAAAACCATTATTACATTCCTTACCTCCAAATTTATCCCAATTTTTATAAGTTATTTCAAGGGCCTCTTTCTCTGTTTGGTTTAATGATTTTTGAAATATATTTTCATTTAAACTATCAGTCCAATTTCTGAATGTCATTGTACCTTTTAGGTTAGCTTCTTGTTCAAGCTTATCAATGTTGTCATCCTCCATTGTATTTGTAGTTGAAACATCGCCTAATCTGTTTTCTAGGTTTTGGATATGATGGATCATTTCGTGTGAAAATGAACGTACTATATCCTTAGGATGTCGCCCTTCAGTGTATAACGTGATTGTGAAGTTGTTCGGGTCATAATACGCTGTTTTACCGAGAAACTCACGTGCGTTGTTGCTGTCACCGTTTACGAATTTAACTTTAGGTAAAGGTTTGATGTTCATACCCTTAGCTAACATATGTTTAGTTAATTCTAATATTTTTTCCTTAACATTTATATCACTAGAGTATGAAGCATTTTCATTTAATTGTTTAGGGGAATTATCGTGTCCACATTTATGGCACATATATAAATCATCTCCACCATCTGCTATAGACCATTCCCAACCACAATTATCACATATAACTTCTGTATCTGTTACTATTTCAGTTACAACATCTTGTATATAACCAAAAATTTCTAAACGTTCATTGTCATTTATAACTGGAGGTAAAAATTTATAAAATGCTTCAGGGGATTTTTTAGATGCTTCTCGTGCTTTAGTTCCACTTATACCAGCATCTGGGGTTTGAATGACTTTAATTTTAACGTTTGGGTATTTATCTTCTACACCTGATGTTCTTAAAGCAACGTCTTGTAAATCACCTTCATTTCCATCACGAGCACCTATAACAAAATAAACCACATCTTCAGGGTGACTCTTTCCATAACGTATAATATCACCTATTGGTGCTTTTGATGGTTGTATTTCTACTTTATCTCCTAAATATTTTTTATATATTTCCCAAATTAATAAGGACTCAGCTTGAGTAATCCCATTACGCTCACCTGATCCAACATAAACAATAAACTTGTCTATTTCTGGAAATTCGGTAAGTGTCTTTTGAACTACCTCAAAATGGCCTTTAGTTGGTGGTTTAAATCCTCCGCCATATAGAGCGGTAACAATATTATCACCAACCAACTCTGATATAAGAGATTTGGTTAATAGGTTCATTTATTGTTTTAGTTTTTGTATTTTTTCTTTTGCTAATTGTTTCTTCTCCTCAATGTCTTTTTTAGCATTGCGGAATGATTCCATAGCATCTTCCATCTCTTTAAGAGTAGATTCATATTCTTTAAGTGCTTCAGATCCTGCTCTTTTAGCACCCAGTTTATCTTTAAAAATACCTAAAATATCGTTTGCCTCTATAGACAATGACATAAGTTCGGCAATTGTTAATTCTTTAACTAAATCCTCTACATCATCCATTTTACCTATGGGTTTTGTAACTACAAAAAATTTACCGATTTCATCTGTAAGGATACCTTCAACTTCTTTTATTACTTGGGAATCTTCAACTTCCTTTAATAAATCTAATAATTTCATGATTGTAAAAATTTATTTAATTTTGATTGTGCTTCCTCAGCGGAAACGATATGTTGTATGTGTTGTTCAACTTTTTCTTTAGACATTAAATCTTTAATATCTTGTTCAGTTTTAGCCTTCTGTTTATCAGAGCTTGCTTGTTGAGCTGGTGTTTTTGGTTTAGTATCTTTAGGAGCATAAGGTTCGATATATGTTTTAATTATATCGTCTAAATTTTTAGCATCAACTAAGTCTTTATCTTTAGTAGTCGCTACAAAATTTTCACCAAATAAGTTGAGGTAAGGAATAAAGTTTTTAGTAACTCCCGACCACGTTTGCATTACAATAAAAGGCATTAAACTTCTGTCTTCACCTTTAGAACGCTCAAATCTGTCCTCGTTTTTACGTAGTGATTTTTCTAATGAAGAATATACGTAAACCATAAATACTTCATAACCAGCACTTTCAAGGGTTTCCTTCAGTTGCTCTGTTTTTTTATATGAAGCAGCTGTACCGTCTATTACAATATTTCCTTTTTTTAGGATTTCTTGTTCCAATTCAGCAGCATATGTTTTTTGTGCTGCTTGCATTGCTTTAGCTGATTTGCTTCTGTCTTCAGCTCCTGATGATTTTAAATCTAATGAAACATCTGCATCTTTTAGATTTTTTATAAAATGATCATCAATATTAAGAACTTTAAGTCCCATACCTGAAATGATATCCCCAACAATAGATGATTTACCAGCACCTGGGGCACCTGCTAATATTACTGCTTTTGGGGTATTTTGTGCCTCTTTAAGAAGTTGCATTAATGATATCATTTAGTGTATGTTTCTAATACATATTATAATTCTCTTTTAACTTGCGTTCTAAACTCAGTAAATACAGGCGAGTGTTTTGGGTTTTCTAGATCAAATAATTTTTTAACAGTCATAAAAATATCAATATTTGCTTCTTGTGTACGTTTTGATTCATACATTTCCCATCCTTTACCTTGTATTACACCATCTTTAGGACCTCTTTTTGAAGATTTCAACCATAATACACCATATCTATCGGCTTTTTTACCATAACATTCCTCATAACATTTACCATAGATCGCTGTTTGTAAATCATATGTTGTTTGAAGGTGGTTTGATGTTTTAAAGTCAATAATCCAAAGTTCTGTTTTACCATCAATTTCAATTTCACATACCATATCACAAGTACCTGCTACTTTAATTTGATCTGAAAATAAATGTACTTCTGTTTCAATTAATTTTGGTTTATATGTTTCCCAAAAATCAACAAAACGTAAAAACATCTGCCACACTAGTGGATCATATTGTGGATAACCAGAGGCTGATAGGAAGTTTAATTCTTCACCATTAAGGTAAGACTCAATCATCTCGTGTGTTTCTGTACCTTGCTCTCCAGCTTTGCGAACAATATGTTCAGAGGCATAACCAACTTTTTTTAACCAATCTTCAAAAAATTTACCTTTTGGGTAGTACTGAAGTACATATGTAATTGATGGATAATACTTTCCGTTCCTACGATAATATCGAGAATCGGGCATTGTGATCTGTTTTGAATCTTCAGATATTTCTAAGATTCTGTTGTAAGATTGCTTAATGTTTCTTTTTTTCATAGGAATAATTTTTTTTCCAATAGCCCTGAGAATTTCAAGGGGTATGTCTCTTGAATTAGATTTGTAAAATTAATAAAACCCATATCCGCTGGGTCTTTGTCTTGTATATCTACCAAATACACTTCTTTACCTTCATTCATAAGGCGTTCACAAAACGTTAATGCCTGTTTTTGAGCGTCTTTATCCAACGCAATATATATTTTTTCAACACTCGATGTAACTATTTTTTTCATTAAATTAGACTGTATATTTTTGCCTAATAATGGTATAACATTGCGTTTAATAACCAATGCATCGAATGGTCCTTCACATAAAATTAAAGGTAAATTCCAATTTATATATAATTCAAAGGGAATTATATCACGTGAAATTGATGGATTTCTGTATTTTGTAAATGGTTCCTTTTCAAATGAACGGCCTGTAAAATAATTTAATGTACCATTAGCATCATATGATGGAATTATAATCATTTTAGCATATCTACCAGTAACACAATATCCAATACTGTATTTTAATATATCATCCTCGGTTATACCTCTTGATTTAAGATAAGATAATGCTTGTCTACCTTCAATATCTGATTGTTTTATATCATCAAATGTTTGGTATTCTTTAGGAAGTTTAACTTTTTCCTCAGTTTGAAATTTAGTATCAGGACCAACGTATTTTACAATGGATCTTAACTCGGACATTGCCTCCGGAGAAACATCTATTGATCTAAATAATTGGTATAATTTTTTACCTTTTTTATCACAAACCCAACAATGCCAAGGATTTTCACCTTTAGGATTTTCAGATAAATTAATTTCTAGTTTTGGTTTAGTATGATGACATAGAGGGCAATGATAGGCATAATTGCCTCTCGCTGTTGCTTTACCAGAACCGAGCACAGAGTTAGTCAGTGCTACTAGACTTTGATTTATCATATGGGGTAATATACGAACAGGTATTTGCTAAGCAAAGTCACCTGTAAAGAACTTGCCGAGGATGTTATCATTATAGAATTCATCTGGTTTTTCAAGCACTTCGTATATTATTTGATATTTTATCTCGTAGTAAGTTAATTGTTTTTTTGTAGGAGCACAAATTAAAATATGACGTTCAAAATTTTCTTTTGGTTCGGTTTTATATAATTCCGTAAGATATTTATTTGAACCCCAATATGTTTTCCAAGTTGATTCTTTAACTGCTAATCTATATGATGGGCGTCGTCCTACAACACCAGCATATGCTGCTAGTTCCTTTTTACCTAATTTTACTTTAGATGTATTTTGGAGTATTTTTTTACCAATGTATGATTTACCAGATTCTTTATGAGTGATTCGGTATACGAAACCATAAGTGTTATCAGGGAAATCGGAGATTGACTCCATTTCTTTTTGTTTATATAACCACATAATATTTTATATTTGTTTAACTTTTAACAAAACCCGTAAAATTGACGGTACCATTAAGAGCTGTGGGATTACCATTTGATGAGAATTCAATTTCTCCAACACCGTTGATGGTTTTTATTACTACTGTGTCTCCAATTTGCGCTAAAAATCCTGTAAGGGTTGCTGTTAGAAAAACATCTAAACCAAGTGTTTTACCTATTAATGAGGGAAATGGTTGAGATATTCCTATACCATTAAGCATTGTTACTTCACCTGCTATAACTTTAAGGGAGGCCATAGTGATTGGATTGCCTTGTCCTGATACTTCTTGGTTGATTAATTGATTTGTGGATAGGGAATAAGAAGAAGATATTGACTGATTAGCATACGATGAAGTTGTAATTAAAGTATCAGTAGCAGCATTATACTCCATAGTACCAATTTCTAAATTTTGAGTTCCTACACCTGGTACTAATGTTGGGTAGTATGATCCTGTAGGTGTTGGGGGAGTAGGTATAATTATAGAAGTTGCACTTCCATCTAAACTGCCAGTCATTACTAATCCAGTAATACTACCGGGGTTGGTGGATCCTAATGCTGAGTATAATTGGAGGATATCATTTGATTCTATTGTATTACCGTTTACTATATTTGAGGAATCTAAAGTTGCCATAATTTTATCTGTCTATGTTTATAAGTATTGTTGTATCTGTTGTTGGAGAAGTAGGTAATGGTTGTGATAATTTACCTATTGCTAATAATTCTTGATTTTCATTATATAATCCTACAGTTGTCACATATGGATTAAATTCAGACCCAGTTATATTATCATTTAAATATTGTCCAGGAGTATAAAAAGTTCCTATAGAGCTTGTTATATTTGTACTTCCGGAGGTAGTTGAGGGGTTTAATGTAAAATTATAATCATTTTCACTAATAGTACATTTATATTGGGTTTCTATAATATTAAGTGATGAAGAAAATGAACAGGTTATGTTATTTGTTTCT
>Ga0208303_1000382_pt1 | contig 18206 bp, 39 predicted proteins | sample CB_VirMetaG_2_FD_184537 | JGI IMG/M metagenome (GOLD analysis project Ga0208303, IMG submission 184537) | Freshwater to marine saline gradient viral communities from Chesapeake Bay - CB_1504_2 Viral MetaG (SPAdes) (version 4) | ecosystem: Environmental > Aquatic > Marine > Coastal | place: USA... | reverse complement strand
AGGATTCTGTTAACCTCTCTGACCATTATAGGACGTATCTGTAGGCATCCTACAGCATCCTCCTTTGGGCAGTACGCATTGTCATTACCTCTGCTCTCCACTTGGATGACTGCTGCCACAAAGCTATCCCATACCACTACCTCTGCTACCTCTTCTATTGGCTCAGTCTGTATTGATGTTTGCTTCAATGATTTCAAATCATTCCCAATGGATGATAAGAGTAGTGTGCAAAATGTTGCTATTACTATTGTTGTTACTCGTTTCATATACTATTTGCGATAAAGATTGTGAATGATACACCTATCATAAATGACATCGTCATCACGTATGGTGTTGTTATAGTTAATGTACCGAATCCTATCGGCAAGAGTAGAGATAGTGCCAATACGTATGTTATCATACCGAACGCTACTCTATTCTGCTTTCTTATTTTCTTATGTCCTCTCATCGTGCTGCCTGTACCTTTCTTACTTTAGCTTGCTCAAGACTTTTCTTTAACTCTCTAATCTCACTACTGCTATACCTCGCAGCCTTACCTTTCTCTTTGTACTCAGTAATCTGTGGTCTTAGCTTAATGTTGAACGTACTTCTGCTGCATCCAAGGTACTCGTAGCACCTCTTGATACTCCATCGTTCATCTAAACTCTCTGTCTCTGCCTCAGCAAGAAACTTGATAACCTCAGCAAGAAACTTGATAAGGAGATTCTTTAACTCCTCTACATCTTTTTCAATTTTATTTAATTTATTTTCCATAATTTTATTTTTAATCTGTTCCACAGAACTCCCAATCATCTACGTTATCTCTAATGAAATCCTCAATATCTTTTAGTGCAATACCTTTCTTATCATATGATAGGTCTATTGGGAAATCAACCCCATTGATAAATAATGTTGTGTCAATATTCTCCACCCAATAATCATCCTCAATCTCACGCACATCAAAGGTATGCTCTATCTGTACGCTATCTAATCTGCCATCTGTTAGTGTATACATCATCTCTTTATTGTTGCCTTTAATTTGTCCCTACTTATCCAAGCATATCTTGGTTTGTTCTCTTGGTATACTCTGTCCTCTGCCTCCCACTTGGAGTGTGCAGATACAACCTCAATAAACTTGGTCGCATACCTTACGTTGTACATTCTTTTAGTCTCTCTCATAATATCTTTCTACCACCTCAACCTCGATACCAAAAGAGGTAACGAGGCAAGATGGATGATAAGAAATAATACCACCTCATCCCCCCTTGAACTGAATCAAGGTGGGGCTTCGATGGGGTGTAAGGTCTGTGTTAAAGCATATCTGATGGTACTTTATATCCTCCCTTTCGGATTAGTTTTACTGCCTCTATTGGTAGTTCAAATACACCATCGTAATCTACCAATTCTTTGCCTTCAAACCATAATCCTATATGCTCGGTTATTTCTAACTCTTCAACATCCCATTCAATCATTGATGGTACATTCTCATCGTCTGTGAATAGTTCCATTGTTGAGATACTCTCGCCAAATGATTCAACCATCGGAGACATAGATGTCTCAAGTCCCAATACGCTGCTAAATGTCAGCATTAAATTTCCGTTTTTTGTTATTGTGTATGTCATATCTACCTAATTTTATCTATTCTTTTATTGTAATCTTTTGACACTTGTCTTACTTCCTCAAGCGTGCAGTCCATTTCTATGTTAGCTGAGTAGTCTATGTCATTGTCCATACAGAATTTACCCAATGTACATCCGTGCTTTGCGTCCAATACATTTGCTTGGTTTAAGATTCGCTTTGCCTCTGTCTCATAGCCTATCCCCTTTGCCCTTTGATATGGCATAAGGAACTCACGTTTAAATGTCTTAGACTCAACCAATATAGTGCCTGCGAAATAGCTTGCACCGTCTACGTCATCGTAATGCTCAAAGCATTCAATCGTTATTTTATCTCTCATCTTACTTGCTTTTTTGAGGTAATACAAGGTACACAATTGCTCCCAAAAGGGATAGGACGAACAAGGTAGCGATGGTGAATGAAACCATTGTAAAGATGTCGTTACTCACGTCCTCTGCCATTGATACAATCATTCTCGCTGCGTTGATGAATACGAATAGCAATGCGTTTGCTATTAAAAACTTCTCGGTAATTTTAATTAATTTTCTCATAATATTTTTTGTCTTTTTGTTGTTAATTTATGCAAAGGTAGTACTTAAATTGTACTTAACCTAATTTATTTGTTTACGTATATGGTTATTCCTAAATCTCTATCTTCATTTGTTACTATCTCAAATATATTCTCATCATCGTATTCGTGATAACTTACCTTGTCAGATGTTTTAAGAATCTCTAAGGCATTTTTAAAGGCTCTACTTTCATTACCATTAGATGTTAATGGCTCAAAGTAATCTCCACCACATCCACATCTGCAACAATCTAATTTCCCCTTGTAAATCTTAGTCACTTTTTCTACATCAATCTCAAATTCTTTTCTTCCAAAAAGTGGTGTAGCTCCTACTTTAATTTTTTCTAATTTTAAATTTTTCATAATTTCTATATTTTTTTTACCACCTATAGCCCTACACCAAGTGGTGTAGGGCTATTGATTGTGGGATGGGTTTGCACTTAGCAACCCATAGACCTTTCGGCTTCTGCATATGCGACATCATATGCTTCCTCTCTAATGCATCTGTCGTTTATGCTTAGAATTTTTTCTTGTTGTGGGGTTAGCGAATCATAGTCAATTATATTCTGAATCTTAGAACCTTCGCAGACATCACATTGAATGTCTGTTCTTCCACTAAAATAATCCTCGTGGAAATCCTCATCTATTATTCCATTTTCATCGTACATCATCGATGAAATGTCATATCCTCCTACATCATATCTTGACCTGTTCCCACTTCCATCACAGGTGTCGCACCATTCTACCTTGCAAGGTAAATTTGTAAAACAATTATCATCCACTACATTAACTTTAGACTTTAAATCATCTGACAAATCTTCTTCGTGATAGATAAAATTTTTGTGCAATTTGTATTTTATTTCTTTACTTTTCATACCACCTATAGCCCTACACTAAATGGTGTAGGGCTATTGTTTGTGATGGTTTGATAAATTAAAAACCTTGTTCTATATTTTCAACAATGTAATCTTCAAGGTCATAATTGTCGCAATGGTCTTCACTCATATTTACCTGAGCAAAGTTTGATTCAATATTTTTGCTTCCCATAGCTATTATGTAATCTCCATAATAAACCTTAAAAAGTACATTTGAATTAACCATTCGACCCATTTCAATTCTTAATTTGTCTAAATTCAATGGCTCCATTACACTAACCATCTGTTTGATTTTGATTTTTAAATTTTCCATAATTTCTATATTTTTATACCACCTAAACCCGCATACCATTTAAGGTACACGGGTAAGGGATTGTGGTTTGTGGTTAGATAGGGTATTTAAATTGACTTGCAGCACAATAACCTATTTGCTCTGTTTCGCTATCTGTATCTAAACATCTTAATAAATGCTTGTATACATTTGTACTTTTTGGTTTTACGCAAAACTTATTGTAAGTCTTGAATATATAACCATCTTTATCTTTTTGGTAGAAAATATACATTGTCATAATCTTAATGCTCTAATATTTTTACGTCCTTTTTACCTTTACCTTCTGTGCCGCTACACAAACCACATTTGGCACAATTGCTTATAAATCCCATTTCATTGCTTGCAGGACATCCGACGGCATTTTCTTCGCCTGTCTTGGTAGCTATGAAACTTCTGAAATTAATCTCGCTTGCTGCATTTGCTTCCTCTTGATTATGCGTTGATGCCATAAAGAATTTGCCGAAATCATTAGCCCAATCTTTGCTCCATTGATGCGTATAGCCCGTCCAAGATTTGCTTAGTAAAGACATAGATTCTACCAATTCAATTGGCATCAATGAAGGCTCGCCATATGTCCCAAAACGTACATAACTTTGGTGAGACATATCCATTATATCTCTATACTTTTGCTCGTTTAGTTCGGTTAATGCTTCCTTTGGAATGCTTCTAAGCATAGACAAAAATCCTACATATTGGTTAAATTTATGTGTATAGCATCCTCCATTCCCATTGCCCATTGAAAAGGGACAATCCAAACAATTGTCTTTGTCCAATGCAAAAAATACTTTCATTCCGAATCCTTTTTGCGTGTTAGCTAATTCCCATTGTGATTTGCTAAATGTGTACGTCTGAACGATTTTGCTGCCATCTGTAATCTTTTTGTTGGACGTTTTTCCTTTGTTCACCACAAAGATATTTTCGCCCTTTGTGAATACTACTTTTTTAATTTTAGTCATAATATTTTTATATTTTTATACTACCAAAACCCACAAACCAATGAAGATTTGTGGGTATTGTTTGTGTTGTGATGCTGTTAGTATAATTCGCTCTTTTCTATTCGCTTTACTTCATATTTGGGTAATTCAGAGCAATAATCTAAGTACTTATCAAATGAATTTTCGCATTTTTTATCCCATTTGTTATATGCTTTCTCATCACCTTCACTGTCGGCAGTATTCCTAAAATTGTCGAATTCATTGTACTTTTTTAGCCATTCTATGGCTTTCTTGAAATTGCTTTGATTTGCTTTGTTTTTTGCTTTAAATTCTGTTCTTGTCATATCACCAAAACCCCAAAACCAATTAAGATTTTGGGGTATTGATTGTGATGGGTTAAGGATTAAGCGAATAATCTGTCTACTTCTTGTTCTGCTTTTTTACGTTCAGCTGATTCTATCTTGTAAGCCTCTGCATCTTTTTTGATAAACCATTGAACTACTGCTCTATTCTCATCCATATCATAACATCCCCAAGGAGTCCCATAAACACCATCTTTTTTTACCGACACATTAATTTGAAATAAATTGGCGTACATTAGATTTGTTTCAATACCATAGCTTACTTCTAAACCATTTTCAAGATGGATTCTTGTTCTGCTGTTTTCTGAATTTGCAACTACTGCAAACCTGTCTAATTTCTGTAATAATTCTTTTACGTTTTCCATAATATTTTTTACTTTATATCACCAAAACCCCACATCCATTGTCTAGGGTGCGAGGTAAGTGGTTTAATTTAATACGTCAATGAACTACGGAAGGCCTTGCCAAATAATCGAGTGTGCTATCCCGTTTTGCTGTTACAAAGATAATAGTATAGGTTTCAATTAAACAAGTTTTTTCTTAAAATAAATTAGTTTTTTATTAAAATACTTTGTAATTCATTGTCAATCAGGTATTTAAAAATGAAAGTTTTTTTGTGTATTTTTTACTATCATTCGTTTATGCCTGCAAAAATGGGGTCAGGGGTTAAGCCTTGCTTCAAGGTATGTAAGCTAAAATATATATTTTGTCTTAGGACACGGGTGCGGGATACGGGAACAGATACGGGTAACGGATACGGGATATGGGTACCGGATACGGGATACGGGTACCGGTGTGCCCTGCGCAACAGGTACACAGGTACACAGGCCCACAGGCCCACAGATAAACGCCAAAAAATCGGGCTGCAAGGATTATATCAACACCCCACCCTAAGTTTTTTTTTCGGTTTTTTTTTTCGGCAGCTTGCCTGTATGCTATATATTACCCAAATAGTATATACAACTAATGTATTATATTTGCATATGAGTTATAAGATATCAATACACAATCGTATATTCATAGGCTTCGCATTGGGATGGAGTTACTATGGAAAGACAGAGGAATATGACTATAGTGAGTTAACATTGTTCTTAGGGTTGTTGAGTATCGTTATAGTAAGAAGTTGATATTATGAAAATGTTTAAGTATAAAAGTATGGGCGGTCTTCGAGTAGAGGACGGTAGATTAGTTAACGACCGTGAAGACGGTGTAACCGGAATTGCGAAAGCTGCAAGTGTCAAAAAGATGATGAAGCGAGCCAAGAAAGTTGATATGATAGCGGACGGAATAAGTCTTGCTGAAGCCAAAGAGGGATTTTATAGGATGTAAACCTATAATTTTTGTGTTGTTAATTTTAAGGGAATTTAACGATTCCCTTTTTTTGTGTTTGTTTTTTACATAGCAATGCTCTTTTTATGCTCTTTTTTTTCTTCTAACTTATTGACTATCAATAGTAGTGTTTAAAATGCTTATTTTTTCTTTCAAAAGTTCTATAAGTAAAAATATATATTACTACTACTACTACTACTACTATAGGGGAACCGGAATTTTACATTGAGCATTGTTGGGATTATTCCCAACTCCCAACTTTGGTATTACCCTAAGTAAATATTTTTATGTATCTTTGCAATCGAATTAAATACACTCTAAAATTATATGTCAGAAATCGGATACACTCCCAAGAACTTATTGTTCAATGAAGATGGTAGAGAAAGATTATTCTCAGGTATTGAGAAGTTAGCAAATGCGGTCAAGTCAACATTAGGACCATCAGGTCAGACTGTACTTATCGAGTCCCCACAACACACACACGGAATAACGGTTACCAAAGATGGTGTAACAGTAGCCAAGTCAGTATCACTACTTGACGCTACAGAGAATCTCGCTGTACGCATTATGAGGGAGGCTAGTGAACGAACTGCGACTCAGGCAGGGGATGGTACCACAACAGCCATAGTATTGGCTGAGGCGCTCGTAAAAGAAGCCTACAAGCATTTGAACGATGGTAAGCACAACAAGACTATGGTATTGAGAGATATCGTACGTGAGACCGAGAAGATTGTAAGCGAGTTAAAGAAGAAGAGCCGTAAGGTAAACAAGTCAACCCTAAAGGATGTGGCTACCATATCAGCGAACAATGACAAGGAGATTGGCTCCATAATCGCTGAGGTGTACAAGAAATTAGGCAAGCACGGTGTTGTTGCGGTTGACAAGTCACAGACCTCTGAGACATACTATGAGGCTACGAGTGGTATCAAGATTGACAGAGGGTATGCAAGCCCATTGTTTGTGAACGACCAAAAGAAGGACGAGTGTGTACTTGAGGACGTATTCATCTTGGTATCAGATGCAACGATTGAGAACATACTTCAGATTGAGACGGTATTGAAACCAATTATCCAAGAGAACAAGCGACTACTGATAATAGCCCCGACATCGTCAAATGTGACGAACACATTAGCTGCGAATGTTATGAAGAGTAACTTGCAGTTGTGTGCGATACAGCCACCAAACTTTGGATACAAGCAGCACGAGCTTATGCAGGACATAGCGATAAGCGTTGGTGCAACGTACTTTAGTGAGAAGACGGGTGATGACCTAAGCCATATGACGTTCGCTGACTTGGGGCACGCATCAAGGGTTGTGGTAGGGACAGACTCAACGGTTGTGATAAAAGATGACAATACGTTAGAGGATGAGATTAAGAGTAGAGCAGAGGAGCTAAAGATTGCTGCTGACAATTCAACTAAGAAGGCAGACAAAGAGTTTATAATGTCAAGGATAGCCTCATTGATGGGTGGCGTAGGTGTCATCTATGTAGGTGGGAATACTGACCTTGAGCAGAAGGAGTTATACGACAGGGTTGACGATGCGGTATGTGCGGTACGTTCGGCACTTGAGGAGGGTATACTACCCGGAGGAGGCGTTGCCTTGTACAAGATTGCTGAGGGTATTGACACGAGCACGGTATCGGGTAAGATACTATCAAAGGCTTTGATGGCTCCAATGTTGCAGATATATGAGAATGCAGGACTGACTGTAGGAGGCTCACGGATTAGTGATGAGTTCAACCACGGACAGGACGTAAAGACTCAGGAGTATGGAGATATGTACGAGATGGGTGTTATCGACCCGGTAAAGGTTACGAAGTGTGCATTGCAGAATGCGGTGTCAGTTGCGGTAACCCTTCTATCAACCAATGCTATCATCACGATGGCGAGAACATACGAAGACAAATGATTTGCCCAATCTGTAAAAAAGAGATGATATGGGGAGGAGACCACGACTCTGAGGATTATTGGGGCGAAGAGGCTGAGGGTGGTATAGTATCAAACGCATCCTGCCATAATGAGGAGTGCGATGTGGACACGGTATTGATATACAACAGGACGGAAACCCACTTAGACTTATACGACCCGGAGAAGGGAATAGAAATAGATTAGATATGAAACCAATAGGACCATATATTTTAGTAACTGAAATCAAAGAGGAGATTAAGACCGACTCAGGATTATTGCTATCGAGCAATGACGCAAATGAGCTTCGCTATAAGAAGGCTCAGGTTAATGCGGTAAGTACGGACGTATCCAATGTATTAGCGGATGACCTTGTGTACTATGACTCAAGGGCAGGGTATACGATGATAATAGACGAGAAGCAGTATACTGTAATCAGTCTACGTGATATCGTTGTTGTCTTGTAAACTTGTTCATACGCTTGATAAAGTTACGATAGACCTTGTCCATATAGGGTACATTATTTCTGAAGAGAGGGTTCGACCCTTCTGATTCGGGAATCTCTTCACCCTCAAGTTTTTTGTATACTGAGGTAAGCATACGATTGGCTTTGTATGAGAGCTTGTATACAGCCCTCTTTCCATTCTTAGCGTTTCTAAACTTTTCTATCCAACCTCTTTCTCTTAGGCTCTCGAATCTATTCTTATCCCACGAGATAAGCTCATTGAACTCATCAAACTTATTCTTATCGAAATACTTTTCACTTCTAAGGAAGAGTAAGAACTCCAAGTCAGGTGCGGAGAGATTGTACTTAGACTGCACAAAATATCTAACGGGTCTCCAATATTTGAGGTAATCTTTCATAAAAAAAAAATTCGTAACTTTGTGGTGTAAAGATACGCAATATGACCAAATCACCAAAGAAAACATCTAACCCATATAAGCAGACTGATTGGAAGAATCAACTTAGTGCGGCTGCAATGCCTGACTTAAAGAAGATAGACGAAAGCAAAAAGAAAATGACTTGGAGCAAAAAAGGCGGACCAAGAGGAAGAAGACAAGTGTCAGGTACAAGAGGTTTGGGATTTGGAGGTAGTGTTCTTGGAAGAGGAACCCGATTGCAACGTAAGAGAGGTAATAGGAGTAGACGATAATGCCAAAGGACGCTTGCTATAAAAAGGTAATGAAGAGCTACGGCAAGTGGTCGGCTCGTGCAGCTCAGGCTACGGCTAAGTGTCGTAAGGCTAAGGGCAAGGTGCGAAAGACTAAGGCAGGCTCTAACCTAAAGAGGTGGACTGCTGAGAAGTGGGTTGACACCCGTACAGGCAAGCCTTGTGGGACAGGCGGAAAGAGTGAGTATTGTAGACCATCAAAGAGAGTGTCTTCAAAGACACCCGTAACCAAGTCTGAGATGTCTAAGAGTTTGTTAAATAAGAAACAAGCTCAGAAGAAGAGGATAGGTAAGCAGGGTGCAGGAGGAAAGAAAGTATCACCAATAAGAAAAAAACGAAAATGAAAAAAGTATTAAAACCGGCAGGATATGCCTTAAGCAAAAAAATTAACCCTGAGAAATTAGGTTTACCATCAGACAAGCAAATTAAAAATAGCGTATACGCTAAGTGTGGTAAGAAGAAGTAATGTTTAAATATATCTCAGAGATATTAGGAAGATTCACACAAAGTCAAAGGATACTTGCGTTACTAATAGTATTGCTAAGTATAGTATTGATTTCATTGGGTCCGTCCTTAATTAAGGAGAATGATTGCAACGAGGTTTATGATGAGTTGAATAAACAAAGAGAGCAGATACTTGTATTAAATAATAAATTAGTAGATGTTCAAGTTGATTCAAATAATGAGCGTATAAAGAGAGAGAAAGAGATTTCTAAAATATTGCAGATGATAAAATCTGATGTTGATAACTGTCCTCTATGTGCACATACTCATACTGAGCCTTACAGAGAGGGTCTTGTTAAAGGAAAAAAAATAAATGGCTGATAAGAGTAAGATGAAATGCAATGTCGTAAAGAAAAGCGACAGGGCAGGAAAGAAGAAAATGGTTAAAGCCTGCGAGGGTGGCAAGGAGAAGTTAATTCACTTTGGTGCTAAGGGCTATGGTCATAACTATTCTCCTGCTGCTCGTAAGTCATTCAAGGCAAGACATAAGTGTAGCACGGCTAAGAGCAAGCTAACTGCAAGGTATTGGTCTTGCAAAAAGCTATGGGCAGGACCGGGAGGTTCTACAAAAAGCTCTCCAAAAAATCGTAAAGGAAAATATTAGTATCTTTGCAATATTATGAGAGACTTAAGCAAGCCACTATCATCTACATACGGAGACGATAAGCCTAAGAAAAATAAAAAAATTACCGATAAAGAGTTAGTTAAACTATATAAGGGTGATGTAAAAGCAAAAGAGAAAGCTATGAAAGAGTTGACAGGAAACTTTAAAGGCACTATGACTCCACGCAAAGCAAAGAAAATGTTAAAGAAATATAATAAGTAACTTTTAATGGGGAAATTCTTTGTAAAGTTAGGTTTGTGGATTCAAGCATTGTGGTGTAAGTTTCAATGCAAATGGAATAAGCTCGTATCTAAGCTAATGTTTAGTGTAGAGAAATGTCCAAATAAAAATTGTACTTGTAAATAAAATGAAATCAAAAGGATTAGGAGACACGATTGAAAAGTTCACCAAGGCTACCGGAGTGAAGACAATGGTAGAGAAGGTATCAAAGGCTACAGGTAAAAGCTGTGGCTGTGAAGCAAGAAAGAAAAAACTAAATAAGGTATTCCCTTATAAAAAATAAAAAGTAAAAATGGCATATCAAAAATTACAAGCAAGCACGGCAGTAGCGATATATAAAAGCGATGACGCTAATATACCTAATCCGGGAGCACAGACTATTACAGGGTCAATAACCTCTGTATCAGCTAACAAGTTAGTGGATAGTGCAGCACCATTCGCAGACGTAAAGGTTGGAGACATTGTCTTTAACACAACAGCAGGAACATCTGCAACGGTAACAGCAGTTGACTCTACGAGTCAGTTGACATTAAACGCTGACATCTTTACAGTAGCAGCTCAAAGCTATACTGTATACACACAACAGCTTGACCTACTAAAAGCAGGCAACGGATGTGTTCTATATGTAGGAGTGTCGGGTGACTTGAAAGTTATTACAGCAGCAGGAAATGAGGTATTGTTCGTAGGAGTCCCTGTTGGATTCTTCCCTGTTCAAGTTAACAAGGTTCTTTCTACAGGAACGGCAGCAGAGAGTGTTGTAGCTTTATGGTAAATAAGAGTGTAGTTATATTTGGAGGTCATATGTCAGTAATAAATCACTATGGCGATGGTAAAAGAAAATATATCTCTACTACTACTAATAGTGATTTAAAGTTAAAGGTTAAAGTAAAATAATTATGAATGGTTGGATATCAGATATGAAGCTATTTTTACTTAATGGAAGTGCATTTGTGATATCTCTATCAACACTTGAGACATCATTGAAGATACTATTACTTTTAGTGTCTATAGGCTACACCATATACAAATGGTGGATTACGAGTAAGATAAAGAAGAATGATAATTAAAAAAATTATAATCCATTGTTCTGCAACAAGAGAGGGTCAGGACATTAGTGCTGACGAGATAAGAGGGTGGCATAAGGCTAAGGGATGGTCTGATATTGGCTACCATTATATCATAGGTCTTGATGGGACAATAGCAAAGGGCAGGGAGGATAATATCCCCGGTGCTCATTGCAGGGGTCATAATGGAAATAGTTTAGGTGTATGCTACATCGGTGGTGTCGAGGAGGATGCAAAGACTCCTAAAGACACGAGGACTGATGAGCAGAAAGAAAGTTTGGAGACGTTACTGACGGTGTTAAAGATTCAGCATCCTGATGCTAAGGTTTATGGTCATAGGGATTTTTCTCCCAAGGCGTGTCCAAGTTTTGATGCAACGGAGGAATATAATTAATGAAGAAGATATTTGATTGGTTTGGAGGTAGTGTAGTAACAGACTTACTTGGCGGATTGGATAAGCTATTCACCTCTAAGGAAGAGAAGATAAAGGCAAAGAATGTAATCAAGGAGATTCTTGTAAAGAAGCAAATTGAGTTACAGCAGTTGCAGACTGAGATAATTGTAACAGAGGCTAAGGGTAATTGGCTACAGAGAAGTTGGAGACCAATACTTATGTTAGCGTTTGGGTTTATAGTTATCTATGTAAAATTTTTAGCACCTGTATTAGAGCTACCTATTCCACCACTTGAGAATGAGTTTTGGAATTTATTGCAGCTCGGTATTGGTGGATATGTAATTGGTAGGACAGGCGAGAAGATGATGAAGTCGTACGCCACAAAGAAATAATATATGATAAACTCAATATCAATAACAACAAGTAACAGATATCCGGGAGGAGGGAGCTATGTAATAACAGACCCACTTGCTCTCGCATATGCAAATGAGCTTAGTTCTGTTGAGGGGTATACTCTAACTAATGTAGAGGCAGAGTCTATTGATAATTTTTGCAAAAGGATAAAGGGATTAGACCCTGCATATGCAAACTTTGGGGACGCTGAGATATTTAATCAGGCGAGTGGACTTCAGATATCTCCAATGCTTGGGGATACATTGGGTACTAAAAAGTATAATCTTATGGACCCTTCACAAGCTACATTGCAGCTTACATTTGTTGGTGGCTGTACAGCGAACTATGACGGGGTTACTACAGATGGCGTTAATGGATATATAAACTCCAATATAATTGCAGACAACTTCCCTGCTTTAAACTCATCAAGTGTCTGTGTGGGTAATGTTATAAGAGACAGCTCTTCGAGATGGGACTTTGGGTCTTATGGTACAAACCCTCCGAATGATGGTAGTGTATGGCGTAGGATGGGTACAGGGATTACTTCTTTTGGTAGGAGTTGGACTTTAGATAACGCAGTAGGTGGTGGTAATCAGGATAATAATCAAGGACATACTTGGATTAATTTGCTTACAACTCCATCAGCAGGGGAGAATTATCATAACGGAGTATTAGAATCAATAAACAGTACAAACTTTATACCGTCAGCAAACTCTATATATGTACTACCCTTTGGAGGTGTAAACTTTAACGGTACAGTATTTAGTCAGGCTTCAAACACAATGATGTTTGGGCATTATTTTGCAGGGCTATCTGCAACAATGGTTCCTGTTTGGAGTAGTATTGTAGATGACTTTATGAATGAATTAGGAAAGAAAACTTGGTAAAAAAAAATGGAAGCATATAGAATACATAATGACGTTAATTTAAAAACTTGGGTAGAAATCGAGGATGAATACACAGGGGCTTTAATATTAAATCCGGTGCAGGATATTATAGGAGATATCTATATAAGCATTATTGAATTTGATGCTATAGAGGATATACTTGAAGATATGTTTGAAGATGTAAGTCTTTACTTTACTCTTCAGGAATTTATTCCTAAGCCTACGCCTATATAAAAAACAGAAGTAATATAAATATATTACCTTTGTAGTATAAATAAAATTAAGAATCAAATAAAATGGCAAAATTAAGCAAGAAAGAATTAGAGAGAGTACAAGGTATGCTCAATGCATTTAATCAATCAAAGATGCAATTGGCTGATGCTGAGTTAGCAAAGAGGTCAATCATTAATGAGATTGATAAAATAAAAGAGGAGTACACTAAGATAGAGGGAGAGATGGCTGATAAGTATGGTGGCGGAGACTCTATAAGAATTAATGTCCAAACAGGGCATATAGAAAAGAAAAAAGACAAATAAGCAAATGGGATACATAGCAAATTACGCACAAGCAACAGCACCATCATTAACCGATAAGGTTATAGGTACTGACGTAGATAATAACAACGCAACTAAAAACTTTACTATACAAGATATATTGGGGTTAGGTGGGGTTCCACTTACAAATGTTTTATCTGCTGAAGATGTTGCAGTATCTCAAGGACCATCTACAACAAACTCTTTGTATCAGATAGTTATCGGTGCTGCACAAGGCACGGTATCTGACCCTGTTATGTTGGATGCATCAGGTAACATTACATTTAACCAAGCAGGTACATACTTGCTAATAGCACAAGGGTGTTTTGGTAGGACAAGTGGAGGAGCGTCTGCTTTGATGCACTTTGCTGCTTTCCTTGATGGAGTTCAAGAGGCGGCAACTCAGAGTGTAGGTATTAAGGATGCAGGAGACAAACTTCCATATGAGCGAACTGTTCCTATTGTTGTAACTGCCGGTCAGGTCTTAACCTTTAAAATATCAAGAGATAGTGCATTTGACAATGAAGGGTCTTTAGTATCTTCTACTGATACAGATGGACTTTTTACTATCACTCCCAACTTTAAGATAAATATATTAAAAGTAAAATAATGTCAGGCATTATTAGGAAAATATCTATAGGACCCGATTATAAATCCGGGGCTATGCACTACATAGTAGGGCAGTCTGTAGGTAGAGGTGTGCATACCATCCATCTAATAATGTACGATAAGAATAGTAATTCAATTAAAATATGGATTGAGGATGATAGTGAGGCGGTAATACTTTGGAAAGAGTTTACTTCAACTATGCCTGTGTCCATAGAGTATAACATAGAGTTTTAAATGAGGTCACCCCATTCATTTATTGTAAGACCATTAAATAACAAGAGATACAACAACACCAAAGATATTGGTGGCATAGAGTTTATTGTAAGCACATCAGAAGAGGACCACAAGTTCTCTAATAGGTTTGCTGAGGTAGTTGAGACTCCTGTTGGATATGATGGAAAAATCTCCAAGGGAGATACACTACTTGTACACCACAACGTATTCAAGTTCTATAACGATATGAGAGGGAGGCGTAAGAGTGGCAAGAGCTATTTCCAAGATGACCTATTCTTTGTGGACCTTGAGCAGTTCTACGCATATAAAAAAGATGGGACTTGGTACTCTTATGATAGGTATTGTTTTGTAAAGCCTGTACCTGCAACAGAGTCCTATATATATAAACCATTTTCGGAGGAGCCACTTGTAGGATTAGTAAAGATATCCAACGACTACCTGATTAGCAAGGGTGTTAATAATGGAGATAGGATATCCTTCAAGCCTGAGAGCGAGTATGAGTTTGACATTGATGGCGAGAAGCTATACAGGATGTATGACCATCAGATAACAATGAAGCTATGAAGTTAGGATGGATTCAAAGGATATAAAATTAAAAATAATAGAAGCAGGGTATAAAGCGGTAGAGCAGCTAATAAAGGTTTCCAAGGAGGCTATAATAAAACACGACCCGGAGGATGATATCTCTGCTGACAGATTAAAGAACGCAGCAGCTACAAAGAAGTTAGCTATATTCGATGCGTTTGAGATATTGAATAGGATTGAATCTGAGAAGGAGGCGTTAGAGTCTTTGAAGAACGGTCCTAAGAAGACAGATACAAAACAGGGATTTGCAGAAAGACGGTCTAAATAGAAGCTTACATAGGGTTATAGAAGACTATATACCAAAGACAGTCCTTGTAAACAAGAACAAGGCTAAGACTTGGACGTATGGATATGACAGTAAGTATGACTTGGTTATTATATCTAAGGATGGAACGTTAGGAGATGTCATTGAGATACAGAGTCTAAGGATAGGACTACCTGCTAAACCGAAGGAATGCTTCAAGAGACATAAGAAAAAGTCCGAGCAGTATTGGGAGAGGGAAGATATACCAAAAGAATTAAATAAGATACAGTCTATATTCCAATGGAATGAGAAGCCATCTGAGTTTAAGGATAGGTGGGTGGATTATATCGAGAGAGAGTTTGAGAGAAGAGAAGAGGGGATGTGGTTTATGTCAAACGGTATCCCTACATATATCACAGGCTCTCACTATATGTACTTGCAATGGGCTTCTATTGATGTAGGATACCCTGACTTTAGAGAGGCTAATAGATTATTATTCTTACATTGGGAGGCTTGTAGGGCAGACAAGCGTAGCTTTGGTCAAGACTATCTAAAGATAAGACGTTCAGGTTTCTCATTTATGAGTTCATCTGAGTGTGTGAACACAGGGACACTTGCAAAGGATGCGAGGGTCGGTATGCTATCTAAGACAGGGGGCGATGCAAAGAAGATGTTTACGGATAAGGTAGTGCCAATAAACAGCAGGCTACCTTTCTTTTTTAAGCCTATTATGGATGGTATGGATAAGCCTAAGACTGAGTTAGCATTTAGGATTCCTGCGTCAAAGATTACAAAAAAAAATATGTACGACACAACTACTGAGGAGTTGTACGGATTGGATACCACTATAGATTGGAAGAACACAGATGATAACTCCTATGATGGTGAGAAGCTATTACTGTTAGTTCACGATGAGAGTGGGAAGTGGTTGAAGCCAAATAACATATTAAATAATTGGAGGGTTACTAAGACCTGTCTACGATTAGGTAGTAAGATTATTGGAAAGTGTATGATGGGTTCTACATCGAATGCACTAAAGAAAGGTGGAGAGCAGTTTAAGAAATTATATAGAGACTCTGATGTTACAAACCGTAACTCTAATGGTCAGACTAAGAGTGGGCTATACTCTTTGTTTATTCCTATGGAGTGGAATATGGAGGGGTTTATAGACAGGTATGGTATGCCTGTATTCAGGACACCTGATGAGCCTGTACTTGGAATTGATGGAGAGTATATAACTCAGGGTGCTATTGACTATTGGAAGGGAGAGGTTGACTCTCTAAAGAGCGACCCTGATGCATTGAATGAGTTTTACAGGCAGTTTCCAAGGACAGAGTCACACGCATTTAGAGACGAGAGCAAGCAGTCTATATTTAATCTAACCAAGATATATCAGCAGGTCGAGTATAACGACTCATTGATTATGGAGCACCACGTAACTCGTGGTTCTTTCTCTTGGAAGAATGGTATAAAGGATACAGAGGTAGTATTTAATCCTGACAAGAGGGGTAGGTTTTATGTGTCTTGGACACCAAGTAAGAACTTACAAAATAGGGTAGTAGAAAAGAATGGAGTAAAGTATCCGGGTAATGAGCACATAGGTGCATTCGGATGTGATAGCTATGACATATCAGGAGTAGTTGGGGGTGGTGGTTCTAATGGAGCACTACACGGAAAGACTAAGTTTAGTATGGAGGATGCTCCAAGTAATCAGTTCTTCTTAGAGTATATAGCAAGACCTGAAACGGCAGAGATATTCTTTGAGGATGTGCTTATGGCTTGCGTTTTTTATGGTATGCCAATATTGTGTGAGAATAACAAACCAAGACTATTATATCATTTTAAGAATAGAGGGTATAGGGGATTCAGTATGAATAGACCCGATAAGCCTGCTAACAAGCTCTCTAAGACAGAGAAAGAGCTTGGGGGTATACCTAACTCAAGTGAAGACGTTAAACAAGCTCACGCCTCTGCTATAGAGTCCTACATAGAAGAGCACATTGGATTTAAGTCTGAGGACGAGATGGGCGATTGTGTATTCGTAAGGACCTTAGAGGATTGGGCAAAGTTTGATATATCTAACAGAACTAAATTTGATGCGTCTATTAGCTCAGGTTTAGCTATAATGGCAACGCAAAGGCATCTATATTTTACTGAGAAAAAAGTATCAAAAATAAAGATTAACTTTGCAAGGTATAGTAATAGAGGCAATACAAGCGAAATAATTAGATGAAAGAGGTACAAATTAATATATCATCTACAAGTTTCCCAAATCAATTTGTGTCGGATGCAGAGAAAAAAACTGTAGAGTTCGGCTTACAGATTGGTCAGGCTATTCAGTATGAGTGGTTTAAAAAGGACGGGAACTCTTGTAGGTTTTACAGTCAATGGAGAGATTTCCAACGATTAAGATTATATGCAAGAGGTGAGCAGTCAGTAGGCAAATATAAAAATGAGCTTGCTGTTGATGGAGATTTAAGTTATCTAAACTTAGATTGGACACCTGTACCTATACTTCCAAAGTTTGTTGACATTGTTGTTAACGGTATGCAAGACCGTATGTTCGAGCCAAAGGCGTATGCACAGGATGCTATGTCTATGTCTAAGCGAAGCAAGTATCAGCAGATGATAGAAGGGCAGATGGTTGCAAAGCCTATGCTTGAGATTATACAAGAGAAGACAGGGGCTAATCCTTTCACGATGAATCCTGATGAGCTTCCTAATACTGATGAGGAGTTGGCTTTGTATATGCAGCTTAACTACAAGCCTGCAATAGAGATTGCAGAGGAAGAGGCAATAAGCACAATATTTGAAAGCAATAAGTATAACGATATAAGAAA